>Ga0315328_10001080_pt1 | contig 12390 bp, 13 predicted proteins | sample M120032315metaG_FD_203462 | JGI IMG/M metagenome (GOLD analysis project Ga0315328, IMG submission 203462) | Ammonia-oxidizing marine archaeal communities from Monterey Bay, California, United States - M1 200m 32315 | ecosystem: Environmental > Aquatic > Marine > Intertidal zone | place: USA... | reverse complement strand
ACACAACAATTAGGTCAAAGATGATGAAAACAGTGAAGGATTTTTCATTGAAGGTTAACTCATCCCAGCTATCCTGGCCCCAAACTTTTGCAGCCAAATTCAACAGACCCATGTTTTTGGATAGACCCGCCCTGTATGATGTATTCGTCACATTCTGAAACGTAAATACTGCCGATACCATAGAGGTGCCCTTTGATTTGGACTATTGGTCAGTGGGTTACCTTCTATTTTCCCCAATCGACTTTTTCAGTAGGAACTCGATCTGAGCGTTGATCGACCGCATATCGTCCTCTGCCCATAACTTGAGTTTTGCATGCATCTCTGGGTCAATTCGAAGGAGGAGTTTTTTCTTTGCCATTAATGCCCCTCACATCAAACTCGAATAATCCCCCCCTCACTGGTATAGTGTACCAGTGTTGATTACAGGCGTAGTATCCGTCTCGGAGCATAGCACGACCAGGAGATTACTGACCATTGTGGCTTTCTTGTCCTCATCGAGTTCTATGATGTCCTTCGCGCTTAGCTGCTCGAGTGCCAACTCGACCATTCCAACAGCTCCGTCTACTATCTCACGTCGGGCTGCGACCACGGCCGACGCCTGCTGGCGACGCAGCATGGCCTGTGCAATCTCCGTCGAGTATGCCAAGTAGCTGATCCTAGCCTCCAAGACCTCGATACCGGCTCGAGATAGTCGAGATTCCACGGACGCCTGCAGCTCCTCGGCTACTATGTCCTGGTGGCTGGAGAGTGTGGTCCCACCTATGTCCTTCTCCTCTATTGCATCGTAGGGGTACTTGGTGGCCATCGCACGGAGGGCCGCCTCGCTTTGGATTTGCACGTAGTGATCGTAGTTCTCAACCTCGAACAGGGCCTCGGCCGCATCGTAGACCCTCCAGACGACCACAGCCGCGATATCTATGGGATTCGCGTTGACGTCGTTGACCTTCAGCTTGTTAGACTCGAAGTTGTTGATTCTCATTGAAACCCTGGTCTTGTTGTAGAGGGGATTGAGGAAGAAACGGAAACCCTCGTCCTTGAGTGTGGCTACGTACTTGCCGAAGAACTGAACGGCGACCGCCTCGTTGGGATTTACGACCACGTAGCTGTTCCACATCAGAAGCCAAAGGGGCCCAGTGATAATCAGCAGGATCCCCGCTGGACCGCTCGCTGCCAATATAATGTTCAGGATCGGGAGCAGGACTATGTGTATTCCGAGACCGAGGAATCCATTGATTGCTTTCGCCTCAATGTCCCGATATATCGGTTCGTGCTTATTGTCTGTGCCTACTTGTAGTTCTTCCATGATACAAGCGGATGGAGGATTCTGTATTAAGATATCGTAATGATATCATAATAGTATCGATTAGAAAGGATGTATTATAGCTACAAGGATCCAGATGGATTATGGGATTTTATTAGGCTCATTCTAGATATATTTGGGTTGGACTCATTTGACCGATTATGATTCGGGTGTCAATAAGGGTACACATTATGATGCAGACATAAGCAAGGGCTCAACAACCTACAGGCCGATTGTAATTGCGATAATGGCCATGATGGAAAACAACAACAAATCAAAAATTAACCTCATTCGGAATCCTTTCTTCCCGGCCTCCTTTGCCTCAGACGACTTCACCCACTCCCTTAATCGAAAAACAGCCCCATCGTCTTCTTCCGTCATGCCTTTCGTTATGGGGGGCCCTCTATGACGTATGCGTAATATTGGGTAGGGAAGATGATGCCGCCGAATACCACGGTTACATGGTTACAGATCCATCAATATGGGTACATACCTTAGACCGATTATGATATACTTCAGAGATTACTAAGTAGTATTTTTTGTAGGGACAGTTGAGATAGTATAGGGAATGGATAGTATGACAAAAACAACGAAGACAAAAATCATCTCATTCTCATTGATAATATCTGGAATACTTGTACTCATTGCTGGGATTATCATGGTACAAACTGGATTTGCAACCTTTGAGGATACCGAGCCTAGAGTTGGACTCTACATTGGAGGTATTTTTACAATAATTGGAGGTGTTTTCTTGACAGTTGGTGGGATAATATATCTTAACTTCGATGGTTTGAAAAAGATGTTTCTTCGTACGGCTGGCAAGGTTGCTGATGCCTATGAAGAAGAGAGGAAACAAGAGAAAGTGTAATTCTATTCTTCTACTTCTGTACCCCTGTATTTCGTATGCATAAACTAGGGTATCCCTTCTTGACGCCTGCATCTACTTCCGTAGGGAGGATGATGCCCGCATCAACAAGGGTTCATTTCCACCCAAAGATGGTCCACTCAATCACGAAGTCTACTGTTTCGAACTCGGCAGCCCCGGTATCCTCTCCGTGACTCCGTGATATAATGTACAGGTGGTAGATATCGGAGTGTCTTTCCTCTAGGTCGCGTGTACAATCATTCGGCAGGCCGTACTGATTGAACCACATGCCGTATTGGTTCGGCTCGCCAGTGCAGCTTTGCTCCGGCTTGTCCAAGGGCCCCTTTGAACCACTGCTACTCATCCCCCTCTCGTTTAGGACGCTGGACCAGTTCGCGTCTTTACTGATCAGATTATTTTGTCCGGATGCATGTTTTGTTTCGCTGTCCATCCACAGCACATCCCAAGTCCCGTTTCCCGATACGAGAACGATCTCCCAACTGTATTGCTCGTAGTCATCCCATTGCTCCTCCCACGTCCTCACTTCCGATATTCTGGGGTCATTCCCCCAACTACTATGGGTGGAGTTAATCCCTTGAGACTCCAGATGCTCGATGGCCCCTTCATAGGTCATATTCTCCTTCTCCATGGTGTAGTTGACTTCTGCTTCCAAACTATCTTCCCAATCCAGGATATACTGACTAGCCAGAATCGTGCCGCTGAATCGGCTTTCCGCAGTACCGCTGGTTAACTCGAACCTTTCAAGATCCGAGTCTTCTGAGCCAGCGCACCCCGCAAGAGGTACCAGGAGCATCATTAGGGCCAGTGAGAATGCACGCCCCTTCATGGCCTTGACACAACAAGGGGGACGATAAATGCACGGCATCATCGAGGGGTCATTGGGTCCCCCCTCAATGACAGAGCCCATCATAATGGGGCTCAAGTAAGTCCCAAGATTACTCCCGTATCATGAAGGACCCCCAAGTGGTAGGAGGCCACATGGAACACACCCATGCCATGCAAATAGTGGGCGGCGTAGCGCTGCTTATAGGACTGAGAATGAACATTGATCCGGTGGGATTTAACAAGAGCATCTTCGGAGACGTCGAAGGCATCGAAAGTGGAGAATCGTCTGCCATGAGGATGGCGATTGGAGGAGGTTTACTGGCCCTCGCGATGGTCAACATCTACTGCAGCTTCAATGTCGAAGATGCTGCAGCCGGCGAGGCCATTCTGACTGGTACTGCCATGGGTTTGGCCGCCTTCTTCGTTACAGTAGCGGCCCCCAAGTTCAGAGGCTACACGGACAGTATCCCAACCCTCCCGATGGTTGTGCTTCCGACCATGATTGCTATCTGCCTATACTCGGCCCTGATGTAGTCGTGAGCACCCTTAGATGGTGCCTGCGAACATCCCCCGGGGTATGATGAAAAAACACCTCTGTCGGTACTGTGAAGTGTTCTTGGGAGAAGTTAATACGCGCCTTTCGGGTCAGATTTCTATGGCTGTTCTTAGGGATGAGGATCTGCCATTCGATGCAAAGATGCTGGACCGTCTAGCAGAGGTTTCCATTCGTGTGGGCCTAAACCTCCAACCCGGTCAGGACCTAATAATCACAGCACCCGTGGAGTCCCTCCCCCTTGTCAGGAGGCTTGCAGCTGAAGCGTATAGGAATGGTGCCGAAATCGTGACAACCATGTTGTCCGATGACGAACTCGCACTCGCCCGCTTTCGACATGCTTCCGATGAAAGCCTGGACCGGGCGCCAAATTGGATGTACGAGGCGATGGGGGAGGCTTTCGACAACAATACAGCAAGACTCGCGATCTCGGCAGCCAACCCGCTCCTCCTGTCTGGCCAAGATCCTGCCCGAGTTGCGAGAGCCGGAAAATCGATGTCTATTGCGGCCAAGCCGGCCATGGAGCGAATTACGAACTTCACAACGAATTGGAACATAGTGTCGTATCCGGGACTCGCATGGGCCAAGCAGGTCTTTCCAGACATGAGTGACGACGAGGCAGTTGCTGCATTGGCAGAAGCCATATTCTCGATCTCGAGAATTGACAATGATGACCCTATGGCTGCATGGGAATCACATCAGGAAACTCTCACAAAACGACAGAGATGGTTGAATGGACAAGACTTCCATTCTCTTCATTACACGGCACCTGGAACCGACCTGACAATAGGTCTAGCAGATGGGCACGAGTGGAAGGGAGGGGCAAGTACGGCTACGAACGGAATCACATGTACTCCGAATATCCCCACTGAAGAGGTCTTCACGACACCCCATGGGCAGCGGGTAGATGGCATCGTCAGGGCTACCAAGCCCCTTGTGCACCAAGGGACGCTGATCGACGGAATCGAAGTTCGGTTTGAAGGAGGCAAGATTGTCGAGGCTAAAGCGGATGAGGGCGAGGAAGTATTCTTGCAACTCCTTGACATCGATGAAGGAGCAAGAAGGCTGGGGGAAGTCGCTCTTGTCCCTCATTCATCGCCCATAAGTGCCTCTGGCCTTCTATTTTACAACACACTCTACGATGAGAATGCATCGTGCCACATAGCACTGGGGCAGTGCTATTCCAAGTGCTTCAGGGGGGATATCGGGAAGGACCCAGAGGCAGTTGTCAAGGCAGGTGGTAATGCGTCCAACATTCATGTCGACTGGATGATCGGTTCCGGGGAGCTTGATATTGATGGCATCTCCAAGGAAGGCAAGAAGACACCAGTGATGCGAAAAGGTGAGTGGTCTTACGAATGAGGTAAGGCCACCGAGCCAGATGGAGACTGGTTAGGGGATGTTTCAGAGCAAGAACGGTCCCGAAACCAAAAATAATCCAATCAAGGTCCCACCGATGATGTTCATCTGGAATATCTTCGGATATTCCTCTTTTGTTCCCCATGAAAATGTCTTACGAATCCATACTCTCTGATTGAGCAAACAATTGCCCACATACAGCAGTATGGCAAAACCAATGGCAATTCGGGCAAAATCAAGTGTAGTTAGATCCATGAACTCCATTATTGGGGGTACTTTATGATGCATTTCCCATTCAGGACCATTCTAACGACGAATTATGGCGACGTCCCATAGAGGGGTTGATTCACTCGTCCGGACCGGGCATGTATATGGGCAGCCGGGGAAGCGGATTCAGAAGAAAACCCAAGAAGTCCTTGGACAAGGAAACTGATGATTGCTCAAATTGCTACAAACCCTATTACCAAATAATTACTAATTCGATTCAGAACACAATCAAAGATAAAATCAGGGATGATTGGAATGAGGAAGCAATGCCCTCGATACCTAGTACCACTTGCAGGTGCTACGACTTTGTACTCAGTGACTCTGAAATGTCAGATTGGAAAGATGAGTTGCTGAAGTCTGCCATCAATGTCGGAATCTCAAAGTGCAACAAACGTACCAGGATTCAGTTAATCTCAAACGGAAAGGAAGTCCATCGAATGTATCTCCGAAGACTCAGGAGCGAGTCAGGGGGTTCTCAGAGGGCCGCAGATTCTCAGAAGAGTGACAATATCGATTCATAGGCAAGAGCAAAAGCTTCCCAAACTAAATCTTTATTGAATACAAATCCACCTAGATGGGCATGGAAGACACCGAGGGACTCACCGAAGCTGCCGAGAAGGAGTGGCTCGAGACGTGGGTAGCCGGACCCGGGGACAAGCGGTCGAAACTCCTCGATCCCGGCACCAGCGCCCCAGACCTTGAGTTGCTCGATCACACCGGCACCTCGCGCCGACTGTCATCGTTCTGGTCGGACGGCCCTGCACTGTTGATGTTTTGGCGCCACTTCGGTTGCGGGTGTGGCGTCGATCGGTCATCAAGGCTTAGTGACGAATATTCCGACTACCAGGCCGCTGGGATTAATCTCGTCATCATCGGTCAGGGTGAGCCGGCGCGAGCCGCGGAATACCGGGAAAAGTACGGTATCACCTGTCCCATCCTCTGCGATCCGGAATTCGCGGCCTACGGCGCCTACGGGCTCGCACACTTCGGCGTCGAGCAGGTTCTCTACGACGCTCCCGAAGAGACATGGTGCCACTCGGCGGAGATCGGAGTCGACTTCCAGGAGGCCCGTCGTGCCATGGACCGCCCCCTCGTCGACAATCCGTGGATGTCCACCGGTGAGTTCCTCGTGGATCACTCCGGCACGATTCGCGTCTCATACACATACCAATACTGCGAAGACTTCCCAGACCCGAGGGTATTCCTCACCGCGTCCAAGATCTTCTGAGGTAAGGTCTCTTTCGGGCTCCATGGGCGCCGGGAAGGTAGCTAGTCACCGATCTCCACCAGTGAAGATCCCATGTCGACACGATCCCCCTCCGAGAAGTGGACCTTTGTTATCCCCCCTGGCTTCGGAGCGAGGATCTTGTGCTCCATCTTCATCGCCTCCAGGGTCATCAGGTGCTGACCCTCGCGGACCCTCTGGCCCTCCTTGGCCATGACCTGGAGAACTGTACCGGGCATGGGCGCCTTCAGGCTGCCCTCGCTGGCGGAGGTTCTGCTACCCTGCTCGTGGAAGACGACCTCGTGGGCCCTGCCATCTATGTGGACCCACCAAGTGTCACCGGACCTGGCTATGTGGGCCAGCTTGGTCGTGCGCCCGACCTTGACCATCGCCCTGCCGGGTCTGCCCTCTGCCTCCACTGACGTCTCGTGGATGTGCACCTCGACCCCGTCCCTCGTTAGCGAGGTGACCGAAACAGTGCCTTCGGCCTCCTGCAATGAGGCCTTGTACCTCTCTGGCTCGTCGGGAACGCTCCACTCCATGGCATCACCTCAGGGGAAAGTCCTCCCGAGGGTCCTGAATGGGTCCCCCTGGTGGCCCGTGTGGTCGTCTACGGCCTCCGTTCCTGCGATATGCTGCCTGTCCATCCCCAGCCTCTGGGCGGAGGCGGCTACCGCCACCAGCGTGGGGCGGTCGGGATCGGGGCCACGGAGCTCGCTGGGATCGGTCGAGTCCAGGAAGTCGGTGTCGATGCTCCCGCTCTGGAATGAGTCATGGGTTAGTGCGTTTCGCAGGAAGTCGATGTTCGTCCTGACGCCCAGGACCACGAATGAGGAGAGTGCGTTGTCCAGCCTCCTGATCGCGGACTGCCTGTCGGGGGCATGGACGATCAGCTTGGCCAGCATGGGATCGAACTCGATGGTGACCGAATCCCCCTCGCGCACACCGGAGTCGACCCTGATGCCGGGGCCCGATGGTGGCCTCCAGACGACGAGCTCGCCTATCGAGGGGAGGAAGCCCCTGCTAGGGTCCTCAGCGTACACCCTGGCCTCGATAGAGTGGCCGTTCTGTGAGACTTCCTGCTGAGAGATCCCCAGGGGCAGGCCGGCTGCGACCTCGAATTGCTTCTGGACGATGTCGATCCCAGTGGTCATCTCGGTGACCGGGTGCTCGACCTGTATCCTAGTGTTCATCTCGAGGAAGTAGAACTCGCCGTTGCTGGCGAGGAGGAACTCCACGGTCCCGGCTCCCACGTAGCCGACCGATCGGGCCGCGGTAACGGCCGCGACGCCCATCGCTTCCCGGATCCCGGGTGTGACTGCTGGGGATGGGGCTTCCTCGATCACCTTCTGGTACCTGCGCTGCAGAGAGCAGTCCCTCTCGTTGAGGTGGACGGCCCCTCCGTGCGAGTCGCACAGGACTTGGATCTCTACGTGCCTGGCCCTGTTCAGTAGCCTCTCGATGTACACCGTGCCGTCCCCGAACGCCGCCGAAGCCTCCCTGGCTGCGGCCTCGAACTCGCCCCTGAGGTTCTTCGGCACTGAGACTGATCGCATTCCCTTGCCCCCGCCTCCCGCGCTCGCCTTGATCAGCAGCGGGTATCCCACCTTCGCGGCGGCGCTGGCGAGTGCGCCTAGGTGATCCGCTCCCTCCTCTACAGGGATCTGGCCCCCGGGTATCACGGGGACCCCTGACTCGATCATCAGTGAGCGGGCGGAGATCTTGTCCCCCATCGTCTCTATAGCATGGGCGGATGGCCCTATCCAGCGAATCCCTGCGGACTCGACGGCCCGGGCGAAGTCGGCCCTCTCCGACAGGAAGCCGTATCCGGGGTGGATGGCATCGGCGCCAGTTGACCTGGCTGCCTCGATTATCGCATTGCCGTTGAGGTATGTCATTTCCAGTGTGCCGCCCTCGAGGAGGACCGACTCGTCGGCCAGCTCGACGTGGAGGGAGGAGGAGTCAGACTCCGAGAAGACTGCCACGCACGAGAGTCCTGCCTCCTTGGATGCCTGGATGACCCTGACTGCTATCTCACCCCGGTTTGCGACCAGGACCTTTGAGAAGGGCCTGGGGGAATCGGACATCCATTCCGGTGACATGTTCAGCCTTCCCGGTCATCTTGGGACCAGGCTGGCTTCCTGCCGTCGAGGAATGCCGAGAGCCCCTCCTGGCCCTCGGGAGAGCCGCGCATCTTGCTAGTGAGGTCGAGCGTCCATGACCTGAGGGATCCATCGCTCCCCTCCCACTGGTCAAGCTCCGCCACCATTCGCTTGGCGGACGTTACTGCGATGGGCCCGGAGGTCATCACCTCCGATATCACTTCGGACACCGCATCCCCCATGGCCTCAGCGGATTCCACGACATCGTCGACGAACCCGATCCTGAGTGCCTCCTCTGGGCCGATCCTGGAAGCGAGCATCGCCAGTCTGCGGAAACCGGCGCTTCCGAGACGACGATGTACATAGGGGCCTATCACGGCCGCTGAGATGCCCAGCTTTGCCTCCGAAAGGGCGATCCTCGTCCTAGGCTCAGCGATTGCGTGGTCCGAGCAGGCGACCAGCCCAGCGCCCCCTCCGAGGGCGACTCCCTGGACGCATGCCACGGTGAAGCAGGGGTGGGACCAGAGGCCGTGGAACAGCCTGTCCAGCCTCTCCGAGTCCTCCCGGTTCTCCTCCGGGGTCTTCCCCCCGCCGTCGCGCATCATGTTGATGTCGGCACCGGCGCAGAAGTGCTTGCCCTCTGACCTGATGACGAGCACGCGTAGGTTCGGGGAGCCGTCCTCGGATAGCAGTTCGCCCGTGACGCCGACCGACCTATGTGCTGTCCATTCGAGTATCTCCGCCATCTCCGATATGATCTGCGCGTTGAGCGCGTTGAAGGCGTCCGTCCGATCGAGCGTCAGGTTGGCGATCGCGCCATCAACTTCCAGTCTGCACAGCTCGGTCTCTGGCATCGGGTCGGTGTTCATTCTTTCACATCCTGAACACGCCGTAGCGGGTCTCTGGCATCGGGGCATTGAGGCTGGCGGAAATAGATAGCCCAAGCACGTCCCTCGTGTCCCTCGGGTCAATCACGCCATCGTCCCACAGCCTCCCGGTGGAGTAGTAGGGGCTGCTCTCGCGCTCGTACTTGGCACGGATCTCGTCCGGGTCCTCCTTGCCGACCGTGGACAGCACGCTGGCCGCCTGCTCCCCTCCCATCACGCTGATCCTGGCGTTTGGCCACATGAACAGGAAGCGTGGGTCGTAGGCCCTGCCGCACATGCCGTAGTTCCCGGCCCCGTGCGATCCGCCGATTATCACGGTGAACTTAGGCACTGGTACGCAGGAGACCGCGGTCACCAGCTTGGCGCCGTCCTTCGCTATCCCTCCGGACTCGGCCTCCTGCCCTACCATGAAACCGGTGATGTTCTGGAGGAAGATCAGTGGAACCCCCCTCTGGCCGCAGAGCTCGACGAAGTGGGCTCCCTTCAGTGATGACTCCGAGAACAGGATGCCGTTGTTCGCGACGACCCCGACCGGGTAGCCGTGGATCCTCGCGAAGCCGCAGACCAGGGTGTTCCCGTAGCGGCGCTTGAACTCGTGGAACTTGGAACCGTCGACGATCCTGGATATGACGTCCCTGACGTCGTATGGGGTCCTGTTGTCGGCAGGGATTATCCCCATCAGGTCCTCAACGTCATATGCCGGGGGCTCCGGTGGCTTGGACTCTAGCCTGTGCTTGGGCGGGACGTTGAGGTTCTCGACTATGTTGCGGACCATCCTGAGCGCATCGTCCTCGTCCTCTGCGAAGTGGTCTGCTACCCCGGACTTGGTGGTGTGCACCTCCGCACCACCGAGGTCCTGGGAGGAGACCTCCTCCCCTGTGGCTGCCTTGACCAGTGGCGGTCCAGCGAGGAATATGGTGCCGTTCCCCTTCACAATGATCGACTCGTCGGACATGGCGGGGATGTATGCGCCTCCAGCGGTGCAGGATCCGAGGACCGCGGCCACCTGGGGGATTCCCTTGCTGGAGAGTATGGCCTGGTTCCTGAATATCCTGCCGAAGTGTAGCTTGTCGGGGAATACCTCGTCCTGCATCGGGAGGAACGCCCCGCCCGAGTCGACTAGGTAGATGCAAGGCAGGTTGTTCTCCTCCGCGATCTCCTGTGCCCTGATGTGCTTCTTGACCGTCATTGGGTAGTACGACCCTCCCTTGACCGTGGCATCGTTGGCGACGAACATGCACTCCTTGCCATGCACGAGCCCGATGCCGGTGACAATCCCAGCGGACCTTGCCCTTCCGTCGTAAAGACCGTCTGCAGCTAGTGCTGAGGCCTCTAAGAAGGGTGAACCGGGGTCGCAGACCTCTGCTATCCGCTCCCTGGGGAGTCGCTTGCCGCGGTCCCTGTGCCTCTGGAAGTGGGGTTCGTCACCAGCCTTCCTGACGGCATCCAATTTGGACTTCAGGGCCTCTGCCAAGGAGTCGTTCCTTTGCCTACGCTGAGCGAAGTCTTCGTCACTCGTATCGACCCCGTTAGGCAACCTATCCATGTCGCTCGCTCTGCCAGAGTGCAGGAGAGACTTCAATTGAATGGGCCGGGAGTCGCGAATTCACGAGTTAGACGCCAAGAGTTAGCCTGCCGACGTCCCTCAATCCGGGAGCCATCCCCACAACAAGCATGGCCACTCCGATCAGCAGCCTGAGGTGCTGCTCCCTTCTCTCGAAGTTGAGGCTGTAGAAGACGTAGTAGATGAGCCCGGCAAGGGCGAACTTGACGAGTGCGAAGAGCCAGACGCCCTCATCCAGTAGACCGTGCTCGATCCCGAGCTTTTCGTTGGTCCACAGACCAGCATTGATGACTTTCTGGGAGGCCACGTGCTTCTCCCCCAGGCCGGGGAACCCATCGATCCCGATCCATGTGGCGAGACCGTCCATGATCTGCCCCGCCACGGCTAGGAATACGAGTGGTTGGGCCATGATAGCCCGTGACCTGAGTGGCTCGATGATGGCCTTCTCAGGGAGATTCTCTGCTGGGGTGGTCCTGTATTCCTCATCAGTCATTCCTGATGTCAGTATCCCTGCCACTAGGCCCTGCCTGGAGAGCTCCTCTGCAGCGCCGCTGCCTCGTGTGTACATCCAGTAGCAGACAAGAGATGGCACCCCTATGACGACTACAAGGGGCCAGATACGATCCGTCGAAGGTGGTTCGTGGATCGCGAACGAGGCGAGTGCACCGAAGAATATCAGTGACCCCCCCACCCCAGTTAGGTAGACCATCCTCTGGACGTTCGAGAACATGTCCGAGAGCTCTCGGGACCTCCAAGCGAACGCTATTGCGATGACAATCCCAAGGAGCATCGGCCAGAGGCTCAGTTGGTCCCCAACCTTTCCCGAAATGGAGGATGCGTATACGGCGAATTGCATCAGAATCAGGCCGGAGGCTAGGACCTCGAGGTCGTTCTTCTGGGAGCTGCCCTCTCTCTCGGCACGATCCAAGGAGATCCCCGCTGCACCTGCCAATACCACCCATAAGGCGGCTTGGAAATGGATGCCTGGGCTGACGAAGTAGGGAGCCAGTCCGGCCCCGAACATCTCCGCATCCTCTGCTACCTCCCCGAAGACTGCCCATGTGATGAATGGGAGCAGCGCTAGCAAGGTGGTATCCCGTGGGTCTATGCCGAGCGCCCTGAGCCATGCGGATAGGGCGACTACGAACAGCCCTAGAACAACGGCGTAGGTCATCGTGTTGACAGTGTTGTAACCAGAATCTCCGGTTGACTCCCCCTTTATCGGGTCGATGAAGTACTCGTTTAGTGACTCTGAGAGGAAGTTCTCCATTCCTGCCCACTCGAGCCCAATGCCTAGGAAAATCAGGAGGAAGACGGTCAGCAGGGCGTTGATCGCCCATCTCTCGTACGGATGAGCCTCATCGAGCGGGTTGTTCACGGGTCTACGGATGGCCATTCTCCCTTATGCGTGACGGTGATTCA
>Ga0315328_10001078_pt1 | contig 12393 bp, 7 predicted proteins | sample M120032315metaG_FD_203462 | JGI IMG/M metagenome (GOLD analysis project Ga0315328, IMG submission 203462) | Ammonia-oxidizing marine archaeal communities from Monterey Bay, California, United States - M1 200m 32315 | ecosystem: Environmental > Aquatic > Marine > Intertidal zone | place: USA... | reverse complement strand
TGTTGTTCACCGATGGGACAATCCAGCACGCCGGCGTGCACCCGGGGGTGGGCGGCCTGATGGGCCACGGTCACAAGCACCGGCCTGGCGACGACCCCGGCTATCAGGGACGACTCACCGTGGCCCACGAGGTGGCTGCGGTGACCGGAGCCTGCCTGGGCACCACCCGGGCCCTGTGGGACCGGCTGGGCGGACTGGACGAAGAACGCCTGGCCGTGGCCTACAACGACATCGACCTGTGCCTGAAGGCCCGGGCGGCAGGCCTACGGGTCGTGCTAGCCCCCCATGCCGTACTACACCATCACGAGTCGGTGTCCCGGGGCTACGACGACGACCCGATCCGCCGGGCTCGCTTGGCCGCCGAGGTGGCAACCATGGAGGAACGCTGGGGCGACACCCTGCACGCCGATCCTGCCCACAGCCCAAATTTGGCCCTCGGAGATGACGGGTTCAGTACTGCTGCAGAACCGCGGATCGTTCCCCCTTGGAGAAACTGACCGACCGGGCCGTCTGTCAGTAGGTGGAGTCGATGGCCAGGTAGGCGAGTCGCTTGGCCTCTAGGCGTCCCCGGGCAATGGAATCCAACACCAGGCCGGCGGCGGCCAGCAGCAGGCCAACGACAACCAGCCCGGTGGCCAGCACCGCAGTCGGCAGGCGAGGCACCAGGCCGGTATCGGCATACGTGATAGCCAGCGGCACAGCGAGGGCGACAGCTACAGCCCAGCTGGCGGCGGCGATCCACCCGAAGAAGGCCAGCGGACGGTGCTCTTTGAGCAGGACCAGCATGGCCCGCAGGATGCTGGTGCCGTCGGCCACCGTGCGGAGCTTGCTGGCCGACCCGTCGGGTCGGGATCCGTAGTCAACCTCCACCTCAGCCACCGGGAGGCGCAACTGTGAGGCATGGACCGACATCTCGGTCTCGATCTCAAAGCCGGTCGACACAGCGGGAAAGCTCTTCACGAACCGTCGGGAGAAGGCCCGGTAGCCGGAGAGGATGTCGGTGAACCCGGCGCCGAAGAGCCACCGGTAGAGGCGATTGAACAGCCGGTTGCCGAAGGCGTGACCGGTCCTTCCGGCGTTCACGGTGACTCCGGCCCGCGCTCCGACCACCATGTCCAGGTCGTCTTCGCACAACTGCTTGACCAACTGGCCGGCCTGGGCGGCGTCGTAGGTACCGTCGCCGTCAGCCATTACGTACACGTCGGCGTCCACGTCGGCGAACATGCGACGGACCACGGCGCCCTTGCCGGGAGCAGCCTCGGAGCGGACAACGGCACCGGCCTCGGCGGCCCGTCGTGCCGTGTCGTCAGCTGACCCGTTGTCGTAGACGTACACGGTGCACCCGGGCAGGGCCGACCGGAACCCGGTGACCACGCCGCTAACGGTGGCCGCCTCATCGAGGCACGGCACCAGCACGGCGATGCGGGGTTCCAGCGGTGGGTTTGGTTCGATGACCGTTCTCCGAGCCTGGCCGGCAGGGGGTTCCGCCGGCGGACCCGCCCATTGTACGGCGACCGCCCGAACACGGCCTCTCCGTCAGCGGGCCTACCGGTACCGTGACCGGGTGCGCACCTCCCCCGCCACCACGTACCTCTCCGTGCTGGTCGCCGTGGTGCTGGGGGCGACCCTCCTCACTCCTGTAGGGCCTCCCGGTCCCACCAGCTCGGCGAACGAGAAGTCCGGACGCCGGGTGGCCACCGTTCAAACCGGAGAGAGCCGGCAGCCGTTGGCCGTGACCTCCGAGGGACTGGCGGCCATAGGCGCCCCCGGGTGGCATGCCGCCGGGCACACCGGCGCCGGGGTGACGGTAGCCGTCCTGGACGTGGGCTTCGACGGCCTGGGCGACGTACCGGCCGACGACCTACCGGCCGACGTGTTGACCATGGCCTTCGACGGAGACGGGGTCCTAGACGCGCTTACCGACCACGGCACCCAGATGGTCGAGATCGTTCACGACGTGGCCCCGGACGCTGACCTAGTGGCCGTGACATTCGCCGACGACCAGTTCGCCGAAACAGTGGCGTGGCTGGAGCTAACCGGCGTGGACGTGGTCAGCTTCTCAATGGAGTGGACCGACGGGCCACTGGACGGCACCCACTGGACGGCACCCATCATTCAGGCGTCGATCGACGCCGGCATCACGTGGGTGGTGGCCGCCGGGAACTCGGCGGAAACCCACCACAACGGCACCACCATGGATGTCGACGGTGATGGCTGGATCGAGGTGACCTCCGGCGGAATCGAACACAACGCGTTCACCATTGATTCCAGGGACACTGCCGAGGTGTCGCTGAGCTGGAACGACCCGGCCACCGACCTGGACCTGTGCCTGTTCGACATGGAGGACCTGGACCCTGACAGCCAACCCACGGTCATCGAGTGCACCGAGAATCCACAGGGCCTCGGGGAGCCAGCCACCGAAATCCTGACCCTGACCAACGACACCGGGGCCCGCCACCGCTACTCGTACGGCGTGACCCGGCGGTCGGGACCGGAAACGACCTACGAGACCCGGACATGGGGCACAGGCCCGCTGCAGTTTGCCAACCCGGCGGCCAGCATCGGGGTGCCGGGCAACATGGCCGACGTGGTCACCGCCGGTGCCGTGGACTGGCAAACAGAGCAACTTCAGCCGTACAGCGCCTGGGGTCCGAACCACATGGGTGACCGGAAACCAGAGGTGGTGGGCCCCGACCTGGTAGCCACCTCGGCCTGGGTAGGTGCCGACAACGCCGGTACGTCGTACGCCGCGCCGCACGTGGCAGGACTCGTGGCGCTGATCTTGGGAGCCGCCCCCGACCTGACACCGACCCAGGTCAAGGAGCGACTCACCAGCCGGGCCAGCCGGGCCGACGACCCCGACTACAGGCACGGTTGGGGCGTCATACGCCTGGGAAGCCTCCCGTCGACAATTACTGCTATTCGGGGCCACTGGGCCGAAGAGGCCCTCGACTGGGCATTCATGGCCGGGGTCACCGACGGCTGCCCGACGCTTGGAGATCAGACCTGCCCGGAGTTGGCGGTGACCCGTGACGAGATGGCTCGGTTCCTGTGGCGGTTCCGGGCCACCCCGCAGGCCGCCGTGGCAGCGGCGTTCGACGACGTGACAGTCGACGCGTCCTACGGTCCGGCGGTGGACTGGTTGGCTGAGGCAGGCATCACCATGGGCTGCACGGCTACCAGCTACTGCCCTGCCGGCACGGTGACCCGAGCCGAGATGGCGGCCTTCCTGTGGCGCCTCGAGGGTTCACCGGAAGGATCTGTTCCGGCCGGCTTCGCCGATGTCCCCTCCGATTTCTTCGCCGGTCCGGCCGTCGACTGGCTGCTGGCGTCCGGTACGACAGCCGGGTGCACGGCAACCTCGTACTGCCCTCAGGGTCTGGTCACTCGAGCCGAGATGTTCACCTTCCTGAGGCGCCTCGAGGGCCCAGCCTGATCAATCAGCGACCCATTATCAGGTCGGTGCGAAGTCAGGCAGCCAGCGCCCGGATTAGGAAGGCGGCCATCTGCTCTCGGGTGACCATGTCTGACGGGCAGAACGTGGTGGCCGAACAACCCGTTGTGATCCCACTTGCATACAGGGTCTCGATCTCCGATTCAAAGAACGAGTCGTCGTCATCAACGAATGTGTCCTGACCCACCTGGGTATCTGCTAGTTCAAAGGCCCGGACGAGAAACGCCGCCATCTGCTCTCGGGTGACCATGTCTGACGGGCAGAACGTGGTGGCCGAACAACCCGTTGTGATCCCACTTGCATACAGGGTCTCGATCTCCGATTCAAAGAACGAGTCATCGTCATCAACAAACGAATTGGCACCCTCTACCAGTTCCAGACCGAGTGCACGCACCAGGAACGCCGCCATCTCTCCTCGGGACAATTCTCCTCCCGGGCAGAAAAGTTCCTGGGTGCACCCAGCGGTGATGCCAAGGTCGCTCAACCCGAGGACCTCCCCGCTGAATGGGTGGTCCGGTATTACGTCTTCGAACCGTGGGGTGACCTCGATATCGAAATACGACGAATAGAGGCCGAGGGCTTCTCGCACCGCCGATCCCGATGCGGTTATCTGAGCCTGCCGCCCCGCGATGATGCCGGTCAGCAGCACGGTGGCAACGCTTCCCGACTCATAGCGGGTCGCAACACTGGCATTGCTCAGCCACCTGAACCCGAACACCGACGCAAGTTGAGCCTGGTTGGCTGTCGATACCCAAGTGGCGAAGGGGTTTGCTGCCGCCGATGACAACGAAGCTGTGTCGTCGACCGAGACAAGGTAAGGCAGGTAGCCGTCGCCGGCTGCTCGACTGCTCTCGGTCCGGCCACCGGTTGACGACGTGAACCTGACCGGAATGACCTGATTGTTCCAGGTCAACACCTGCCCAGCGGTGCCTCCGACGCGACCCTGCCAGAACGGGTGCCCGATTTCTGACGTGAACCCTCCGTAGGCCTGCTGTTTGTCGACGTCCAGAACGTGGCATGCGCAGAGGTCGAGGCGCTGGGTGTCAAACCCTGAAGCTGGGCCGGTTTCCACGAACTGGTTCACGGCAATGGTCCGTGATACGACTGCCTGGGCTTCCAGGGAGGCTCCTGGCCAATGGTCGGGTAGTTCCCGGATGCCGCGTACATAGTCCTCAAAGCCAAGTTGGATGGCGAGGTGAAGCCGGCCCGTATTGGGTGACTGTCGGAATCGGAGCGTGCCTCGCCGATAGGAACGCGCCTTCAGCGGGATCCAGATGTCGGCTGTGCTCGAGACGGGTCGAGCCGAGGCCGAGCAACTACCTGATGGAGCGAACGGGACGTAGCTTCCATCGCCAGCCTGACGGGAGTAGGTGCACTGACCCCGACCGTCGGAACCGAATTTCCACTTTTCGTCCTGAACGGCGACGGCGGCACAGTCGCCGGTGTCATCGAAACACAGTTCAACCGACCCGCCCTCGATCCGGAAGGTGATCTCAGGCCTATTTTGGAGCAGGCCAACCCACAGAGGCGTATGAGCAGCGAGGGCCTCGTTTCCGATGGAGAGGGTGTTGATCTGCCGGACCGCCGTTTCCGGGAAGTAGTGAAGAAGGATTTCTTCGACGGAGGCTCCGGCATCGCCCATGGCCCGAGCGCCGTACTGACTCAGCCCGACACCGTCACCCCAGCCGCTACCCGAGAAGCTGAGATCAGTAGCTGTGGCAGCCGACGCTGTGCCGGAAAGACCCATCGCAATAACCGCAACCAGCGCCGACAGGCGACATAGGAACCTGTGCACGCCCGGGATGGTAGGCGCTGCCATCGGTCATGGATCGCTATCCAAGGAAGGATTGTTGCCGAGGGATTACGATTCCCTCCGTATTCTGGTAAAAGGCCGGCACTCGTCTGTCGTCCTAACCCTCTATCGTGTCAATGACTTCGCCACCCGGAACCTCTTATGCCATTCGAGCGAGGCTGCGCCGTAACGAAACCCGCCCTCGTTACTGAAACTGATCTGGAGATCCCATGCTGAGAAGACTTGTGTCGTTGGTCGTAGCTGCAGTTGTTCTTGGTGGGTGTGGCAGCGACCAGCATTCTGACACCAGCGTCCTTTCCTCCAACGGCGGCCTTCTCATTTCGAGCGACTGGACCGGCGACTGGGAAGTCTTCGTAATGGATCCTGAATCGCCAATACTGCACCAGGTAGTGCTGCACCAGGTGACTCACGAGGGCGCCTACGTCGTTGCCGGTGCCTCTCAATCCGAGGTTGAGGGATTCGATCTTGAAGGGACCTGGTCGCCCGATGGTAAGCAGATCGCTCTGACCACCGACCGGTACCAAGGCCACCACATCGTTATCGTTGATCGTGACGGGCAGGTGCTGAAGCGACTGACAACCGGGGTTGGGAATGGGGAACCTTCCTGGTCACCTGACGGAAACCAGATCGCCTTCAGAAGTGACCGGACCATGGACGTCGAACTGTTCGTAATCAATGTGGACGGATCCGACGTCTACCAGTTGACCCAGAGCCCCGGTGAGGACTGGACACCGACGTGGTCTCCGGACGGGGCTCGACTGGCGTTTTCCAGTAGGCGCTACAACGGGACCTGGGACATTTTCACGACGCTGCCCGATGGCACGGGAATTAGCCAGTTGACCAGCGATGAGTGGGACAACTGGCTACCGGACTGGTCGCCTGACGGATCGCGGATCGCCTTTTCGAGCAACCGTGCCGGCAACTGGGACATCTTCACGATGGATACGAGTGGATCGTCGCTGCGTCAGGTGACCAGCGACTCCTCCTTGGACTTAGAACCCGTCTGGTCTCCAGATGGAAGCCGGTTGGCTTTTGCCAGCACTAGAGGCGTCTCCGGAAAGCTCGAGATCTTCTTTGTGGATCTGGGATCGGGAACCGTGTCGGCCAGTGGGCAGTCGGGCTACCCGACCGACTGGCTAGTTCAAACCGACTAGTTCAGGTCGGCCGCTCTGGTTGGAGGCCGGCGTAGAAGCACCCGAGACCAGATCACTGTTCGCTTGGTCTGAACCGGGGTCTACTGCCGACTACGACCGCCCGACAAGGAGCAACAGTCCCCGTAGGACCCGTCCGACACCTGGTTGGTGGATCCTGCGGCTAGCCGTTGATCGTTATTTGGATGACGCCTGTTGCATGGAGGTCGTTGTCGTAGCTGGTCCCCGCTGCCGCTGTCCAGGCGTAGTAAGTCCAGACCTGACCGGAGACAACGACCGTGGTGAAGACGGCAAGGTTGCCGTTGGCATCGGTCTTCTGTTCGGTTCCATCGATGTAGCACTTCGTGACAGAAACCTCTGTGACAACGGTCCCTGAGCACGAACCGTCTGAACTGAATACCTGAGAGGTCACGTCGGTGGTGGCCAGGTACCTGAAGGTATCCACCAGAGTGTCCGCCACCGGGAGGAAGTCAGAGGTCCGATGCGTTACTGAGATCGTCACCGCAGCGGAACCCGCGGACTGGTAGTGACTCGACTGGATGCTCACCCCGGCCGGACGGGCATTGGTGTGGTCGAGAGCCCGGGCCATCATCTGGGCCATGTTCAACCGGTTCATGTTGGCGCCCGGGTCGTAGGTCGTCGCTGTCGCGACCTCGGTGACACCCAGATTCCAGAGGTTGACGATGGCGTCGTTTGTCGAGATATAGGCCGTCGGACTCAGGTCTGTGAAGTTGTGGTCGGTGTCAAGCGACTTGATCTCTTTCAGGGCGACATAACCGGTCACCAGTTCCTCGTTACCACCCGGCCCGGTTGTCGACGCCTTCAACAGGCGATCCATGAACAACGCCATTTCTTCACGGGTGACGTAGTCGTGCGGCGCGTAGGTGGTCGCCGTCTTGCCTACGGTGATTCCCAGCTGTTTGATCTGGTTGATCGCCGTCTGGAACTCCGCCGGCTCCCCGACAATGTCGGTGAACCCCTGATCTGCACCGCTCGGGAGGGTGACGCCAGCCGGAACGACCATGCGGGTCAAAAACAGCGCCATCTGCAGGCGAGTCACCGGATCCAATGGTGAGTACGTCGTCGCCGTGGTCCCCTTGGTGATGCCGTAGTACTTGATGCAGGCAACGTCGGAAGACGTCGTATCGGTGAACCCCGCCGAGCCGATGATGGCCGCCGGGCAGGCATCGAATACCGCCAGGTCGTTTGGGGTGTGACCTGACACCGGGATCGTCGCAGACGTAGCCGATGCGGTAGAGGTTCCGTCCCCGTTGAAGCCGGCGACCCTGAACGTGTAGGTGAGCCCGTTGGTGAGCCCAGTCACCGTTGCCGTCACCGCTGTGCTGACGCCGTCGAAGTACCTGGAATAACTGGTAACGAAGGCGTTAGTCGAATACTCGATGATGTAGTCGGTGGGCGTGTTTGAAGACGCCGTCCAGGTCAGCGTCACCGATCCGGAGGCTCCGGCTGTGCTAACCGCAGTCAGACCGGTCGGGGTCGTCGGCACAGCAGCCCCTGCCACTCCTGTAAGTGCAGACGAAATGATCGCCGTGAGGGCCACCAGCACCAGTACCCGTCTCATACCGCTTCTCATAGTGTCCCTCAGGTAGTCGGATCCAAGCCGTTGGGGTGAGTGTATTCCTCAGAGTGGAACACCATGGGGAACCCTGAGCCGGCCCCGAGACGATTGGCCTGGCTGGGAGGAAAACTGGGGGGGCCCCCGGTCCGTAGACCGGGGGCCCCCTTCGTTCGACCTTTAGATCAGGTCAACATTTCTTGGTCAGTCAGTTGTGTACCGCACGATGGCAGTCGACAAGGCTGAGTATCCGTTGATGTACACGAGGTCGTTGGCGGCACCGCCAGCAACGGCAGCAATAGTCGCCATCCGTGTCACCCATTGGGTCTCAGTTTTAGCCGTACCGTTCAAGGCAGCGGAAGTTCCAGCTGTCGCAAACTGGTCGTTGCTGTCGTAGGTGAACTGCATGTACTTGATGCTCTCAGTACCAACAATCGTGCAGTCCTGGTGCTTGACGATGAAGTCCTTGCCTACCGCATCGAACTCAATCAAGTAGGCCCTCTCCTCACCGACAGTGCACGCTCCATCGCTGGAGTCCGACGAGAAGTCGGCCGGTGCTGCCAGGCGGTAGTGAACCGCAGTGGTTGAGCCACCAGTAGCTCCATTCGACGTGACCGTGTCCATGCCGGACGTCGACTCCGTATCGGCCCACGAGAACGTCGCAACACCAGAAGCGTTGGTCGTCCTTGTTGCCGATGCGAACGACGTCGTCGTAAACGTAATCGGTGTAGCCGCAATAGAAGCAGTCGTGACGTCAATCAGGCTGCCAGACGCAGCCTTCAACGTGAACGTGGTGGTCGCTGGGACAGACGCAATGTAGTGAGTCTGACCAGCGGCCACGGCCGTTCCAGTGTCCTGCGGATCACCAGCAAAGTTACCCATCGCGAGGACCGTTACGTCGTCGCCAACGGACAAGCCGTGGGCGGCGTCGGTGGTGCAGATACCCGCAGCACCCACGCCTGCTACGCAGGTCATGCCCTGGGGCAAGGTGTTGACCGAGGTGAACGTAACAACCTCACCAGCAACGGTGGCACCGAACTGGTCATGTGAGGTATGGCTCACCGAACGGGTCACCGAAGCTGTCGAAGCCAAACTGCTCGACGCTGTCTGCGTGCTCGACGCAACATCTGACGCAGCCGTCGTATCCAGGTACTCCAAGCCGAAGGTCAGCACCGTGACGCTGGTCTCCGAAAGGTTTCCTGCATAGCCGGCAGCCGGCAACGCGCCCTGACTGATGTCAGTAGCGGTCAAGGTGACCGTGTCCACGTGCTTGTCGGCACCCGCAAGGAGCGGATTGGCCGGGCCCGTGATGGTGAACGTCACCAGGCCGGTGGCATCGGTGTAACCAATGACGTTTTCCGCGTCAACGGTGGAGCCATTAGTACAACCGGCCGACGTGGTACACACCCGGGTCCTGTTCATCGTGACCGAGTGAAGCGCCTTGGGCACGTTCGAGTACGTGTCGTTGTCGGTCTGGTTGGTCACCTGGCAGCTAACGGTCGTGACCGCTCCGTACGGCACGGTCGTGAAGTGCGTGCCACTCGAGTTCGCGTACGCCGGAACATCGATACTGCAGTTGATGTCTGCAGCGTCCGGGTTCGCAACGACGGTGATCGTGTCGTATGACGTACCTGAACCGTGCAGATCGTTGTCAAACGCCGTACCGACTGCAGCAGTCCACGCGTGGTACGTGTCCGAACCTGCAAGATTCGAAGTCGCCAAGAGGGCAGCTGCCGCCTTCGCGGTCGGCACCATGTTGCCTGACAGGTCAGTAACCGGCTCCGAAACGTCAATCGTGCAACCCGTGATCGCGCCGGTCGTAACCGCTGAGGCCGAGCACAAACCAGTGGCCCCGAACGCCACATTGCCTTCGGCCCCGGTCGGGGTGAAGACGTGGACGTCAACCGCAGTTCCGGCGATCGCATCGAAACTGGCGTCACGATGCGAGACCGAAAGGGTGGGCGTAAAGCCCCCGATCGCCGCGTAGGCGCTCGCCTGGATGATCAGGCCCTCAGGACGCAGGTTGGAGTGATTCAACGCACCAACAAGGAACGTCGCCATAGCGGCACGGGTCATGTCCGAGTCCGGGTTGAACGTGGTAGCCGCAATACCGTCATGGATATTGAGGGCGTACAGCTCCTTGACGGCATCAGATGCCTCAACGGTGATCGAGCCTGAATCAATATCGGTGTAGTTGTAGGTACCGGTACATGCAGCACCGGCAGCAACACCACAGTTCGAGTTGATGTAGGTCGTCGCGAGGCCGCTCACACGCTCAGCGTCCGAGGTGCCACCGGGACCAGGAGCGATGTTGTCGAGCGTGCGCTCGATGAACATTGCCATCTCCTGGCGCAGGACATTGTCGTCAGGCGCATACGTCGTAGCCGTCTTACCAGCGGTGACCCCAAGCTGCTTGAGCTGGTTGATCGCCGTCTGGATCTCGGCGGACTTGCCACTGATGTCAGTGAAGCCCTGATCGGCACCGGTACCAAGCGTCACACCGGCTTCGGTCAAGGTACGTGTCAGGTACAGAGCCATGGCCCAACGAGGCACTGAAGCGGTCGGCTCGTAAGTCGTCGCTGTGGTCCCCAGGGTGATGCCGTAGTAGGCAAGACAGTCGACATCAGTCGACGTGGTGTCCGTGAAACCGGCCGACGGAATATCCGCCGAAGCCGGGCACGTCAGGTAGGTCGCCTCACCAGCAAGACCAGCGACCGTAGTGATCGCCGTCGTTGCGGGTGCTGCCGAAGCCGGCGACACGGAAGTAAGTGCCGGAACACCAGCGGCCAACACGGCTACTGCCGTGAAGACGCTGATCCGACGCTTGAGATGGGAAAGCATTCTGCCTCCATAGTTGGTTGGTAGATACCCGAGGTGCCCGCCCCCTGAAGAGAAGGCAGCCCACTCGTTGCCTCAAAGACTACGAAACCACGTCGGCAGGCGTGTCGATACTCGGCAAAATCGATGTAAAGCATGCGTAAAACCGGTCTGATTCGTTGCAAAACCGCTCCATTGGAGGACAAAACAGTCCCATCAGGGCAACTGTCAGTCGTGAGTACAGGAGACCCCTTCGACGACCTCGCAACGCACCCAGGAGGCCTCATCGCCGGAGATTGGAAGAAACGCCACTTCCACAACGATCGGACCGGACCGCAGTACCTGGGTCGACTCGAAGCCCTCTCCATGAAGCGCCGAGAAGAAGCCCACAGAATCACCTGTCACGACAACGGTCACCGAACCGCCCCGTGCTCGAATAAACCGGTACTCACGCACGATGAATGCTGTAGCCGCAGTCCCCGTGCGGCCTGCTGAATCTGTGACCTGGACCGAAGCCTGGAACCGACCCGATCCCTCAAGGTTCCCTTCGATGAAGCCATTCGGCGTCAGTGCCAGGCCTGTCGGCAGGTTGCCGGAAACCACACTCCATTCGTAAGGAGGCGATCCTCCGGAAGCAAGTCGGGCCCGGTACAGCGACCCGCTTCGGGCCTCCACGGTGCCTGAATCGACGACCAGGAGCTGAGGCGCAGGAACCGTCGTAGTGGGCGCAGGAACCGTCGTAGAGGCGACAGGAACCGTCGTAGTGGGCGCAGGAACCGTCGTAGTGGGCGCAGGAACCGTCGTAGTGGGCGCAGGAACCGTCGTAGAGGCGACAGGAACCGTCGTAGAGGCGACAGGAACCGTCGTAGAGGCCGCAGGAACCGTCGTAGAGGCCGTCGAAACCGGTGCTGCCGGTTCTGCGACCTGGTCCGCCACAGTGGTGGGTGTCGAGGCTCGCTCGAGTACCCGGATACTCGCCCCCTCGGGAAAGACCTGCAGGTCCACCAACTCCACCGCAGTGTTCGCCACGTAGACCACACCAGCCGTCGCTAGAAGCCAGCCAATCACCACCAACGGTTGTCGCATGAAGAACACCAGTATCGTCATGGTCGGGCCTTCGTGCCATCCTATGAAGCCGCAACACCCTCGGGAGCAGCAATGGCCGACATCCTTGTGATCGAGGACGACCAGCGGATACGCGAACTGGTGTGCCGCCACCTGGCCGGCGACGGCTACGGGGTCACCAGCGAGGGCACCGGCCTAGAAGGCCTGCGTACGCTCACCACCAACCCCCCGGACGCACTGGTGCTCGACCTCGGCCTGCCCGACCTGGACGGCCTGGACCTGCTCAAGATGGTGCGCAGCGTGGCCGACGTGCCAGTGCTAGTGCTCACCGCCCGGGAGGATGAGGCCACCATCCTGGCGGCCTTTGACGGCGGCGCCGACGACTACGTGGTGAAGCCCGTATCTGGCCCCCAGTTGAGCGCCCGCATCAGCGCCCTGCTCCGGCGGGGCAAAGCCGACACCGACAACGTCCTAACGGTGGGTGGTCTGGAGATCCGACTCGGACCCCGAGAGGCCG
>Ga0315328_10001077_pt1 | contig 12393 bp, 18 predicted proteins | sample M120032315metaG_FD_203462 | JGI IMG/M metagenome (GOLD analysis project Ga0315328, IMG submission 203462) | Ammonia-oxidizing marine archaeal communities from Monterey Bay, California, United States - M1 200m 32315 | ecosystem: Environmental > Aquatic > Marine > Intertidal zone | place: USA... | reverse complement strand
TCATCTTGCCCAAAAGCCAAACCGAATAAAAACATTAAAATTACTATTTCTACAAACATGGTATCACTTATACCTACCAGCAATAAGTCCCCTCTGCCCATTATCAAATAATTTATAACTATCTGGGATTTCTTCAATCTCTCCGGCAGCCACCATTTCATCCCAGATTTGAGTGGGTCCTACATTCCATGGTTGTGCAAAAACTGGATTACCATCGTGGTATCCTGCTCGAACAACATCATCCAGAATAATAAGTGTATTTTCATCGCTCAATAAACGGCAATTCTCTAAATCTGCTTTGGCGATCTCATAATCGTGGCCACCATCAATGAATATAACATCAAACTTATTTTGTGTTTCATCAGCATAACTGGGCACAATTACAGTGCTATCTCCCCAAATGATGTCACACCGAGTAGCATAATACTCTTCAAAATATCCTGCCACAATTTCCCTGTATGGGAACTCACCTAAATCAAAACTGGTCAAATGAGCATTGGTGTTCTGCAGGATTGCATCAGCAGAATGTCCTAAATTGAGGCCAATTTCCATAATATTTTTGGGCTGTGTAGTATGAGTGTGGATGAGTTCAATTAACCATTTTAATGAATCGGCAGAAGAACTTCCTTCAGTGATATCAAATTGTTTGATATCTCTATCCAATAAATATTTTCCTAATTGGGACATAAAGGATTACTCCTCTTCAGTTTCAGATTCGGGCAAACGAGCAGCATCAATCTTTCTTTGTGCAAGATAATCCATACGCTCAGCCAACTCGTCATCAAAATCTGCTTCAACATCTTTATCAGTCAAAACAATGATGGCGGGGTCTCTGAAGACACCACCTTGAACAAGTAGAGTTTCAAGTAAATGGTGCAAAGCCCTATGACTCCATTCGCCAGTAGGTCCAGTCTGATCATACAATGTTAACAATGTATCCAACTCAATCCGAATCTCATTCATATTAATCCCTTCGTGGTGTTACCTTTATCAATCTTTGCTTTTTCTCACATAGAGCCGAGAAGGCAGAGCAATTATTTCTCGATAATCTTTAATGGTATCGAAATAAGAATCTTGAATAAACCACACTTCATCTACTATATCGGCAGCAATCAATTTTTGATATTGATTTTCATTGAGATTGAATGAGTCTCGGTTTTCAATCTGTGACCAAACAACACCATATTTTCTCTTAGCCCACCCTTCAGACTTATCGTTATCGTCACGGAATGTCTTCAAGACCTCTGCTGCATGGTTCTTAAAGCCAAGAGCCATGCGATAAGTGTTGAATACTTCCAGAGGCATGTTTTCTAATTGTCCAAACTTAATAATCAACTCGGTGGCTTTCTTAGGTCCGAGGTTAGGAACGCCGGGGATGTTATCAGAGGCATCACCTGCCATGGCTTTCCAATCTGAATACAAATTAAAATTAAAATTAATTATAGGTTCTAAGGCAGTAGTGAAATTATGAAACTTTAAAGTAGGGTGAATAGCCAATAATTGATGGAGATCGGAATCTTGAGTAAATATAATAATATCTTTATCTAAATTGTCTGCCACAAAGTCAGCAATCAAATCATCGGCCTCTTTACTTTGACAGTAATGTCCAACAAAGTTTTTCCTTAACTTCATAGCATCCAAATTAAGGGAGTTATAATCTTCTCGGATATCTCGATTAGTATAGTCTTCAGCATTATAAGTATCCAGTAAAGTTTTAGGAACTCGATTGGCTTTGTAATTAGAATACAGTTTACCTCTATGATTGCGTCCATTACTACCATCCCAGCAAACTTGGACATCACACTTCCCGTAACCAGCCTGATTAATTCTCATTTGAATGTAATTGAGATCTTGGAAAACAGTTCTGCGGACTTTATTCAAGAAGTGAGCATAATTCATAGATTTTCTTTCCACTTTTCGCATCCATCGAGTAAATCTACCCTTGGGTGCCCAGTGTTTAGCCATCCGAGAGACGAAGTAACCTCCGTCAAGTAATACTAATTTTTCAGTCATGTAATCCCTCAAGGGGGTGTGGAAAGCATCCCAGAAGATTGAAGAATATCGTGAGCGACACTTCTCAAATCAGATTTTATCCTATCGTTGTCATAAGCCCAAAGTAAATTAGTGGTGGCAGTAACAGTAACTTCACAAGAAGCGTAAGGACATTCAAACTCACCGTGATAGCCACCTACATTGACCCATTCATTAATAATTTTCATATTCCAACCACAATGAGGACAGTTCATGTTCCTGATTGGGTCGATGACTTACTTATATCTTCCTATTCTTCGGGGTCTTTATCAGGAGACTTAGAAGTTAAGGCTCGGAGAACCCCCCATGTAAGGAGGCCACCCACGACTACAATGCCTGCAAAAACTTTCAATGGATCAGTTCCACCTTCAAATCCAACTAATTCTAATTGATTATCTACTTTGGCCATGACTTCTTTAACTTCTTCAGTTTGAGTTTCAATAACTGGTGCACTTTCGTCCCAATCTGCTGGCTTGGGAACATTGATAGTCCAAGATTCATCAAGATTAGGTGTAGCACACTCAGCGTGAGAGGCCAAAGATTTAACAGTAACTTTCCAAACGCCGGGTTTTGTAATTTTGAATTGCTTCATGGTGGGGTCGAATCTCATGTTGTCTCCAAGTGTGGTTCGATCTGCACTTCCGGCTAATTCAGTGTCATACATAGATTCCCCATCACAAGTGATAGATATATTTATTTTATGTCCTCGGCCATTACTATTATGGAATACTGTTCCACCAAAGTCATCAAAACAATCTTGTCCCGATTCAGTAACCCCCTCATTACGAAACTCTCGAGTTAAGACAGCACTCATTTCAGAACCTACGGGTGTGTGATTGGGGAGGTCATAGCCTTCGGCCCAGAAACCTGTTGCACTACCAAGGCCACTCCATGCAGAAGAGACTCCGGAGGAAACTCCTCCTACAACGTAACTACCCCCACTCCAAACGCCTTGACCTACATAAGCGACAGTATTAGTAACTCCATAGGCTCCAGCATAAACTCCGGCGGTAACTAAAGCACCAGCACAATTTCCAAACCCTTCACAATCATTATAATTCTGTTGAAGGATATCCATTCCTTCGCCCACTGTATCTCGCCATTCCTCAGGATCTGTAACGAAAATCATAGAACCATCTAAGATGGCTCCAATGCATCCAGTTCCAGCAGTATCTGTGGCAACAAAGGAAACTACAATGTTATCTGCGCCGGGGGTGACTCCACCATCGTTTCCAAAATCTGTGGTATAAACCCAGACTTCGTGTTTGGAATCACATAAAGTTCCAGAATCGGTTTCATCTTTGCCATCCTTGTCAGACTTAGAACCTACTTTGGTCACAGGAGTTCCAAAAATACCGCTGTCTAAGTCTGTCATCTAATCACCATATCGCCCAAATTACAATTCCTAAACAAACTGCGCCTGCCAATGCATAACCTACAAAGTTTTCATAAATCTCATTCTTGTAGGCATTTGCCATCTCTGTATCACCAGTTAAATTGGTTAGTAAATCAGCACTATCTTCTATGGCTTGTTCAAACTCTATGTTAATACCATAAACGTGAGTGTAACCAACCAGCGGGAAACTGCAACCATATTTATTCTGATCAATAACTCCAAATCCTTCGATTAAGTATTGTTTAGTCAAGACGGCTGCATCAACTACGGCAGCAATCATGGCTCCGGCTCTGGCGGCTCGAGCCGCCCAGACCAGTCCTGCTGCCCATGTGGCTGCACCTGCGGTAAGAACACTGGCTACAATCATGAGGGTAATTTCCGCCACAAGGGGGACAACCTCTTCCCAAATAAACTTAGATGCTTTGTCCTCAGTAGCCGACTCTCCTAAGTTGGAATATCCATAGTGAGCAGAAAATGTATATGCTGCATCTGGCCACCGAGCATCAATAGGAATAGAACCACTGGCTTTACCTTCAGAATCTGTGGTTACAGTATCAGACCAAATCGAAACGATGGCTAAATTAAGATCTAAATGTTTTTCCAGATATGGTTTGAGAACATCTTTGTCACCAGCAGCAATTTTCTCTTTCTCTTCTGGAGTAAGTTCACTCATCACTTGATTGATAAGTAATGCCAAATATTGGGTATCTAAATAAGTTAATTCTACGGTGGCTCTATCTGACGCCCCCTTTTGTTCATCAGCAAGAGTTTCAATCTCCCATTCTATGGTAGACCCCTGAACTACTTTATCAAAAGCAATTACTGTATCTCCATCTTTTTGTTCAGATGTCCATGGGATTTCTTCATCTGATGGGTTTTTAACGTTAACTCGTGAAATAAAATTAGTTTTACAAGCAAGAGAACCAGACTGGTCTAAAAACCAATTGCCGCTATCTCCCATTCCAGTGGGTAGTTTACTGCCTTTTTGTGTAGCCCAAGCCATCGGCTCACTCTCCGCCACCCGCAAATAGTCCCAACTTGCCCAAAATGGAGAAGGCTATTAGGCCTCCTATGGCTAAACCACCATAAGTAACAACTTTACCAATCATTCCTAAACTTTCTGCGGCTTTTTCTTGACATTCAGTCACATGGGCTATGAACTCTGGACTGCCTTCTGTTAAACTTGCTGCTTTGGCTTTTTCATCACAATCTTGTCCTGTTGATGATGCCACCCATGCATTGACGGCATCGCTGTTCAGTAAATCATTAAATATAACTACTGCGGTAACACCAGCGGCTCCAACAGTAATGACTCTTTTTCCTATTCTTTCTACTGCGCCTTCTGGTAATTCTTCTACGGCTTCTTTAGTAGCCTTCTGAGTCATCTTTTTAGTAGTTTTTTGACCCGCTTCTTCGGCCATGTTCTTGAGATTCTTTTTGAGTGTTTGTTCTATCACTTCTGCGTTAGCACCTTCTCCCACTTCTTCGAGAGTTTCCTTCACGGCTTTTTCCATGATTTCTTCGCTGACTTCTTCGCCAACTTCTTTTTGAACTTGTTCTTGTAATTCTTTGAGTGTTTCTTTACCGATCTTCTCTTGGAGTTCTTCCATGAGTTCTTTGGCTGTCTTCTCTGATGCTTCTCCTATGATATCGCCAACAACATCAACATGAAACTCTCGTTGGGCTGAAGGAGGAAGGCGACCATAATTAGATGGCAGGGTTTGACCCCAAACATGACTCATAGTAAAATATGGGTCAGACAACTATTTATATTCATCGGTTATTCTTCTTCAGTAGAAAAGAAGACCCATCGGCTTAAATCTCCACCAATGGTTCCATCGTTGATTTGCTCTAAAAATATCTGCAAATCTTCAAATGAATCGAACATGAAGTTATAATCCATGATCCCAAACAACCAATTGGGTGCTTTGGCTCGACCTCCTTCAATAACTACCAGAGTGGGTTTGCGCTGAGCAAGTGAGTTTAATAATTCATGAATAGTGCCGAACATCCTAACATCCATATCTAAATAAATAATTAAAAAATCAGAAACATCAACCATTCTCAAGTCAACGTGCACAATATCCTTCATTCGTTGAGTAAGTTCAAAATATCTGCCAGTTTCTTTAAGATGCATCATTTTTCTCTTTTCTTCTTCTACTTCTTTGTATTGAGCATAAGCCAGAGGTTTCTTACAAGGATCGAAAACGGTGATTCCCAAAGGTCTCAAAAACTTAGTGAGGTCTTTTCTCCAACCAACTCCATCATCTTCGGCAGCATCAATCGGCCCAGCCAAATAACATCTAAGTCCATCCAATCTTTCCATTATGCTTCTCTCCAGTAGTAAGTCAAATTATAGTTAATAATATACCAGTCTCCGGGCACATTATCTAATTGACTATCACTCCCTTCAGCCATGACTCTAAAAGTTAAGTTTCCATTATGGTCATCTAATGATAGAGTATAATTAATTTTATCGTTGCTGCTTTCATTGTGCCATAGCACAGTTTCATTTTCATCTAAGATGGAAACATTAACAAAACCCTGCTCCCAAGCCAGTGGTTCATGGAACATACTTTCAACAGTGATATTAAGAACTAAGGAAACATTGGTAGCATTGACTTCTGCCCCAGTTTGATTCCCGATAGCGAGGGGTTGCACATTATGGAATTGATATGAATCCATATGGGAAACGTTTGCCTGAAGCATAGGGATTTCGTCTTTAGGTTCTACCTCATTGCTGAGACACCCACTCATGGCTGGTAGCAGCATGAGCATTACTAATAGTAGTGTTTTATTCATTTCATTCACCTTTTAAATGTCCCACAATGGCGACAATATAGTTCTGCATATGGATAACTATCACGAATCCATTTACTCTCTTCTGGACAGTCAGTAGCACAAGCAATACGAGCATCTTTCTCGGCTTCACCGATGGATTTTAACAAAGTTTTCTTTTGTTCATCCAAGATTTTCATCTGGTCCCACAACTCCTTAATCTTAAGTCGTCGAGGGTGCTGGTGCAGACTGTCCATGTGGTAGATTATTCCAAGCACTGTTATATACTTATTTCTTTTTGACTATTTTTACTCCAGATGGAAATCCGGGGGGTTGATAATAACGAGGATCCACACACCGAGTATGAACTCTGCGCCCTTCCCTCATTAAAGTGACATCGGCAGAATGAATCAATTGATTACAAACTAAACAGTAATTAAATAGCATATTGACTCCCCGTTGAGTATAATGGAGTTACCTTCCTTAATAAGACTTCACTCATAAGTTAGTTCATGACCATCAATCTTAATTCCTTTAATATTGAGTCCTTGAAGATTAATTTTATTATCAACGACCCAAACATAAGGTGGGTTTCGACGATAGACGACACTGGAAGGTGGCCATATCTTAACAATCTCATCCATAATATTGTCTATATAACGTTGTTTACCATTAATAACTACTGGAACTTTTTCAACTGCTCTCCATTGTGCGCCAGTGGGTTTATTACCTCTATGAGTTTCTCCTGTTTGTCTATTGACCCAATGGTTAGGATCATGTTCAGGGGTGGGTATGGGTGGCATTACATTAGTTCCCTTTCGGCCCCTCTTGGGTGGCTGACCCTTTCCGGGTTTTGGTGGACAGGGACATGGTTCTGGTTTCTTGCAGGTAGTGCAGGGCACACGAGGTTGTTTAGGATTCCAATCTGCTTTCAGTGTTTCGGCTGTATACTGTCGTTGCATATCTTGAACACGGGAGACCAACTCTACAAAGTTGATATCTTTTTCAATACTATTAACTATATCTTTTTCAGCACCCATTTCTTTGGCCATTTGAAATTGGAAATAAAGTTCTTCTAAGGCTTCGTCAATATCAGCACTGGTTTTGAATTGAGCATAATAATTGGCTTGACGATACAGACGATCCATTTCATCTTCAACTTCCTCTTCCAAGATATATTTATAATACTCTTCAGGGGTTTCTACTGTGGGTTGGCCCATGACTTCATTAATAGTTTGATTTAAAACATCTAACATTTCTTGAAATATCAGTTGTCGATTCTCAGGATTATCTCCAATTTGTTCCAACAACATCTCAACATCTGGGAAAGTGGAATCATGGATTCTAATTGCCTTGGCCAACGCCATCAATTCATCAGCATCCACATCTACTACCACTCTATCGGTCTTAATAAAATCAGATTCATCAGGATCTACCCAGCGTCCATCGGTATCTCTGGGTTGGTCGGGATTAAAATTGGCTTCAAAGGATTCTTCATCTAACTCTTTAATAGAAATTAAATCCCATCCTCCAAAGGGTTCTTGTAAGATATCCATCAATCTATTTTCAATGGCTTCATGAAGAATATTGTGATTATTAATAACGTGGGTCGGCATCTCAAAGGTAACATATTTCCATGGTCTGTTATCTTCTCTTTCCACATAAACTGTTACTTTTTTGATATTGGATTCTGCATGAAAATAATCTTCATCATCGGGATTATAATCGTGCCATGTTTGGCCAAGTTCTAATTCCGCAATTGGTTCAAAATCATCATCTAAGATTTCAATAGTAACATCGTCATCTCCTTTGTCGTCATCACCATCGGAGGCTACAATATATCCAACATTGACATCGTATCGATCGGAAACTGCCATAGATGCATCGGACAGTTGTTCAAACTCTGCTTCATGCAAGTGAACTTCACGGAGTTCTTTAGACTTGCCATCAAAGTAGGGAACGTCATAGTCATCTAATCCTTCACAACAATCTTCAGCATCGTTTTGGTCTTCAAATCGACGATTGCAGGCATTACAAATCCAAACAGTTATTTTCTCATCGTAGGCTTCAACACCAAACGATTGTTCTTTTTTCTTTCGGAAACAAGGTTCGCATAGTTCTACACTATCCCATTTGCCGGGGGCAACTTCCAAACGATAGTAAATAACTCCCTTCGGAGTAAGTGCATCCTGACCACATTCAAAACAAGGGTAATCACAGGGCACATATTCTGCATTTTTTTCGTGCATCTCTTTTAGATACTCTGGAAACTTAGCCCTTAGAAAGTCTTTGTGAGTTCTATTTACATTTTTCTTTTCTATCTCTTTCCAATAACCAAGCCAATTAAGATAATCTGGTGAAAAAGTGTTGGGTGTGCCATCCTCAAGTCGGACATCCATTGTTAAATCGCCTCCTATGTTGTATTCTGCACCACAATGATCACACGCAATCAACATCCCTTCACTTGGGTCTTCGGGTCCAATTTCTGTGCTTCCACAAACCTTACATGGGCGAAGTTTGTATTGTTTCATAGCATCCATTTGCTCATCAAACATTTGTTCTAATTCGGCATCGGTCATATCTTCGGCCTCTTGGGTAAACCATTCTGGGTCATTAACCCATTGTTCCAATTCATGCCGCCATTTCCACGGTTTCTCAACCATCCTCCAAGCCGTATGAGCGTCACGAACTTCCATATATTCACAAAAACTTTGCCAGTATGAATGATAATTTGCAGGATTTTCTATCATGCCCTCAACGCTTGGTCCGTATTCTGCTCCAAACGATTCTGCTTCTTTGGTTTCCACTAAACTAAATGTATATGGTCGAGTAGTTTTATCCACACTAAATATATCAGGCATTCTCATTAAACGGCTGCTCAAAGCCTTGACGTTGATAGGTCGGCCTGAACCCATAAAATCAGGAAGGTTGGGTATGATTTCAGCGGCGGTGGCAGAACCCCATTGTTTTAGATATTCGACAGCCACTGGGATCCATTTGTGTTTTCTTCCTTTAGTAACTCTACTACCTGTGCGTGGTTGGAAATCTTCAGACCCGTGCGTTAATTTGTTCTGAGCACGACGAGCATAATAATGGGCATCGTCATAAGATTCTCCTTCATCTAAGTAGATATCCATAATAAGGTCATCAGTATAGCCCTCTATATTTGGTTCGGCTCTCAAAGGACGATGTTTATTCATATGACCATTAAGCCCCCTAAAGGACTGGAATTGCGCTCCGCAAATCTTACAGGTAACAGTCATGCCATTTATTAAGCCGGACAACTATTTATATTTACTGGATTCCACCAAGAAGGGGGTTGACTGGTTTTCCACTTAGCAAATCGAACTTTATCAATCATATAATACTGTCGATAGGCTTCCACAGTAGAAATCTGAGCATCTAATAGTTGAGGGTAGGTGGCCTTTTTAATAGCACGGACGAAAGGAGTCAAACCAATATCTGGCAGTGGTGGGCAGGTTAAGGATCGAATGTTATCTTCCCAACTATGTTGCTTGTGATAACGCCGAGTATATTCGGCGCACATAGCCATAGCGTGGGTATACAACCACTCCCAGTTAGATTTGGATTCCCGTGCCCAGATTGTGCAAGGGTGATTCTTATGTCTATCAGACATATAGAATGCTGTGCTGCCACTATGTTTGATAGCATGGCAAAGCATTTCGCCAGATTCTAAAATCATCTTGACTATATGCTTGTCACAAAGGTCGTTTGCAGCCTCGATTGGGTCCTCGTGTAATACGAAAATATTCATAGTAATAGTGGTTGCGTTCACCCTTATATAGATTATTATTTGCGTTTTAGAACCCATTCATCCCAGTAATTTCCGTTCCAACTATCCCACCTTATTACTTGTTCAAAGTAATGAAGTGCAGCACATAATTTACATTCTATAACTGGTTTTTCCGGGGCTTTGAAATCACCAATTATTTCTCCATCTGTGCAGGGACAGAATCGACTGACGGTATACGACATTCGCATTAGTAGTTAAAATCTCAACTATTTGTAGTTTGATCTTTTTCAATCTTGGGTGGCAGTATTCCATTTGTGTTCATACCAAGCATAACAAGGAATAAGATAAAGGGTGCAAATTATAGAAAAGATTCCCAGATTTTGGAAATAATCTATATCAAACAAATGACACCAAAGTAGGGTCAAAGGTTGAAGACTAAAGAGGCCAAAGATGGGTCGCCAAAAATCTCTGCCTTGAAGTTTCATCCCTATGCTTCCTTAACTAATGGGTGTTCATTCCAAATCTGAGGTTTGTAGGAATTGGTGTCTCTATCATAGTGAAGAAGATAAAGAAATGGTCTTTGGTCTCCCTCAAACTTTAATTCGTCACAAACATCTTCCCATGCATTCAAGAAACTGGTGAGGGCAACAGTGAGTCCAGTGACATAGACATTAACTTGTCGAACCTTTTCTAAGTTCTGTCGAAGGAGCCAATCCCGAGCATGAAGTTCGAGTTCATCGAACTCCATTGGATTGTCTATCTGGCTCCAGATAAACTCACTAACTGGCATTTCATGTCGTCCGGCACAAAGGCCCACATTCATCACTTCGCTTCCCTGATTACCCATAAAGTAAGGAGGTGGTGACTACCTTTATAATAGTTTACTCAAAAAAGGTGTAGTAAGCCATAGTCCACATAAATGGAACGGAGTCTCCGCCTAAGATCCACAATCGCTCCAACCGATTGGAAAACCCATTAGCCACTCCACAAAATTGGCCGGAAGCCTGCTTTGGGAGACTGGCACTGAGGTATGGGGCAGATTCCAAGATTTCGGACCAAGCCTCAGAATCCCGAGGTGGTGGAGGGTTGGGAAATCGCTTGAGGATGTTTTCAATTCGCTCCAAATCCTGCTGGCTGTCGGAAGGTTGTCTGGAGCCTTCCCTGCCTTCATCTTCTTCATTGTTCTTTCCATCCCTGATGACCCCTTCCAGTCCCTGTGTCCGGGGGTTGGCCATAGGTTTCCCTTCAGTATCTCTGGTGAGTGCCATGAAGAGTCGTCTGCGTCCATGGGTGAACCCAAGTTGCCTTGCGGAGATTTCTTCAACCTCCACTTGGAAACCCATTGATTGAAAGAGGCCACAGATTCCAATAAATGACTCTCGTTGTTTGAGAAGTTCGGAACGCATCTCAAAGAGTGCTCTTTGGGGTTGAAGGTTGCGGAGGATATTCCCAACGGATTCCAACAAGGTGGTGTCTTCAAGACCCCTGTCAATGAATGACCCAATGATGAAATCCACTTGTTGACTCCAAGGTATGCAGTTGAAGGTTTCAATCTGATCCCAGACAGGAACTTCAGATAGGTAGCCTGATTCCATGTTCTTGATGAGGGAGGCCACGGCATAGGCCCGCTCTTCAATGATACAGATGGGACTGAATGTTTCTCCAAGAGCCAATCTGAGTCCCAAGAGGGGGCCTCCACTCCCGGGACGTAAAGCCAAGACATTCATGATTCTCCTGAGAAGTGATAGTCTCAACCACCTATTTGTAGTTTTATGTGGTGGAAAGTCTTGATAAGTTATGGAGATATTTAATATCTTGATTATTAATGGATTCATATGAAGGTAGGTAAGTGTAGGCATACAATAAGATAGGGCGGCCACCAGTAGACTTAGTTAGCCACGCCCATAATTCCCCTTCTTCTAAATATGATCCTGATCCAGATTCCGACAACGAAAATAATGCCTCATAGATTTGCTGCAATTCTTTTTGGGATAAGTTACAATAACCAGTTTCAAACCAACTCTGCCTAAAAGATGTATCGTCATCAAGATATTCATCTATTCCCTTAAGGTCTGGCACATCAACGGGGTGGAGGTGAGGTGGTTGATTCATGTTGTGAATGAAATTGCGCTTAAGTGTAATCCTATGCATTTCATATAGTATTACTCCATCTTCTTCATCCCTTTCCTTATCTACCAACATCAGGGCATAGGCCACAGGGTAATTACCTCCATAATCAGCAAATATAATGAATGAACTTAACCATGGTGCTGTCTTAGCATTTTCATAAACTTCTATTAACTCGTCCAAAGACTGAATGGTGGTAGAACACTTTGGCCAAACCTCTCTACCCATGGATATCATGATGTCCTTTTGTTATTTATATATTAGCCCAAGATATAAATAGTCGACCTAAAGAATATAGATTGTGATT
>Ga0315328_10001076_pt1 | contig 12395 bp, 10 predicted proteins | sample M120032315metaG_FD_203462 | JGI IMG/M metagenome (GOLD analysis project Ga0315328, IMG submission 203462) | Ammonia-oxidizing marine archaeal communities from Monterey Bay, California, United States - M1 200m 32315 | ecosystem: Environmental > Aquatic > Marine > Intertidal zone | place: USA... | reverse complement strand
GCTGATCTTCGTCAATTACCATTCAAAAAAACTTTTTTTGATTATATTTATTCAGATCAAGTTCTTCATCATACAAAAAATACGGGAACTTCTTTCAAATATTTAGTAAAATTTTTGACAAAATTGGGTCATATTTCTATTTACGTTTACAACAAAAAGGCACCTGTGAGAGAATATGTAGATGATTATGTACGCAATAAAACTGTAAAAATGTCTGTTGAAGAATGTACTGAATTTTCGAAAGATATGGCTTATTTGGGGAAAAGTCTTGCACAATTAAAAAAGAAAATCAAAATACCACGTGATATTCCATTGTTAGGTGTTAAAGCAGGAGAATATGATGTACAACGATTCATCTATTGGCATTTTTTAAAATGCTTTTGGGATGAATCTGATAATTTTGAACGGAGTGTAGGTGTGAATTTTGATTGGTATTCACCAAAATTTGCATTTAGGCATACTTCTAAAGAAGTAAAAACTTGGTTTAAAGAATCAAATTTAAAAATTACAAACTTTAAAGAAATTGAGAGTGGAATAAGTGTTACAGGCAAAAATTACAATTGAATGATTTTTTCTAATTTAAAAAAAATTATTATATTTTAAATTTGTCTAATCTTTCATTTAAGATCTGTTTCATTATCTCTAAATTTCTTTCTTTTGATAAATTCTGTAAATTCATTTTTTAGCTTTAGTATATTTTTAATCTCTTCTTGAGAAACCTTCTCTCCTTGTAATACTCTTTAAGTTATTTATATATGAAATGATGTTTTTAATCCAATGTATTTTCTAATATTATTGGAAGAATTTTTTTATAAATTTTTTCAGCAATTATTTTATTTCCAAAATCATTCATGTGTACATTATCATAATATGTAGTTTCAGATGTATCTCCCATCACATCTCTTAAATCAAATACATGATCACATTTTTTATCGAGTAATTCAAATTCTTTAGCATAATTTTCCAATAATTGTTTTCTATATTTTGTCTCTGGTTCAATCTGTTTTTCAAAATCAGATAATATTTTTTTTGTAATTAATGATGGTTGAAGTATTAATGCAGAAGTAATATTGTGTTCTTTTAAAAAGTCACATGATTGTGACCAATTTTTTCGAAATGATTCTGAATATGTTTTGATTTGCTCATCTGATAATGTCTCTGGTTTAATCTCATTTCCTATGTCATTTTGAGTAATTAAATTACTGATTACAAAAGGGGTTCTGTACCACGGATAAGATGAAAATTTAAATGGATTTTGAACATATTCATCATAAGTTTCATCAAAGATGATTTCTCGTGAATATCCCCCAGAATCATTTACTCCTGTATATGAAATAATTAAATCCGGCTCATAATTGATTAATTTTTCTTTGATTAGTAATATTTCTCTATAACTATCTGCTCCATTAATTCCTGCATTGATTATTTCGATATTTAGATCTTTAAACCCATTATCAAAATACTCTTGTAAAAATCCTGGAATGGTTGTTTTATCTGAAGTTGAACCAAAACCAAACGCAGTAGAACCTCCTGTGAAAAAAATTCTGTAATTATTCTGATTGTTAATGCCAATTTCAGTACCTCTGAATCCATCAGAATTGATATTCATCGTGAATTTGTATTGATTTGGAATTATGGGATATAGAGGAGGTTTTCCATGAACAAGAGTATTGGTGTCATAACAAATATTTTTTATTTCAAAATAATTTAAATTTGAAAATGCATCATTTTCAAAAATTCCACATGGAATAGCAATATATTCATAAGATCTCAACGACATTTCTACGGCTAATATTATAATTAGTAAAAAAAATATCCCAAACAAAAATTGCTTATCATACTTAACATTCACTGACATAATTTTCTCACAATATTATTTCCCATTACAATATAATCCATATCAGTTTTTACAATCATAGAATAAGCTTGTTCAGGAGTATTTACTATTGGTTCACCCATAACGTTCATGGATGTATTAATTATCACAGGTACTTTGGTAATTTTATAGAATTCATTAATCAAATTATAGTATAACTTGTTACTCTCTTTTGAAACTGTTTGTAATCTTCCTGTTCCATCTACATGAGTTACTGCTGGAATGTCTTTTGGTTTTTTTACAGGAGATACCATCAACATATATGGACTCGGAACGTCTATCTCAAAGTACTCTGATGCAAATTCCTCCATAATTGATGGTGCAAATGGTCTAAAGGATTCTCGATGTTTGATTTTTTTATTTAGAATATCTTTCATATCTTCTCTTCTTGGATCAGCCAGAATACTTCTATTTCCAAGTGCACGTGGTCCCCATTCCATTTTTCCCTGATACCACCCAACAATATTGCCATCTGCAATTAATTGAGCAGTTTTTTTTAATAATGAAATTTCATCAAATGATTCGTATGAGATGTTTTTAGAATCTAGAAATTTTGTTATCTCAACATCATTAAATGACGGTCCAACGTACACATTTTCATGAATTAACTGTATATTATCTTTAGAAATATTTTTAGAATTTTTATGATAAATATAATACAAATATTGTGCTGCCCCTACTGCACTTCCAGCATCCCCTGGAGATGGTGGAATGTGAACGTTTTCAAATGGACCTTCTTTTAGAATTTTGTAATTTGCAACTCCATTTAGTGCAACCCCCCCACCAATACAGATATTTTTCATCTTTGTTTTGGAATGAATATGGTTAACCATTTTCAAAATTACCTCTTCTAGAACTTTTTGAGCGCTGGCTCCAATATCAAAATGAATTTGCAAAGTCACTTCATCTTTTGATTTTGGTGGAATCCCAAATAATTTAGAGAATTTTTTACTAGTCATTACCTTATCATATGTGAACGCAAAATATTCCATGTTAAGATGAATACTACCATCATCTTTTACATCAATTAGATTATCTAAAATTAGATCATAGTATTTTGGTTTTCCATAAGATGATAATCCCATCAACTTGTATTCCCCCTCATTTACTTTGAATCCTAGGAAATATGTAAACGCTGAATAAAACATTCCTAATGAATGAGGCCATCGTATATCATTTGTAATTTTAATTGAGTTATTTTTGGCATAACCAATTGAGGTAGTACTCCATTCGCCAACACCATCAATTGTAAGAATAGCTGATTCTTCAAATGGTGATGTGTAAAAAGCATGCGCTGCATGAGACATGTGGTGTTCAGGAAATATTATTTCACCCCTGAATCCCTTTAGTGATTTTTTAATATCATTTTTAATCCACAATCTTTTGTGAATCCATTTTGGGATGACATCCAAAAAACTGTACAGTCCACGAGGGGCAACTGCAATGTAGTTATCCAATAATCTTTCAAATTTCAAAATTGGTTTATCATAAAATGCAACTGAATCAATCTGTTCTGGTGTGATTTTAGCCTCATCTAAACACCATTGGATGGCTTTTTTTGGAAATGAATCATCAAATTTCTTTCTTGAAAATCTTTCTTCTTCAACTGCCGCAATGACGTGTCCATCTTTGAGGAGTGCTGCAGCTGAATCATGATAATAACAAGATATTCCTAAATTATACATCAATATTGTTTCCTAATTCTTTGAGGTGGGGTTTGTTCAACATCTAACCAGTAAGAATCACCTTGTTTTTTTAATCTCAATAGATCAATTCGTAACAATCTAAACAGTATTCCATAAATTGAAATCACAGCACAAAATAAAATCCCTAGAAATATCTTTGTGTTAATCATAGCAAAAATATCTAATCCTTTTGAAATCTTTTTTGCAAATATCTGAGTAACGATTAGGATTGATGCAATAAAAATAATGAATATTTCAACTGTAAAATATCCTGCAGAAGAAAGAATAATTAGAAACCAAAATGATAATCCTGCAGTTACTGCAAGGGATTTGAATCGTGGTGAGGATGCATCCATTCCTATATTGGATAGATAAATGCCACTAGACCTGATTGGGCAAGAGTAGTTACCCCAATTAGTGCAATTAGTAAAATAACAATTGGAAACATGTGGAATTTTCTCCTATGAATAAACAATTCAAAAATTTCCTTAATTGTGGATAATCGTGACAAGATTTAATCATTTGATAATGTACACGTATTTATTTTTTTGATATCTTAATTTAAAATTAGTATTTATAAGAAATAGCGGTCTCTAAATTCCCAACTGATAAACGGAATTATTGTATTTTATTATTATAGAGATATGTTCTTGGATTTAATTTTCAAATCTTGAATAACCATTTCTTCATTACTGAAATTTTTACGTCAATTACTATTAAATACCAATGATGATGTATAATTAAAATTAATGGAGAAAAATCCTCGTTCTTTAATACATTCATGGTTACTTCGACATCCTTTTTTTAACCCATTTGGATTTTCATTATCTAGATTTTTTAGAATTCTTACTTCCACAATGAGAACTATGCCTGATTTTATTATAATAGGTTATACAAAATCTGGTTCAACTGCATTATATGATTATTTAATCCAACACCCAAATATCACACAAGCTGCTCGGAAAGAAATTCACTTTTTTGATATTTCATATTGGAGAGGACATAATTGGTATAGATCATATTTTCCAATATTTTTTAATAAATTTAGAGATTCAAGAAATTTAACAGGAGAAGCATCGGCAACATATGTTTTTCATCCATTTGCTATGGAAAGAATCAAAAAGTTAATTCCTAATGTAAAATTAATAGTAACTTTAAGAAATCCTACTGATAGAGCATATTCTCATTATGAAGATTATCGTCGAGGGGGTAATTCTGTCGATGAAAATTACACATTTGAGGAAACGATAAAACAAGAAAAAGATAGGTTAGAACTTTATAATCAAAAATTTTTTGATGACAAAGTACATGAAGAAGATGTTAAATCTCTTCAGATACCTTACATGTATTTAGGATTATATTTTGAACATTTAACAAAATTATTCAAAATTTTTCCTAAAAATCAAATTTTAGTATTAAACCATGAGGATTTAAAAATTAATCCCCAACAAACATTGAATAAAGTATTCAAATTTCTTAATATTATTGAATATGTGATCCCAGATTTAAAAAAGAGAAAAGTTGGATCTTATAATGAAATGCAAAAAGAAACAAGAGAATTATTAAACAATTTTTATAAACCATATAATGAAAAATTAGAAAAATTATTAGATACTAAATTTAATTGGAATTAGTTTTTTATTAAAAATTTTACTTGGGAAAAATTATTATTAAAATATATTAAATTTTATAAAAACTAAATAAACAATCAATTTACAAATGACTTCAAACCATTTTCCAATTCTGTATCATAATTCCAATTTAATTTAGATTTTGTTAAAGTTATATCTGCCATACTTTTCTTTACATCCCCTTCTAATGGTTTCTCAAAAAGTGGTTTTAAATTCAGTTTGAATAATGAAATCATTTTTTCAGTAAGTTCAAAAATTGAAACTGATTTTCCTGTTCCTATATTATAAAACCCTTCACTAACACTTGAATTCATTGCAGCTAAATTTGCTAATGCCACATCTTTAACATACACAAAATCTCTTACTTGGCTCCCATCTCCAAAAATTATTGGCGATTCAGATTTTTCTAATTTGTTCAAAAACTTTGTAATTACTCCTGCATATGTTCCAGTTTGACCTATTCCATAAACATTGAAATATCTTAATCCTATAATTTTAACATCTTCAGAACAATATTTTTCTGCAAGTAATTCATCATCCAATTTTGTTTTTCCATATGGGTTGATTGGTTTCCTGGGAAAATTTTCTTTAATTGGAATTTGTTCAGTATTTCCATATATGCTTGAACTACTAGCATAAACTACTTTGATTCCTTCTTTTTTTGCAATTTTAAATACATTTTCAGTACCCTGAACATTTACGTCATGATATTCTTTTTCTTTTTCAAAAGATTCTTGAACAATAGTTAATGCAGCCTGATGAAAAACTCCATCTATATTTTTTAAAGAGTGAGATAGTTTTTCATAATCTCTAATATCTATATTTTCAAATTCAATCTGTTCAATAATATCTGAAAGGTTTTCCATTTTTCCAGTGTGTAAATTATCAATTACTTTTACTTGATGACCATGATTAAGCAGTAAATGAACAATATTGTTACCAATAAAGCCAGCTCCACCAGTAACTGCAAACTTCACATTTCTACCATAAATTTACAATTTTTAAATCTTAATCATTAATAAAACTAAAAAACAGGCAAATAATGTGAATTTGTTAGTGAGAAATGAATAATATAATAGAAATGAATGATTCTAAATTCAATAATAGTATACAATCTGGGTCACTCAAAATTTGTGTCATAGGAATTGGAAGAATTGGTCTTCCTACTGCATTGTCTTTTGCCAATTCTGGTTTATCTACAATTGGTTTAGACATAAATTCTGATTTAGTTGATATGGTAAATCAAGGTATTTTCCCTTTACAAGATGAACCAGGATATCCTACAATTTTTGAAAAAGTTTTGGAAGAAAAGAAATTTTCAGCAACTACAAAAATTGAAGATGCTGTTCCTAATTCTGACGTAATAGTTTTATCATTACCTACTCCTATGGATCATCAAAATGTGCCAAATTATGATGTATTAAGATCAGTTGGCAAACAATTACATAAATTTTTGTCTCCTGGTTCTATTGTGATTGTTGAAAGTACTATTGAACCAGGATTCATTGAAAATGAATTAAAATTTATCATTGAGGGTGATGATGATAAATTAACAGCCGGAAAAAATTTTGGTATTGGTGTTTGTCCAGAAACTGCAAATCCTGGACAAATTCTAAATGATTTTGAAAGATTACCTAGATTAGTAGGTGCAGTGGATCAAAATACTCATGATATAATTAAAAAAATATACAAACATGTTTTTACTGTTGATTTAATTTCGATGCCAAATTGTAAAACAGCGAATGCTGTAAAATTAACTACAAATGTTTTTCGTGATTTAAATATTGCATTTGTAAATGAACTTGCTCTAATTTTTGAAAAAGCGGGAATAGATGTAATGGATGTTTTAAAAGCAGCTAAAACTAAATATAATTTTCAAGTACATTATCCTGGTCCAGGAGTTGGAGGACCATGTTTACCTGTTAATTCTTATCAAATGATTAATTTTGCTAAGAGAATTGGATTTAATGATTTTACAATAGTTGAAGCTGGAAGAAAAATTAATGAATTTATGCCTAATCATGTTATTGAATTATTAAAAGATGCATTTTTAGAATTTAATAAAGAAATAAAAAATTCAACAATATTGATTTTAGGTGTTTCATACAAACCAGATATAAAAGATATTCAACTAACTCCTGCAGAATCAATAATTTCTAGTTTAATTAAATTAGGATGTAATGTTAAAATTTATGATCCTTATTTTAAAAATACAACTATTTTTGGAATTAAAACTGAAAATAATATTTTAAATGTTTTAAAAGAAACTGATGGGCTAGTTGTAGTCACAACTCATAAAGAATTTCATAATCTTGATTCAACATTTTTAAAATCTAATATGAGATCTCCAATAGTTATTGATTCAAAATGTATACTTGATCAACAAGAAGCTAATAAATCTGGATTAATTTATCGGGGAATTGGACGTGGAAAATCTTAAACCCATAAACCCACTATCGCTAAAAACAACTCTGACTTTAAGATATGATGTAACTCAATCTCCTACTTTACAAAAATTAACTTGGAAAGACTTGTATAAAGAAAAAGAAAATATTTCAATAAATATTTTAGAAAATACAATTAAAAAAAATATTTTTAATTCTATTAATGAATCTGATCCAAAAAATATTGCAATTTCATTAAGTGGAGGTATTGATTCTTCATTGGTCTTGTTATTATTAAAGGAGGTTTTTCCTAATTCCAAAATTAATGCTTTTTCAATCAAATTTTCTAATAGTATAGATGAAACCATTAAAGCAAGAGATATTGCAAATCATGTTGGAGTTTCTCATAAAATTATTTCTGTAGATGATTATTTTGAAAAACTCCCATTAGTAATTAGTAGAACTGGTCTTCCATTTTGGGATATTCATTGGTATTATGTAGCTGAACAAGCTAAACCTATTTCCAATTATTTAGTTTCTGGTGATGGTGGAGATGAACTTTTTGGCGGTTATACATTTAGATATTCAAAATTTCTATCATTGATAAATCCTAATTCAACACCACAAGATAAAATTAAAGCATATCTTGAATGTCATTTAAGAGATCATGTGCCCGATCAATCTGAGATATTTGCTCAAAATTCAAATTTTAGTTGGTCTGAAATTTATGATCTTTTAATTCCTTATTTTGATAACCCATTAAATCCTCTTGAACAATTATTTTTAGCTGATTATAATGGTAAATTACTTTATAATTTCTCTATTTTTAATAATAAAATTTTGGAATCTTTTAAAATAAAATCTATTACTCCACTTATTTCAAATGAAATGATTAATTATTCTAATAAAATGGATTTACACCAAAAATATAATTTAAATAAAAATGTTGGAAAATTACCGTTACGAAAAATTCTTGAAAAATATAAAATGATGCATTTTTTTGATAATGAGAAATTAGGTTTTTCAGTAAATACAATAAATCTTTGGAAAAATTCAGGTAATGAATTATGTAAAAACTACCTTTTAGATTCAAAATTAGTACAGGATTCATGGATTTCTGAAGATTGGATTTTAAAACATATACATAAAAAAGAACTTGAAATTAGATACATCAATAAATTTTTTGGTTTATTAGCATTTGAAATATGGTATCGTATTCATATAACTCATGAAATGAATTCTAATTCAAAAATTTAATAAATTAAAAAATATTTAATAAAACTTATTTTTGTTCTTTAACAATTTTAATAAATTCTTTAGCTATTTTCTCCCAACTAAATTTAGTTTCAATAAATTTTTTTCCTAATTCTCCCATATTTCTTGTTTTATCATCATCATTTAGTAAAATAGTTAATTTTTCAATTAATTGATTAGCATTTCCTTTTTCTACTAAAAATCCAGTTTCTCCATTCTTCATTAATTCTGGTATCCCACCAACATTCGTTGCAACAACTGGTTTTTTCATCAATTGTGCTTCCTGTAATGTTAATGGTGACATATCTATTCCACTAACAAGTGCATAGATATCAATTTCACTCAAATACTCTCTTACTTTATTTGGATATTCTAATGGACCAAGCCATTTAAAATTTGGAAATTTTTGTAATTCTGGTAAAATTTTATTTCTATAAGGCCCATCTCCCACCCAATAAAATGTAACATTGGGCATTTTTTTCATTACTTCTTTTAAAGTTAACATTTCTTTAGTTTTACCCCAAATTACAGCTCCTTGAAGTAAACCTACACAAGGATGTTTCAATTTCATTCCTTCAACATGATACCATCTTGATGGCTCAATACCTTGATACCATGTCTTAACTTGTTTTTCTGGATAATGTTCTTCAACAATTTTTTTAAGATAATCACAAATTGGAATAATTGTTGTAGAATTTTTGAAACATTTTTCTGCAATCTTATTTTTAAAATATAAAACTGATCTTTTTACTGGATATTTATACAAAGTTTGTTTAGCCCATTCTATTTCTGACCAATAATCTCCTCTTAGATGAACAAATAAAGGAATTTTTGCTTCAATTGCTGCTAATCCAAAATGAGATTGTCTATCTGTAAAAATCACATCTGGATTAAATTGATCAATTAAATCATTAAATTTTTTTTTTGATGGAATCCAATTTTTAATTCTTCTACTTGGAAATCCATCAGATATCTCTAAATCCTGGACTAATTTGTATTCTACATTAAATTTTTCTAAATTTTTACCAAATTCTTCTAAATGGAACATTTTTGAACTTGCGCCTCCAATTAATACTTTCAATCCAAAATTCTAAATTTTTTGACATTTTTAAAAGTATATCAATATATTTTTTAAATAATGAAATCTATATTTTGAGGAACAATTTTTTACTCATAGTTTTTATGTATTCTGTTTTTTAGGAAACATATCAATGAAATCTAATTTACTAAAATTTTTAGTTTGTCCTACATGTAATGGAGAATTTTATGAACAACATGAAAAAAATTAAAATTGCTTTTATCTATAAAGAAAATAATGTTTTTCTTTTAGGAAATCATTTTGATAATACATATTTTCATTTTTTTATGGAAGAATTACGTAAAGATGAAAGTATAATTGTTACCGATTTCCCCACTAAAGAAATATTTGATGCTTCAATTTTAAAAAATAAGTTTGATATTATATTATTGTGGAATAATTATGGAGGGGGGATGCCAAATGAAATTTTAGGAATTGAAGACTTGAAAATTCCAGTAATTTCAAACTGTGCAGATCCTGTTGAGGCAAAAAAAGCAATTAAAAATCATAAAAAATGGAAAATAGATCATTATTTTCATTTTTATAATAAAGAAATGTTTTATTCATTATATCCTAAGAATTTTAAATTTAAAACAATAATTCTGGGATTAGATTCATCATTATATCAAAATGTAAAACCATTTCAAGAAAGAATAAAAAATAAAATTCTATTAACAGGGGCAACAGGGAATACAAAATTTTTTTCTAAAATCATTAATGATATTCGTACTCCAAAATGGAATGCATTTAGATTTTATTATTTAAGAACTATATGTTCAAAATTACCCTATGTTGATTATACACAAACTCTTCAACACAAATATGTAAATGATCAATATCCAAAATTATTAGAACAGTATTCAGCTTCAATTGTTGCAGCAACTTATAATCCAAATATCAAATATTGGGAAAATGCAGCAGCTGGTTGTTTAACTTTTATGGAAATAACAAAAAAAAATAGAGGGGAATATTTGGGATATGTAGATGGAGAGACATGTATTTTTATTAATGAAGATAACTATCAAGAAAAATTTAAAGAATATCTCAATGATAGTGATAATCCAAAATGGGAAAAAATTGCAACTGCAGGAAGAAAATTTACTTTGAAAAATCTAAATAATGAGAAGGCTGTAAAGGATTTAATAGAAATAATGAATTTATATATTTAGGAGAATATGTTTTGATACCATTTTTTCAACAAAAAGTAACTGATGAAATGAAAGATGCAGTAAATGCTGTATTGGAAAATGAAAAATTCATTTTAGGTGAAAGTGTTTTTAAATTTGAAGAAGAATTTGCAAGATATATTGGTACTAAATATGCAGTAGCAGTAAATTCTGGTAATTCTGCATTACAACTTTCTTTAATTGCGTTAGGACTAGAAAAAAACTCCAAAATAATTACTAGTACAAATTCATTTATTGCATCTGCAAATTGTATTCTAATGGTAGGTGGAATACCAATTTTAACTGATATTAATTCTGGTGATGGTAATATGGATATTTCAAATGTTTCTGAAAAATCGGATGGAATAATTCCTGTTCATATTTATGGTAATCCATGTGATTTTGAATCAATTAAAGCCAAAAGTGAAGAAGAAAAAATTCCAATTATTGAAGATGCATGTCAAGCACATGGTGCTGAGTATAATAATAAAAAAGTTGGAAGTTTAGGAGATGTTGGTTGTTTTTCATTTTACCCAACAAAGAATATGACAGTTGGGGGAGATGGAGGAATGGTAACAACAAATAATGAGGATGTTGCAAAAACAATCATATCATTACGAGATAATGGTAGGCAAACACAAAGTGAGCATGATAAACTAGGTTATACAATGAGATTAAATACGATAAATGCTGCTATAGGAAGAGTTCAATTAAAACAACTTGATCATATGAACAGTAAGAGACGAGAAATTGCTCAAATTTATAAAAAAAATATTGGAGAAGAAAATTTCTTAATTGAAAATTCTAATGGTGTTTCTGTTTACCATCAAATAGTACTCAAACATGAAAATCGAGATAAAATTATAGAATATCTTAAAAAAAATGAAATTGGTTATGCAGTACATTATTCAATACCTATTCACAAACAACCTCTTTATCTTTCATATGGATTTAATCTTCAAAAGAGTGAAAAATTCTCTTCTCAAATTTTATCATTACCATCATATCCTTCTCTAACACATGAAAATATTAAGATAATTTGTGAAAAAATTAATGATATTATTTAATTAATATGAATAATAACAAGATCAGATGTTACAATAAATGAAAGAAGTAATTTTAATGGGTAAAGGATCACTAGCAATTAAAATTGCAAAATGGTTTAATCAAAATTCAGATTATACACTAAAATTAATTGTACCCGTGATTCCAGAACCAAGCTGGACAGATTCATTAATTAGCTGGTCAAAACAAAATAACATTGAATATATCAAATCAGGTAATTATCTAGAGATTCCAGAAATTAATAATGAAAATTATA
>Ga0315328_10001069_pt1 | contig 12435 bp, 7 predicted proteins | sample M120032315metaG_FD_203462 | JGI IMG/M metagenome (GOLD analysis project Ga0315328, IMG submission 203462) | Ammonia-oxidizing marine archaeal communities from Monterey Bay, California, United States - M1 200m 32315 | ecosystem: Environmental > Aquatic > Marine > Intertidal zone | place: USA... | reverse complement strand
TTCCTAAACACTAGGTCAGAGGTTCGAATCCTCTCGGGAGTGCCATCTTTCGCCCCCTGTTTGCAGCCTACCAAGCAGGAGCTATGATCATGAAAGGATGTCGTGAACCACTTTACCGTGGACATCTGTGAGGCGATAATCCCGACCGCCATGATGGAAAGTAAGGCGTTCATGATCCAGTCCCAATAAATGCAATAGGGTCGCCTGTAAATCGTGAATATGGACAGGACGACTGGAGATGTGGAAACCGAGTTCATCTGTGTCACCCAGTGTGGTGCCGCCTTTGACGCCACCACCGGCAAGCCAGAGACTAAAGGCCTGTGGATGATGATCGCGGCCGAGAGAACGGTTCAATGTAGAATTACTCTCTACCATAGGCGTGCGACCGAATTCGCCACCCCAAATCACCAGCGTTTCATCGAGCAAACCGCGTTGCTTGAGATCTTGCACCAGAGCGGCACTCGCCTGATCGGTAGCACGAGTGTTGTTGGTGATGTTGCCGGAGACATCGGAGTGGGCGTCCCAGCCTGAGTGATAGATATTTACACATCTCACGCCGCGCTCAATCATGCGCCGCGCCAACAGGCATGCACGGGCATAGGACGGCTTAGCCGGGTCCGCACCGTAAAGCTTCAGTGTCTCAGGCCGTTCACTTTTCAAATTCATTAACTCTGGCGCGCTGGTCTGCAGCCGAAACGCCATCTCGTACGATTCAATTCGTGTGGTTATTTCATGATCATTCTCCAGTTCAAACCGACGTCGATTAAGCGCGCCAATGAGATCCAGCGAATCACGCTGGAGTTTTGCATCGACCCCGACCGGATTGCTGACATTAAGGATGGGATCGCCTGAGTTGCGGAAGCGCACCCCAGTGTGTTTGCCGGGCATGAATCCGGCCGACCACAACGCTGACCCGCCGCTGATGCCTCCGCCTGTGGACATCACCACAAATGCAGGCAAATTCTCTGTCTCCGCGCCTAGACCGTAGCTAAGCCATGAACCGAGACAAGGACGACCAGGTTGGGCAAAGCCGGTGTTGAAAAAAATCTGCCCAGGCGCATGGTTAAATTGGTCCGTATGCATCGAGCGAATGATTGCGATATCGTCCACTACCTTCGCCAAATGCGGCAGTTTGTTAGACAACTGAGCACCACACTGCCCATATCGGGCGAAAGGAAAACGAGGGCCAAGCACAGCAGCATCACGTTGAATGAAAGCATAGCGTTGATCGCCAACAACAGTAGGTGGCAGCGGCTTGCCCTCGAGTTGTTTGAGTTTTGGTTTGTGGTCGAACAACTCCAACTGGCTCGGCGCACCAGCCTGGAAGAGATGAATAACACGCTTTGCTTTCGGCGCATAATGAGTCACACGCGCCCTGCTCGATTGGCCAAACACACCGGTTAACAGTCCAGCAAGGGCAACCTTCCCTACACCGTAGCCGCACTCGTTAAAAAAGTGTCGTCGTGTGATAAATATCGGATCAGTTTCGGGTAATAAATTCATTTGTGTTCAATAGTGTCCTTGCCAAGGCTACCCAGGCTGCACGCTCGTTTTCATCCGGCCCACCTTCGCCTAAAAGTTTGGCAGCATTTAGTTCGTTGTTTCGGAAACGCGTCAACTGGGCGCGGTAAAATTTGATCATGAATTGTAATTCATGGGCATCCGGCGGTCGGCTCAGGCAGCGTTCGAACATCGCGTTGGCTAGATCGGTAATGCTACCCTGTTGCGCGGCAACTGCTTGACCAAGCGCCCGACTGGCTTCCACGAAAACAACGTCATTAAGAAGCGTCAATGCCTGCAGGGGAGTGTTGGAAACATCACGCTTCGCCACGCATTGCTCACCGCTGGGAGCATCGAAGGTGTCGTCTGTAGCGAACGGCATCGTTCTCTTTGTGAAAATATAAAGCCCGCGCCTGTATCTATCTGCACCGGAGCTGGTTCGCCAACCACCTCCACCATAAATCCCCTCCGATACGCTCTTTGGCTGCGGTGGGTAAATACTAGCCCCGCCGAACCTCAAAGAAAGCAATCCACTAACACTCAAGGCAGCATCACGAATCTGCTCTACAGGCAGACGAAAACGCGCGCCTTGGCTTTGCCTGTAAGTGGCACTGGTAACGATTAGGCGGTGTATTTTTTTCTGCGACCAACCCAGACGCATAAACTCAAGTGCCAGCCAGTCAAGTAACTCAGGGTATGAGGGTGCAGTACCCGTGTAGCCGAAGTCGTCTGTTGTCCGCACGATGCCTTCTCCGAACAGCGCCGCCCAGTGACGGTTCACCACAACGCGCGCTGTAAGCGGATTATTTTCATCGACCAACCACTGTGCAAAACCGAGCCTGTTGTGTGGGATTCCTTTTTCCAGCGGCGGCAAAAACGGTGGCACCTTGGGAAAGACTGCTTCGCGCGGGGACAAAAACTCGCCTCGATGATGCCGGTATGTGTTACGTAGATGCAACCCAGGCCGCTCTTGCATCACCAACGTGGTTGGTGGCTTTAGCAGTTGCTCGCGCTGCGCCTCGATGTGCTTGCGCGCTTTAGCCATCTCCTTGGATTTCTCGACATAGAAAAGCCGCAGAGCGGCCATTTCCTCTTGGCTGAGCGTGGCATTCGGTTTTGCCAAAATTGACTCAATGCTCGCTGGTAAATCTTTTGCCTCCGGCGGCTCATTACATTTGGCCACAGCAAAACGAAACCGACCCAAGCTCGCTGAGTAATGTCGACTAAAATCCATACGCAACTTGAGTGAAGTTGCAGTCAGCGGCTCGGCCAACTGCCAAACTGCCTGACTTGGTTTACCCTCGCGACCACTAGCCGACCAGCCGGTTTGCAGGTCGCCATCTAGTGCCTTCATCGCCCCTGGTTTACCGCTGCCAATCCATTGTTTGGCGTAATTGACCGTACCCGTTGCAATTTCGACAGGCTGACCGTCAGCAACCAGAACCAATTCGCTCAAAAAGAAATCACCCTTAGGGCCCTCGTAATAAGCGCGGCCCGGACCTCCCTTAGGCAAGCGCTTATCGGGCAACGCCTCCAAACGCAGTGCGGTGATGTCTGCTGGCAGATCTAAAAACTCAAACTTATAAGTGTCGTGCTTACGCATATCGCCACTGGCAAAAATGGATTGATCCTCAAGCAGTTCCAGCCAACCGATGCTCGCGTTCATTTTGTTAGGAGTGATTGTTCGCCACGGCGTAGCTTTGGCTCGCTGAGATTGCAGCCACAGTTCGAATTTCTCCTCATCCACTGGAATCAATGAAAGCTGGTTTGCTATCTGCTTTTGAAGCGATATTCGCTGTCTCTCTTGTTCTGGCGAGCATACTGGTATCTCTGGCTCATGAGTGTTGTTTAAAAATGCCATCATCTCGTAGTACGAACGATGCGGCACGGGATCAAACTTATGTGTATGACACTGCGCACAACCAAACGTGAGGCCTAGCCATGTGGTAGCTGTTGTGTTCACACGATCGACCATTGCGTAAAAACGAAACTCCAGTGGATCAATCCCACCTTCTTCGTTAACCATTGTATTCCGATGAAAACCCGTTGCGACACGTTGAGACTGCGTGGCGCTTGGCAGCATATCTCCGGCAATTTGCTCTATGGTGAATTGATCAAACGGCATGTCTTTATTCAGCGCATTGATCACCCAATCACGCCAAGGCCAGATGGAGCGCGGTCGATCCTTTTCGTAACCATTGGTGTCGGCATAACGCGCAAGATCAAGCCACGGCTGAGCCCAACGCTCACCGTATTCCGATCGTGCCAGCAGACGATCCACCAATCTCTCATATGCGTAGGGCCGTTTGTCTTTAATAAACGCCTGAATCTCATCAGGCTTGGGCGGCAGTCCGATTAGATCCAACGATAATCGACGAATGAGACGATGCCGGCCGGCTTCAACTGATGGTTTCAAGCCTTGGCTTTCCAAACTTGAAAGGATGAAGCGATCAAGATCGTTGCGCAGCCATGAACTTTGTTTCGTCTTTGGTAGTGGAAGAGCCTTAGGCCGAATAAACGCCCAATGTTCAGTGTAAACTGCTCCTTCACGAACCCACTGTTTCAACACTTTCTTATGCGATGATAACAATGGTTTTTTAGCCGCAGGCGGTGGCATCAATTCGTCGGGGCTGGCATGATGAATCCGCGTTAGAATTTTGGGAAAAATTGACTGATCGGGACGCAAGTCCAAACGCAAATCCGCCTTGCGGGCCTGCTCATCGGGCCCATGACACCTGAAACAGTGGTTGGCAAGAATGGGACGAATCTGGTGTTGAAAATCCACTTCTCCTTGCAATTGCATAGAGGACACAAGAAAAAGAATGAGGCATTGACGATTCATTATTGCGCAGCCACTCGACCAATTTGGCCTACCAGAAACCGTTGGCTGGATCGGGCTTGCGGCCGCCCCAGTTGTGCAAATCACTCGGAAACACAAAGATCGCGGCGTGACCGTCTCCAAAGAGGGTGTTCAACCCCCTCACCCCCAGCTTGTGCCACTGGGTTTTTTGCGACTTCTCAATCCGGTTACCGTGCCATGGCCAGTCTGCCTGGATTAGTTTCGTGGTGGGAGCCTTGGACAGGTCGGACTCAGTCAACGCCTTTTGCCCCGGACTGGCTGTAACGTGCTGGACGGCGAACCCGTCCCACGACCACTGAACCAGATAGCTCGTGCCGTAATAATTGTAACATGTTTTCGGCATGGCCGGCTTGGTCTTGGGGAAATGTTCCGGATGCAGCACGTCACCGGCGTCGCTCGGGCAACGGTACACTTCCGGCGTGGCGGTGTATTTGTTCAGCGGACGCTTGTCAAAATCGGCGAGGGCCTTGTTGTTACTTTGGTAGCCGGGACCAAGGCCAAGTTTCCCTCCGCACGTCGACCACGTCGGGTGGATCGGGAACGTCTCAAAGTCGTCCACGTACATCATGAAGGCCAATCCGATTTGCTTGTGATTATTCAGGCAGGCGGTCGATCGCCCCTTCTCCTTCGCCCGGGCCAAGGCCGGCAGCAGCAGCCCGGCCAAGATCGCGATGATAGCAATGACCACCAGCAGTTCGATCAAGGTAAAACCAAGAGCAGTGGAATGGAAACGGTTTGATCTAGAATTATTCATAAGCCAAATCTATACTTCAAAATGAGTTGTGGCAACGGGCAAATTCCCATCAACTTTTCCAAGCGCTTAGTTCAACGGGAGACAATCCAAGTTCCGTCTGTCATAATGGACACACTGACGCCGCCAATCTTGGCTTTGGTGTTTCCGTTTTTGGATAACTTCGTGCGAATCAGTGCCGCGACTGTTCGCGGGTGAACTCCTTCGTTAAACGGTTTCAACACCGCCAGCCAAACCTGCTTTTTGCCCGCCCGTAAAATCGTCTTCCCAAAGGTGCTTCGGAGACCTTCGTAACCCATGTCCTGCGATGCCCGATGCCTGACCTGGCCAAACTCAAGTCGTTTATCCGGATGCATGTAAAGCAACACGCGCTTTCGCTGAGTTTGCCACCATGCATGACTCATTGCCGGGGCGTCATACCAGTGGCGCTCGACATCCTCTCTGTTCCCCGCATCGTTGAGCAACCAGCTTGGAGCAGCCTGATAACCGTCCACGTCGGGGCCCGGCAGGTATTCATCGCGAACAACCAAATACCCTTCCTCCGTCAGGACGGTCTGCCGTGTCCAAACGCTGTGGCTACCGAAATAGTTTCGATAAGTGAACTGCCCAAAGGAATCATCCCCAAGGTTTTCCGCACGCAACGATTCGCGCATCAAAATGCCACCCCGGTTATAGTGTGGGCGGTGATACCGTGGGCGAGTATAGTCGTTCAAAAACATCCCCGCCCCGCTTCCCCTGTAATCGAAAGAAACCCGCGTGTACTCGTCGTTGGCATCGAACTTCAGATCAAACCCGTCATAAACCACAGACAGGCTGGTACCCGTCCGAACGTTCAACTGAAGACTCTGCCCTCCGTTTCGTCCCTCGTTGACGATGGTCATCGCCGCGTCGCGATCGGCGCCGGTGAGTTCTTTTTGTTTATCTCGACGGTATTCGGTGACCTTAATTTGATCCGTAATCCGATCAAGCCCAGCAAGTGTAATCGTTCCCTTTGGCCCACTCAGGCGAAGATTCTGCAAACGAGTCGGTTTGTCGAATTTACCCAGATAAACCGACTTCAGGTAAAAGTCATTATTTAGATACCAATAGCCGTCCATGTTCCCGTAAGCATAACCCACCTCTGGATCGTCGGTTCTGCGGAAAAGCTTTATGGACTGGTCGTAAAACCAGTTTTTCGAATCAGGCGCCTCACGGCAGTTCAAACAAAATGGGAGGGACAACGAAGCCAATTTCCAGACATCCTCACGTTCTCCCCCCATCTTGCCATCCTCCTCCTTGAACGGAAATGCCATGTCCGGAGGCAGCACCGACAACATATCGTAAGCCAACTGTCCCCAGAACCGGTTGTTATATTTCCCGGAGGAATGCAAAAATTTTGCCCCATCCACACAGTACTCGTAGAGTCGCCCTGCGGCATCATCACAACAATGCATATAATTGTTATTACGGTCGTATATATAGAATGAAACGAACGGCTTACCGCTTTCGCGCCCCGGTCCGAGATAAATTCGCTCCGGAGCCCTGTGTTTGAGCGGACTATAATAGCCGATTTTCGATTTGCCTGTCGGAACCTTGGGTGTAATGCCACGATCCAGGAACCACTTATAGCGCTTTTCGAATGCCACCTCGTAAGCTTCAGTCACCGCTTCGCCAAGTGGGGGACGCCCACCAAAGATCGCCTGCTCCGAGGCCCAGAGGAACTCCGGATCCTTGTATTCCTTGGCCAAGCGATACCACATATCCCCATCGTTCACCCCCTCGGCTCCCGCGTAGTATTCGGCATTCCACGGATCAAGATAGATATGAACCCGACCAGGCTTGATACGGCCGCCAGAGTTGGGGTTTCCACGCACGCCTCCTCCATGAACGTAGTCCAGATAGCGCTTGGCCAAGGCGTAAAGCAGTTCGCGGTCTTCCTTGAACTTGTCCATCCCCTCGGCCATGTCGATCCACCCCTGCAGCAGCAGCGGACCGTAGGGAAAATAATTCGTCTCGGTTGTGTCTCCATACTCGGTGAGTTCCCGCCAAAGCACATCCAGCCAGCGACGATGTTTTTTCAATTCCGGCATGTCAGGAAACACCTTCAGCGCCACGGCCGGACCACCGTTCATCCCGTAAGGGCGATTGTTCACGCTTCGCTCCAACATGTTATAGTCGTAACTGAGCGCCATGCTTTGTTTGAAAATATGGCGGAACTTGGCTTTTTCAATTTCGCTGAGCATCCCCTGCCTGGCCAGTTCCTCATAAACTCGAACACGGCCGGCAGCTCCCCATGCCTTGTGACCGGGAAGCAAATTAAATTCATCCCCCTTCCCTTCACTAACCGCCGCATCGTAACGGTCTAAAATACTCATGAAATACCCGCGCAAAATCTCGAGGGCGGCGGTTTCGTTGCGTCCCTTGTCGATATATCGCCGCAGCAGGCGGTCCCACTCCCAACCGCCCCGGTGAATCTGGGGGTTGCTGCTTCGGATTCGATTCGCCATTGCGGTAATTTCAAAATCTGAAAAGACGGAATAGTCCGGGTACGGATGTTTTAATTTGAAACCCTCCTGGGCACTGCCAGTAACGACAACCAGCATCACCCCTAATAGTAGTTTTAAAAAACTCATTTGACCTAACGGGTAACCGACCAGTTTCCTTTTTTGCCCAATTCCACTTTCACACCACCGATTGAGGCCGAAAATTTCCCCTTGCTGATTGCGGTTCTCACACCGCGAACCACAGCCCCCGCCGGAGTGCTCAAACGATGCGGTATAAGCACACTGAGAAATCGCTCTGTCTTGCCCGCTTTAATCGGTCGATAGGCATACGAGGTAGTGTTCACGTCGAGATCCTGTGAGCAGTTTTGATTGATGGTTCCGTAAACCAATTGCTTGTGATCGTGAATATAAACCACAACCCCCATGATCTGTTTCTGCCACCAGGCATGGGCAAATGCCGGTGCGGCAAACCAGTTCCTGGACTGTCGACCGACACTTTGGCCCTCCACACGGGCCAGGTGCCAGACCGGCCCAGCGTGATAGTCCTGGCCAAGTGCTTGGCCAACCTGATATTCGTCCGCAACAATCAGGTAACCTTCCGCTGTCAACAAAGCACGACGAACCCATTGGCTTTCCGGCCCAAAGTAATCCTCAAAACCAAACTGCCCATAGGCATCATTTGAGTCGTTGTTCCCGGCGGCGGCCAAGTCCGGCAAATGTTTGGCCATGTACATTCGGCGATAATCCCGGTCATCACCCAGTCGATCAGGGTGAACCGGAAACTGGTGCCTGTTGTGGACGACCAACAGCGCATCGAGGCTTTCATTCCCGCTGCCACCACCCCTCAATTCATTCCCGGAATAAACGTTGTTATATTTCCCGGAAGAATGAAGCAACTTCGCCCCATTATAGGAATATTCGTAAAGAAAACCGGACACATTATCCAAGTGGCTGTCCTTTTTGTCGTAGAGAAAAAAGGCCGCATACGGCTTATCCGGTTCCACGCCTGAATTAAGGTAGATACGTTCCTTAACTTGGTGGTTGAGTTCACTGAGCAGTCCAACCTTGGCCCGCATCTTTGGAACTCGCGGCTCGATACCCCGCTCCACAAACCAGGCAAATCGTTTGTTGTAAGCCAACTGATATGCCTGCGGTACCTGCCCGTTGGGTGGACGACCACCAAGGGCTACCTGTTCGGCCACCCAAAGGTATTCCGGATTTTTGTAATGCTGTGCCATGCGATACCAAAAGTTGCCGTCTCGACTTGAGGTTTCGACATCGTAGTAGCCCACGTTCCAAGGATCAGCATAGACACTGGACCAGTCGTTTCTCTGTCGGATTCCACAGTTCGGAGCACCCTTCACACCGCCTCCGTGGTTGAATTGAAGACATCGCTTTCCGATGGCGTTGATCAATTTACTTTCCGAATCAATCCGCCCGGTTGCCTCAGCGATGTCCAACATTCCGTGGAGAAAAATGGGGCCATATGGGTAATAGTTCCACTCCGTCCAATCACCGTACTCAGCCATGTGATTCCAGATGCGATTAAGCCAGGCGCGAGCCTCTTTTACCTGTGGAGCATCCGGGAAAAGTTTGATCCCGAGCGCTACTCCGCCGCCGTTGCCGAACGAATGATTGTCCGCATGCTGCGAGCCACGGTTGAAGTCTAGGTACTTGTATTCAAGACTTTGGTGAACAATCTTTTTCATCGTGGCTTGCTCATCGGCTGTAAGCATTTTTTGCCGGACGAGTTCCTCGTAGATGCGCATCCGACACGCGCCGCCCCAACCACCATGATAGCCTCCTCCGTGAAAATCGCGCCGTAACGTTCTTCCATCCTCCGCTTGGCGCTGCACCTTATTCCCACTATTGGTGGTGAAGTAGATGTAAAACATATCTCCCTCGCCAACGGCCTCCAACTTGGAATACCAATCAAGGATCAATCCACGGAACACGCCGCGCAAAATCCGGATCGAGTTTTCCTCCTTTCGACCACCGTCGACGTAGCGTTGGCGAAGGCGATCCCATTTCCACCAACTTCGCGAGAACGAATATCCGCCAAGGTTTCCTAGTTCTCCTCGCAGGACCTCCTCCAACTCACCGATGTTTTTGACGCCGACATAGGAATGCTGCGGATGGATCTCGAGAAGATTCACATGCTGCTCAGCTTGGACCGAAAACAGAGCCAAGCCGACACACGCGATGCTTAAACGATAAAAACTGGGTGACATCATGATTCTTTTGGTTTCAAAAAAAATTAAGCCAAAACACCAACAGGGGCGATTCAATCCTTCTAAACAAAACACCACGCTTGGCCAAGCAGAGGCAGGAGGGTAGGCTCCGCGCCGCAAAAGCATCCCCTTCGCCAAGGGGCACATTAACAGTTCCATGGAAACGATTCAGACCAATCTCGTGAAGGACGTTCGCCAGCGTGTGGCGGAGGTGGTGGTGGGACAGGACAAGGTCGTCGAGCGACTTTTGATCGCGCTGTTCACTGGCGGGCATTTGCTGCTACAGGGCGTGCCCGGCCTGGCCAAGACGCTGCTCGTGCAGACGATCTCAAACGCCATCGACCTGCGTTTCAGCCGCGTGCAGTTCACAATCGACCTGCTGCCATCGGACATCCTCGGCTCGGAGGTGCTCGACCAGCGCAACAACGAGTTCACAACGCACCTTGGCCCGATCTTTACCAACCTGCTGCTCGCTGACGAAATCAACCGCGCCGCGCCCAAGGTCCAGAGCGCGCTGCTCGAGGCGATGCAGGAGCGCAAGGTTACCATCGGCAACGAGACGCACACGCTGCCCGCACCTTTCCTCGTCATCGCCACGCAAAACCCGATCGAGCAGAGCGGCACATTCGAGTTGCCAGAGGCGCAACTCGACCGCTTCATGCTGTGCCACCGGCTCGACTATCCGTCCTCCGGCGAGGAGGAGGACGTGCTCCAGCGTAGCCTCTCGCTTGGCCTTCAGCGGACGGACGGCGGCGCGGTGCCGCGTACGGCGTTCGATCTGCTCGATAAAAAACCGGTGGCCACCGTAGCCGACCTCGTCGGGATGATGGCCGCCGTGCAAGAGGTGCACGTGAGTGACGTGTTTCAAAAACACACCGTCGAGGTGGTGCGCCGCACACGGCGGCACCCAAGCATCGAGATCGGCGGCAGCCCGCGCGCCGGCCTGGCGATGATCCAGGCCGCACGAGCAAGGGCGTTCATCCACGGTCGCGACTACGTCGTGCCGGAGGATCTGTACGCGCTGGCCGAAGACGTGTTGCTGCACCGCATCCGGCTAAAGTACGAGGCGCTGGCCGAAGGCGTCTCCGGAGTGAGCGTGCTGAAGGAAATTCTCTCCGAGGCCGGCTGACCGGCCCGCCACCTGGCCAAGTGCAGATGAAACCTCTCACCGGCAGCCTCGAATCGTGCGACGGACTGGACGGACGCCAGTTCGCCATCGCCGTTAGACGCCTGGCCGACAGCCTGCAGTACGGCACCGACTCGTCGCCATTCGTCGGCTCCGGCATCGAGTATGCGCAGAGCCGCCCATACGAGGCCGGCGACCCAGTGAAACAAATCGACTGGCGTGTCACCGCCCGCATGGGCCGCGCGTTTATCAAGGAATACGAGGCTCCCAAGCAGATGCCGATTTATCTTCTCGTCGACACGTCCGGCTCGATGTGCGTCGCCTCCACCGGCATGGGCAAATACGCCTGGGCGGTGCAGATCGCCGGTGGGCTGGCACTGGCCGCGCTAGCCCGCATGAGCCCGGTCGGCATGGTCGGTTGCGGCGAACGCGCCCTCGACACCCAACCAAGTCTGTCGCGACATCGCGTGTTTCTCTGGTTGCACCAGTTACGCCACTATCGATTCGACGAACATACCACGCTCGTAGAGAAACTCGATCAACTTTCCGCCGTGCTAAAAAACCGCGCGATGCTGATCGTGCTGAGCGACCTCCGGCAACCGGGCGTCACCCGCCGGCTTAAGCGGCTCGCGCAAGAACACGACTGCGTCGCGCTGCAACTCACCGACCCCGCCGAGCGCGGCCGATTGCGCGCCGGAATTATTCGGGGAGAGGAAGCCGAGACCGGCACGGCGTTCGTCGGCCACAGTTGGAGCCGATGGTTTCACGACGACGACACCACCGCTGAGCTGCGCCGGGGCGGCATCGACCATCTCGAACTGCCGGTGAACGAGCCGTTCCTGCATAAGCTTCGTGGCTTCCTGCGCAAACGCGACTGCCTCGGGAGGGGCGCACGATGAATTGCCGCCTGGCCAAGCTTGGTCTCGTTCCCGCCATTGCTTTCATCGGCTTGACCAAGCCACCCGCGCAGGAAACCAACGCACCACCAGAGGCCATCGCAGTCGGTATTGAGGGCAGCCTATTGATTACCCTTCCCGGGGGAAAACTCGAGGCCGCGCCGGTCGGCGATAAATCAAAAATTATTCTGCGTATCCAAGACGTTTCCCCACACGGCACCGACAAGCGGTACGATCTACGATACTTCGGCTTCGTGCCGGGCGAGTACGACCTGACCCAATACCTCCGCCACGCCAACGGCACCATGCCGACAAATCTCCCGCCGATCCCCGTGCGCATCAGCGGCATCCTGCCGGAGGATCACGACGGCATGCTGATCGATGAGGAGGCCGGCGACTTCACGCTGTCCAGCAGCTACACCGCTTGGCTGATTGGCCTCGGCGGCGTGTGGTTCATCGCCGCTTGGCCGTTGTTTATGCTTGGCCGCAAAAAGAAAACGCCGCTTGGCCAAGCACAGGACGAAGGCCCGGACTTAGCCGAGCGACTGCGACCGCTCGTCGAGCAGGCCGCCAACGGTACGCTCGACA
>Ga0315328_10001067_pt1 | contig 12449 bp, 21 predicted proteins | sample M120032315metaG_FD_203462 | JGI IMG/M metagenome (GOLD analysis project Ga0315328, IMG submission 203462) | Ammonia-oxidizing marine archaeal communities from Monterey Bay, California, United States - M1 200m 32315 | ecosystem: Environmental > Aquatic > Marine > Intertidal zone | place: USA... | reverse complement strand
AGGGTGAGGAGTCTAGTATAAATAAAGTGCCTCCAACCTTGTGTGTGGTTGTCAGTGACGAAGCACAAGTATTGACGCTGACTAAGCTTGTAGTATATTTGAGCCGATGTGGCTGAAGACGCGGGTTCGATTCCCGCCGCCTCCACCAATTTAATAATGAAAGTTGCTTTTAGGAACTTTTTCAGAAACAGAACGGTAAACCTGACAATGAAAAGCGTCAGGTATTTTTTGCCCGAGGCAGAATTCTATTGCTTCTCATTTTTTAAAGAATCGAAAGAAGAGTACGACGATGAAGAACCCCTAAGCCCGAACATAAGGAGTATATTTTTAAAGACCCAACATGTTTCGACAAACGGAATTGATTGTACAGATAGTCTAGACAATGATGACGAGTCAACCTCTGGTAAGGGAGACGAGGGAAATGGGTTCATTTTTTGCGAAGGATACAATTCTATATTTGATTCTTTTCGTGAGTCGGGTGATAAAATTTTGATTTTAGCTGAAGATCATTTTTTTACCAATGGAAAGGTCTTAAAAGAATTAAGCGATAACGATTTCGATGTAGCTCTAGCACCTTGGGATCACTTGGGCTTCAATGGCTCAATACTGTGTTTTAAGCCGTCTAACGTAAGTCATCTTTTCCCTATTACCGATCATGGCGGCATGATTGAATATGCTATGGAAAGAAATTTTGTCCAAAAAATCCCTAGTGAAAAAATTTACTTTATTAAAAACCGAGATCAAGTAGACTATTGCGGTGATGGATTCTATACGAATAGCAGCACAAAAACAGAGAAAGCAGTTAAAGCTCTTTTAGAAAACGGCCCGTACGATGCTTGGAGGTGCAATTTTCAATCCGAAAAAGATGATACTTTTGTGTTGGAGGGGAAAACCTTTACAACGGGAGCCAATGGCATTGTTTGTGTGACGGACTCGGGAAAATGACTTACGGACTCGTACCAGTTGGAGGTAAAGGCTTAAGGCTCTCCTTGCCTTTTTCCAAGGAAATGCTTCCTCAGAAAAATTACGATTATTACAATCCGTTAATTAATCATGTTGTGGAAAAGATGCTCCTTGCTGGGGTGGAAATAGTCTACTTTATACATGGGGGAGAGTTTAAAAAAGATTTAAAAGATTTTTACGAAGAAAACAAGTTTGTCCATGTTCTTCAAAAAAGCGTAGGGTTCGCTAATGTAATAGAGGATTTTTATAAGGTAGCAATGCCCGAAGACAGAGATAAAATTTTATTTGGTCTTCCTGATTCAATTTTTAACAAAAACCCTTTTGTCAGGCTCCTTAATGAAGGGGGCATAGTCTGCGGTTTGTTCGAGACGCAAGATTGCGCGAAGGTAGATAGACTAGACTTAAACAAGGAACACTTCCAGGTTAAGACCGAAAAGAGAGACTCCAACCTAGACTTATTTTGGGGTGTACTCAAATTTGACGGCGGAGACATTAGAAAGATTATCGAAGACGGATGCCTAGATAAGACTTCAGAGGTAGGGGAAATATTAAATATGTACCCTAAAAGTTTCATCGAGTGTGGTGAGTACCTAGACCTTGGGACTTGGGAAAATTTTAACAAATATCTAAACTCAAACAACATTGAACAAACTGAAATCGAGGTTAAGTATGATGCAGAATTTGTAGATGTGGAAGATTTCATAAACTTGCTTGATAGGCATGACCACGAGCAATTCTTAGATGTTTCTTCAATGGATCATTATTTTTTACCCCAAAATTCAAACGTAGAATTTGTCAGGTACAGGGAGGGTGATGGGAAAGATGGGAAATCTGACCTGACCATAAAGAACTTCAAGAACTCCGCGTTTAATAGATTTGAACTAGAGATACCTATCGAGAGAGACGTCGCCCCAGAAGATGTTATATATTTTCTCTCCTTAATGAATGCCAGCTTCCTATTCTCTATTGATAAAACTTGTTATATTTTTTATTTTAAAAAGTACATTATTGTGCTTTATTCGTTTGTACTAAACAACAAAGAGTATAAAATACTAGAGATAGAATTGAGGGAAGCTGATTTTAATTTAATTTCAGAAGCAGAGAACCTCTTGTCTGGTCTAGCAGGATTCTCAAAATCCTCCAAGATAAAAGAGTCCAAATTTCAAATAATAAAAAAAGCTCTCAAAATGTAGAGGATTACAACATTCGCCGTAGCTTAAGAAATTGGGTAAAAAAATAATACTTTCCAGTCTTGGAGACAAGGAGCTAGTGAGGAGGAGTCAAAAAGGTAGTACTGGGGCTTTCGGAGTCCTGATAGGCCGCCACGACACCTTGGTGCGCTCCTCCTTGTATAAGACGGGTGTGTCTGAGGCTGACGCGAACGACATCATCCAACAAACCTATATTAAGTCTTGGACGAGAATTAAAACTTTTAAATTTAAAAGTAATTTTTCTACATGGCTCTACAGGATTTGTCGCAACTCCCTTTACGATTTTTCTAGGCAGAAAACCAGACGGAAATCCAAGGAAATTCCTTACGAAGACCTTTGTTTAGAAAATGGTAAAAATCCTCTTGACTTCATACAAGGTAGTAGTATACTGTTTAGTAACGATGAGAGTCCGAGCGACCAAATAGTAGAAAAAGAGAGCTCCAACCAGAATAAGACGATCATAGAAAAGATCAAAAAGTCCTTAAAGCCTCATCACAGAAGAGTAATTGAGCTTGTGATAGAAGAAGAATTGACTTACGCAGAAGCAGCAAAAGCGATGAAGTGCCCACTAGGGACGGTCATGAGCAGACTATATTTAGCTAGACGAGAAGCCCAGAAAATAATAAAAAGAAAAAAGCTTTTATGAAAAAAGAAACACTTTTAGGAATGGAGGTCTATTACGAAGACAACCCCCAACCAACCCCCGCGCCAAAACCTGGCGTACCAGAGGGTGTTTGGGTCTTTGGTGACTCAGACGAAGAAGATGATTTTGATAACTTTGATGATGTGTTTGAGTCTGGACCTTTTGAAAGTCATTATTTAGAGCCAGAAAGCCACCCCGTCCCAATAAGAGGAAGAATTTATTCTGTGGCGGGGCTGAATATAACAGCAAAATTAAAAGAGATTAGACCCTTAACAAAAACCGCTGGTATTCTTGAGATGTCTCATCACGATAACATTTTTTATATAAATCCCAGTGCTTTAAGGAAAGCCTCACCCAAGCAGGTGACACACTATTTAGAAGAGAGTGATTACAACAATACCCCTTAACCGATTTATAGAGGATTATAACACGCAGCAATGTAGGACACTTTAGAGGATTAGAACAACTGGAGAATAACAACGTGCAAGTAGTAGTAATTTACAATTCAAAAAAGAAGTGCTTGGAAGTCAAGGGCAGGAAAGAGAGTGCCCGTTATGCCGATAAACCAGCGGTGCTCAAACGTACCCATGCTTTAGAAATGGGAGAAGTTTCCGTTACCAAGCAAACACTTACTGGAAAAGTAGACTTAGACGACATTCGATCTTTAGAAGAAAAGAAAACCCCTCGCCCAAAGTGGAAGCACCAAGTGAGGGTCAAGAGACAGAAGGGGAAGACTCCCAAATTTGTAAATTTAAAAGACGGGAAAGATATTGATCAATATCACCCTAGAGTCTTCATAGAAGATTCTAAAATATTTGTTCTTTAATAATTTTTACTGGTTGATCACCAGTAAAGGGTGTGGCTGAATAAACCGCTGTCGCGGCGGTTAAAGCACAGTGCTTATAGGCAGGAGATTACCGTCTCTGGGGGCTTATAAGGGTTGGTTCAAAGTAGGGTTTCTCACGAAACTCAAGCTGTGACCCCAAAACGATGGAGGTAAATGAGAATCCTCCCACCCATTAATTTACGCACAGGAAACTGTGCATTAAAGCAGGAGGTAAGGCTCTTATTTACCTTTCGACCTTATCTCCTGTTAGAATTTAAAAAAATCATGAAAACAGTAAAACTAAATAAATACAAAACCAACGTACATGGGACACTCCGCGCAGCCACCGAGCAATTAGCTGTCAGAGTTGATAAAATTATTGAGTACTACTCTTTCGCGGGGCAAGCCAATGGGCAGCAAACCGATAAAGAAGGAACAGTGGTCGTTACTGAAGCTGGTGAACATTACGTCAAAGAGCCTTTCGCTAAGGTAACTACCGATATCAAAAAGGCTCGCTAATGGAGGGTGAGCTAAGAAAAAAGGTTAAGACCTTAAGGATATTTATTTGTATTCTTTTGGTTCTAACCTCATTTCAGTCAGCTTTTCTTTATCTACTATCAAAGGGGATAGTTCCCTCCTCTTTGGTGGTCGTTAAAGAGGTTATAGTTAAAGAGGACAACAACACCATCGGTAAAGAGATTGAATGAAACAAAATAATAAATTATTATATAATGCTTTAAAATCAAAATACGAAGCACAGAAGGCAGAAGCTCTCGCTACTTTAGATGTTTACTATAGAAATGCCGCTGGGATTGGCGAACACCCGCAGGTTGTCGAGGAGATGGCCAAACAATTAGAGTCATTGGCTAACGCCGAGGATTGTCTAGAGTCGTTAAAGAAAAATTGCGCTTGACATTTGTCCTTGGGGGTGGTATAGTGTTTATAACCCTATGGAAAACGTCTTATTCAGAACGAGAACTTACCTTGTAGGTCACATGCAATATGCCAATGGCCGCAATTGGAGAGATCACGTTGAGGAGGAGCTAGAGAAATTAAACATTGTCACTTTTAATCCTTACAAAAAACCCTTTGTTAAGGATGTAGACGAAGATGAAGATGCCCGCCTCTCGTTAGAGCATTGCCAAAAACACGGTTATTTTAATGATGTGGCAGAGAGGATGAGTCTCGTAAGGAGTTACGACCTGAATCTTGTTGACAGGTCAGATTTTATCATTGCACATCTTTTACCAGATGTTGCGAGTTGGGGGAGCGCAGAGGAACTTGTAACCGCAGTAAGAATGAAGAAGCCGATCTTCATTTCAATGGAGGGGGGGAAACACGAGACGCCTCTTTGGATTATGGGGATGTTACCCCATCACTACATTTACGATAACATTGAAGAGGTAGTATCTATGCTGAAGAGCATTGATAGCGGTGAAAAAAAGATAGACAGCGACAGGTGGAGGTTATTGAAAAAGGAACTAAGATAAGTGAGTAAAATAAAAAAAACAAAAAAAGAAGAACCAATCGAGAGCTTGAGTGAGTCTCGTGACTTGATGGTGATGTACTCTCGCCAAGCCCTAAGCAACCCGCTTTTGACTAGGGAAGAGGAGCAAGTCCTCGCAACCAAGATTCAAAAGTGGAAACTAGCTAAAAAAGCTGGCCAAGGAACCCGTAGGGCTGGTGAAGAAGCGAGAGAAAAATTGATTTTGTCCAACTTACGTCTTGTGGTGAATGTCTCAAGAAAATACAGAGGACGAATGGATGACATTGATTTAATAAGCGAAGGCAACATTGGTCTTGCTACAGCAGCAGACAAATACAAACCCGGGGTAAAAGCAAAAAATGGGAACATTGTTAAGTTCTCTACGTATGCCGTATGGTGGATCAAGCAGGGAATTTTGCGAGCTATCGCCAATAAGGCTAATCTAATTAGGCTACCCGTGCACTATCAAGGGAAGACTAAAAAGGTATTTGAATTTATTGAAAAATACAAAGAAGAAAACAACGATTACAAACCCTCCCCAGCAGAAATTGCCGAAGGACTCAATATGACCGTATTGGCGGTAGAAAATATTGTTTATACCCGTGAAGGGATAGTTTCCCTAGATAAGAAAGTCGGAGAGAGCGAGGATCAAGAAATAGGAGAGTTAATTCCCGATGTGTCCTTCGCTTGCCCAGACCAAGCATTATCAGACCAAGACAGGTACAACCAACTCCACGCCCTAATGGAGGAGAGACTAACCCCTAGAGAGAGGGACATACTGGAGTTACGTTTTGGTTTTGGCACTAGAGATTTGAATACTTTGGAAAAAATCGGAGAAAAACACAACGTGACCAGGGAACGAATTCGTCAAATTGAAATGAAAGCCTTTCGCAAATTGCGATTTGTTTTAGAGAAAAGAAGAAGAGACTTCAAAAGGTTAGTGGGCTCAAGCAAGGAGCAGAATGCCATTTAAGAAGAAACCCTATAAAAAAGTTGGAGACATTTACCTGCCTCGTCCTCCCGTGGGCGCGACGCATATTCTTTTCGAAACCTCCAGTAATAAAAAAGCTATGGTATCGATCAAAAACGTAGACACCCTTCTGGGTTCTGTCGGGACAATAAAATATTTAAAATTAGGTAATAAAAATAAACTTGTCAAAAGATTTGACGAGGAGTACAACTGGAATGGCGAAAAAGTTGAAGGACTAAATATATGAACACACCTACGATTGACAAACCCAAAGAGCAACCACCCGAACAGCAAGTCGTGGAGGAAGATGAGTCTATTTTTAAAGACAAAAAACACTTCCCGATCTTCCCAACGGGCCTTTTTCAGTTTGAGTTTGAAGATCAAGACCTAAGTAAAATAAAGGAAACAATTTTACCAGCCTTGGAAAGCCTAGCTGTTGAAGGTAAGCCTAACTGGATAGTTCAACCGAACCCAGAAGAAGCCGTTGACCTCAAAGGTCTTGCTGATTTTTTTACCGAAGCAACTACGGAAGTCTTGGGTTTTTCTGGGGTAATTTATGATAAAATGCACGTAACCACCCTACGAGTTCATGGAGTTAATGAGCCTCAATTATTCCCTGCGGAGAGTAAACCAAATAATATATTAGCTGGGATTTTTATTGCAAAAACAAATGATGACGCAAGATTAACCTTTCTTGATCCGAGACCACAGGCTTGGATAATTAAACCACCAGTCAAAGAACCAAATATCTATAATTCCGATGCTTTCTCTATAGATGCTAAAGAAAATCAGATGTTTATATTTCCATCGTGGTTACAGTACGCTATTTCGTTTAAGGAAGATGTTAAAGATAATTTGTGGGTAACTTGGACTGCCATGATTGGTGGTGGGGCTAAAAAATCACCAAGCCCTTAATGTCTTTAATTTTTACTAAGCCATACCAAGACAAGTGTCTGTTATCGCCAATTACCCAAATGGAACCCTCTGGAATTGTTTCTTCCTCGACGTCGGTGTTGAGGAAGAGCCATTCTTTCCTGGGTTTTTTCATTCTAGTTTCCTCATCTTCTAACCAGAATGTAATGTTTTGATTGGTAAATTGGTCTTTGTATATTTCCCCATTTAGGACAATCCTTCCATGCTGAATAGCGATTGTATCGCCAGCCACACCGATAACCCTTTTAATAAGGTCGTCTCCATCAGCCTCGACAATGATAATATCGAGCATGGTAGGATTCCAATGAGAGGGTAAGCTCCCGCTTTTCTGCACGTAAACCCACTCTCCATTTTGCAACGTTGGGTGCATACTTTCACCGAAATTATAGGTAACCCTATATTGGTGGCCAAACATCAAGTACATCACCAGAAGGCAGAGGGCTAGAAAACGTAAAGCTTTAAATGAGGATTCTTTAATTTTCATTGTCTCCGAGGAATTTTTTAATTTTTTGCATAATTCTCTTAAAAGTTTTCCTGCCACATCTTCCGCGTCCCATGTTTGCTAATATCGTACATAGAACAATGTTGTTTTTGTGATAATCTTTGTCGTTATCCAACCTGTCTACAGATGGGGCTAGGGGGTTATTAGACGTGTATACATCATTGATATCAATGGGGATTCCGAACCAGTAGCAACGGCCATCTTGCTTTGAAAATTGTTCTTTTAGGTCTTCTTTTGTGATTGTCACCTTTTTAACCCTTGATCTGCTGGCTTGAGAACTGCCGCATAGTTCTACTTTTTTGAGCAGCTTTAGCCAAGGGTCTTTGACTTTACCCCTTTTCTGTGACATGTATATATTACCTTAAAAAGGGATTTATTTCTAAGAGAAAATAAGTATCATACCTATAATAATTATGAGACTGGATCACATTGCGTACCGAGTGAGGGATAGATACAAGACTTATGACTTTTTCCGCAAGGCTTTTGGGTACAGTTTGGGTACTTCTTTCGAAATCAAGTTTGGTGACGGAAGTCATGCAGATTGCCTTGCTTTGCTTCCACCAGAGGATCGCCCCGTTAGCACATCGGAGTGGGATGTATTACTCGCGGACAAACCTATTGAGACTACCGATGAAGAAGCTGACTTTCACTCGTACCATGTGCCACCTGAGATTTTCGTTAGTGATGGCGGTGTTGGCTCAATAGTCGGTGATTGGGTTACGGAAAGGGGTGGCGTTGGAGGAATTCACCATATCGCTTACCAAGTTGACGATGTTTTCGCCACAATGAAAAAATGGAAAGAAGAAGGATATGCTGAATTTTATACAGATGAACCGATATCCTGTGAAAATCCGAGATTAACCCAAGTATTCACGAAGCCGAGTGAGTTGACGGGCGTTGTATATGAGCTTATAACTAGAGAGGGGGACGGATTTTGTCAAAAAAGTGTTAGAGAACTAATGGAAAGCACAGATAATAATAAGGAATAGCTATGTGGAATGGTAAAAATTACATAAACAGAAACTTTACGAATTCAGAAGAGGAGTCTTACGAAAAAGTTAACCCTTCAACGGGTGAGGTGCTTGGGGTATTCCCCAAAACATCCGAGGCAACCGTAAACGATAGTATAGCATTTGCTAGGGAATCTTTCAAGCTTTGGAAAAGAGAGAGCAGGGTTAAACGTGCCGAGCTTATGCTTAAGGTGTCGCAAATTGTTGAGAGAAGAAGGGATGAAATAGCAACGGTCATTTCTTTAGAGACTGGCAAAAATTACAACGAAAGCATAGCAGAGGTCAACGAAGCTCTTCACATGGCTCAATATGCCTTTGGTTCAGGTAGAACACCCCAAGGTGAAGCCATTGCATCCGAGATTGCGGGCAAAGACAGTTATATGCTACGAAAACCGAAGGGTGTAATTGCTATTGTCAGTCCTTTTAATTTTCCCGTAGCTATAGGGGCTTTTTGGTGCGCGGCCCCAGCCTTAGTGGAAGGTAATACAGTTATTTTAAAACCGAGTGAAGACGCTCCCTATTCTTCCCAATTATGCGCCGAGATATATCACGAAGCAGGTGTTCCCGCTGGAGTATTTGCTGTTTTACACGGCGAAGGGGGTACGGGTGACGCACTTGTTCACGGAGACGTGGATCATATTTGTTTTACTGGTAGTGCCGAAGTCGGTCAGCACATAAGAAAAGTTGCTGCTGAGAGTTGGCATAAGACGACATCATGTGAGATGGGCAGTAAAAGTGCGGTAATTGTTTTCGACGATGCCGATCTCGGCTTGGCTCTTGACGCTACTGTTGCCAGTGCTTTTAAACTTTCTGGCCAAAGGTGCGTCTCGTCTGGAAGAATTTTGGTTCAGAAGGATATGATGAGAAGTTTCATAGAGCCTTTCGTTGAGAGGGTTGGGAAACTTAAAACTGGAAACCCACTCACGGTTAAGGGATTAAAAGGGGGGGTACTTGCATCTGATGAATCGTTAAATACGGAGGTGTTAGGTGTGGACTCGGGTATAGATTACGGGCCGTTGATTAACCAACAAGGACTAGATAAGGTAACTGCGTATAATAGAATGGTATTTGACGACCCCGAAGCGTATGTCAAATTAAAGGGGGAAGTGTTAGAGGGTAAGGGTTATTTTATGACCCCGACTGTTTACGTGACAGAGTGGAGAGACGTACCGTATTTAAAAAACGAGGTTTTCGGTCCTCACGTAGCAATTATACCTTTTGAAAACATCGAACATGCTATTCATATATATAATGACACTGATTACGGTCTTGCAGTAGGTGTACTTACGAATGATTTTCGTAAAGCTCGGACTATGCGAGAGGAATGTGACGCGGGAATGATTTATTGGAATGGGGGGTCTATTGCAGCCGAGTCACACCTTGCTTTTGGCGGAGTTAAAAAATCTGGCAATGGTTTCCCTTCCGCCGCAAGAACATTCAGAGCAGTAACACATGAGGTTAGCTGGACGGTTAACCACGATGGCGACCTATCCTTCCCACAGGGCATGAAATGAGAAAATACCTAGTTTACCTATTTTGCGTCATGATGGTTTTCCCGTCAGGATGTAGTGCTATCAAGAAATTTGTAAGCGGTGGAAAAAGCGAAGAGCCGAAAGGGGAGGTTTCTTCCCCTGAAGTGGTAGTGCCTCCTCAAAAGCCAGCTAAAGTCACTACGACAACGTTAAGTAAGTTGGCTCTATATTCTTTGATTACTTTAACGATCTTGTTTGGTATAAGGTACATAATCAAAAGAAAAAAATGAAAAAAAAGTACTTGCATCGAAAAAAAATGTCGGGCTATTTTAAGCACGGCAACGGCTACTTTAACTCACCAGACTTCGAAAAGGACACAGGTAGAGCAGAAAAGTGGGAAGAAGAAAGAGAGGTGCATAAAAAAGATAAATCCAATGGTCGCAAAGTTGCCTTAGTTGACATAGATGAAACTATTTGTTTTTACGAAAATGAAGACAGAGATTACAAGGACGCGATCCCCCTATTAGAGAACATCAAAAAAATAAACGAACTTTTCAACGAAGGATGGTATATAATTTACTGGACCGCTAGGGGTGGTTCAGAGAAATCCAAGGCCAACAACAAGTGTTACCATGAGTTCACCCGTATGCAGCTGTTAAATTGGGGGTGTAAATTTCAGGAGCTTTCAACAGGATCGCAGGGTAATTATATTAAGCCGCCGAACGACTTAATAATTGATGACAAAGCAATAAGAATAGAAGAACTAGGAGAAATGACCATGGGAAGAGATAAAGCAAAACCGAAAAGAGAGAAGAAAAAACCAAAAAAAGATAAGAAGAAAAAGGGTAAATGAGGTTGTTTTTATTTAAAATTTTTTATACATTAGCAGCTTGGGTTTTTCCGTGTAAGGAAAGGTCGGTTTTTATAGAAAAATATTGCTTTAATCAAATAGACTTACACGAAAAGCACTTGGCTATGCAAAAATGCGTTCGCCCTCGCACCCACGTAAACCTCCCCTATAACGTAAGTCGCTCGAAGGTGAGTTATACAGATTATTGGGGTGACTAAAACTAATAAAGTGTAATTATATATATGCCACTACCTAATAAAAAACTAGGCGAAAAGACTAAAGAGTTCATTTCTCGTTGCATGGGTAGTGAGAAAATGGAAAACGAGTTTTCGGACCAAAAACAGAGATATGCGGTCTGCAAACAACAAGCATCCAAAGCTGAAGAAATAGAATACAAGAAAATCAAAACCAAGGCAGACCATGCGCCTAATGAAGTTTTTGATAGGCTTACTGAGATGCTTGAGTCTTGGGAGGACGAAAACCACCCTTATTACAAGGATTTGGCGAAATACGTAACCGAGTTAACTCAAGAATATTGATCATTAGGAGACCCAAAAGAAGACGAGTCATGACGACGTTTACAAAATGGTTTTTACTTAACGCTGTCATGCTAACGGCGTTTTTTTTCACAGAGCAAAAGGGGGCAATTTCAACCATAGTTAAGAATGATCTTTCTCATATTTCAATTTTGATTATGGTTTTGTATGTGCTGGTTTCTGTCTACGTGGGAAAACTTTGTTATCTTGCCGACAAGATCAATGAGAACAAAAAAGAAGAAGCGAAGGAATTTTTACGGAAGCGTTCTCACATGGGTTGGTTTGCGGCAGAACACTTTTTCTCTTTAGGGCTTTTAGGAACTATTATTGGGCTGATTTTCGCGACTCGGGGAAGCCTAGATAGTTCTATCCCGATAGCTGAAATGGTTGGAGGATTGAAAGAGGGGTTAAATACCGCTTTTTATACCACCGTATGTGGTATTGTATTTAGTCTGCCTCTACAAGTTCAACTTATGATTTTGAAGTTTAAGCTTGACGGAGATGATGCGTAAGTATTTTTCATTCAGACCTTTTATAGATGTCTTGTTTTGCTGCCTACTGATGTTGGTGGCTATTCTTTTCTTGCTCAAGACAGAGGAGGAAAAAACTAAGTCTCGTCCTCCAAATGTCCTATATGAAGTAATATTAACCTGGGATGCTAACAGTGCCGATGATCTGGATTTGTACGTGCAATCTGCGGCGGGACATTTAGTTTCTTTTAATAGGAGAGAGGGGGGCGAAGGAAGTTTAATTAGTTTGGATCACGACGCACTGGGTCGTAGAAATAATCAGCTTCCCGAAGGCGTAGAGGGTGAGATGGTCAATTTTCACGAGGAGATAGTTTCTTTTAGAGGAGTCACCCAAGGCGAAAACATTGTGACGATCCATGTTTATTCCAAGGTGGACGAAGAGCCAGTAAATGCTACAATCAAATTGATAAAAGTAAAACCTTTTAGGGAGATTATATCGAAGCAAAAGGTGTTCCAATCTACGGGGCAGGAAAAGACAGCCTTCCGCTTCAAAACAGATAAGACTGGCAAAGTGACG
>Ga0315328_10001066_pt1 | contig 12455 bp, 11 predicted proteins | sample M120032315metaG_FD_203462 | JGI IMG/M metagenome (GOLD analysis project Ga0315328, IMG submission 203462) | Ammonia-oxidizing marine archaeal communities from Monterey Bay, California, United States - M1 200m 32315 | ecosystem: Environmental > Aquatic > Marine > Intertidal zone | place: USA... | reverse complement strand
TATCTTTTTAGGAAAACACGTATGAAAAAGTTTAAGAAAGATAACAAGGACACTCGGCCGTTAAAAGATGGACTAAAACCAAACCGGCAACCGGATACTCAGGTTGATGAAGCCAAAAAGAGCGCTAAGAAGCTGTTCGGCTCATTAGTGACGAACAAAAAGACACGCTCTGGGGCATCTGGTCCAGCAAAGGGATCGGACTAAATACTTAAAATGGTGAAAGATTATTTAAAGGCGTGACTTCTTTCATAACTTCAGCAAGACTTTGTCTGCACTGGAAGCTGGAAGCGTTCTATCCTGGCATACCTCGCGGATGGTGATTGGCATCGTGGCTAGCGAGATTAATTTTGCAGCTAGGCTCTGCGAGAACTCTGAGATTCCTGCTGAAAAAGCATAGATCTGCAATTATACTTCTCTTATGAAGCTCTCCGATTATCACCTGCTATTAACACTTTTTCTTACTACATTCGCCCATGGTCAAATTCAACCTGATCCAGCTCGTTACGAAGAGTCAATAGAGAGATTTGAGAATGCAGATCTCATTTCACCTCCCGCTAAAAAAGCTATTTTATTAGTGGGTAGTTCAAGTATTGGCTTTTGGAATAATGATGCTCCTGTAGACCTTGCTCCACTGAATGTTATTCCGCGAGGCTTTGGCGGGAGTGTAATGAATGATGTGCTTCACTACTATGAGCGAATAATTCTTAAATATGCGCCGCGTGCGATTGTGCTTTATGAAGGAGACAATGATATAGCCTGGGGCTTGTCTCCTGCTACAGTCCTTAATCAACTAGTCAGCCTTATAGCTAATCTGGATCGCGATCTTCCTGATACAAGGCTTTATCTTCTAGATATAAAGCCCAGTATCGCTCGATCGCATCTTTGGGTACTTGCGGAAGAAGTGAATAATGGCTTTGCTGCAATAGCCAGAACAGATCCAAATATTTTCCACATTAACGTATCTAAGTTTTTGTTAGACGAGAATGGTGATATTCGTAAAGAAATTTATCTGCCGGATGACTTGCACCTTAACGATGCTGGATATGATATTTGGGCTGAAGTTATTAAGGCTGCACTCACTATTCATGAAGCTGAATTTTCCAGTGAATTAATTGGTACTAGATTTTATAATCAAACTAAAGAATTAATCACTGACTGCGTAGAATTAATAAATGATCCTGAAAATAGAAAATATACTCTGGGGTTTCTATTAACTTCATCCGGTCTTCAGCTCTCTGACTTTGATTTACGATCAAAGGATTCGAACTGTAGTGATACTCTTGAAGTGATTTTTAATAAAGACGGAGCAGTTCAACAAGCAACTTTTGCTAGTAAGGTGTTATATATTCATAAAGGAGAAGGGCCTTATTCGTTAAACGCTGAATATAATTCAAATCGACTACCAACTTCTCAAACGGGAGGCTCATTCGTGTTCGATTCTATTGAGGCAGTTTTAATTAAGTAAAAGATCATGATTAGAATCGATCAAGCGGCTAATATTACTAGTGACAAGATAATCTTTAAGCAGTAGTCTATTGAAGAACTGCTATTAAAAAAAATTTGAAAGGAGCAAGAATAATAATGAGTCTTTTAAGAGTTTCTTTGATAGGTTTCGGCATCGTTTTTTGCTCAGTGTACGGCCTCTTTCAAGTCAATTTATTTGGTGGTTGGGCTTGGTCTCCAGCGCAACCTGAATATCAGTTAATGATCGTCGGGATCTACCTGGTTATGGGTCTCATGATGATTTTTCAAGCCTCAAAAGACCCGCTTAAACATGTACTTTTCATTAGATTTGTTATCTACAGCAGTTTGGCTCATGGCCTCATAATGTTTTATCAGGCTTTAATTGATACAACTGAGCGAGGTCACTTTTTAGGAGATATTCCAGCTCTCATAATTGCAGCCGTAGTATTAGAGATATTATTAAGAAAAGAGTTAGCCAAATCATAATTTCTTGGCTGGCCATAAAAGTCAGCACGTAGTCTTAGGGAATGAGAATATTAGTGAATAGTTGTTTGTACCCTTGCCTAGAAGATGTTGTGTGCTTGCTGCCGATATAATGAGTAAGAGTTTTTAACCACTTACCACACAACTTGTCCTTTTTACTGACACAGTTTCGTCAGCTCCAAGTTCTTTGAGGGCATCGACATAATCAGGATGACTTTTAAAAGACATCGCTTTCTCGAATGTCTCAAATTCGATCACTGCCGCAAATTGCATATCTTTCTCGCCTATTTGAGTTTTTGCTACTGGGCCAATAGCAATCATTTTTGCTTCGCCTCGTTCAACAAGGGCATTCCATTTCGTAACATATTTTCCAAACGCCTCTTGGTCGATAATTTCCTCAACATGATTAATCCAGTAACCTTTAGCCATTCTTTCAATTTCCTCTGATTTTGTACCGAGATATATTAGATTTACTGTAAGGAGAAACCCTAAAAAGGCTCTTCCTCTGAAGTAAGTAATTATCCAAGGGTGTCAGTAATGTAAAACTATAATCTATATTCAAACAGCGAAAAACTAGTTCTCACATACGCCTCAATTTGTTGAAATGGGTAATAATAACTCGCTGTTAATGGGCCGCTGTACATCAAAGGCTTTTAGAGTCATCGCGACAAAGTTGTAATAACCGATCAGGCCGACGATATCGACTAATCCTTCATTGCCAAAGAGATTGATTGTGCGGATAAAAGTTTCTTCACTCACTTTTTCTTCACTGACAAGCTCTCGAGTAAATTGCACTAGTGTTAATTCAGTTTCTCCAAACCCATCAATTGGTGGTAGAGAACTCAGATCTCTGCGATATTTTACAACTTCGATAATTTCTTGTTCTAGACCTGCAGTCTGGGCTAATGGTTCATGAGCGGACCATTCATATTGATTACTAATTTCTCTCGCAGTTGAGAGAATTATTAATTCTGTCAGACGTTGGTCTTTAGGTGTTCCATAACGAACTCGCTGTCTAACATTAAATATGTTTTTGGCAAGAATTGGACTATGCATCCACATCCCCACAGGACCCCTCAAACCTGTTTCATAGCCAGTGCCGGGCCTAACATAAGTGTCAAAGGCTTCACGGCCATTTGCGTCTAGGTCGTCCCGCTGTACTTGGGGTAATCGCGCCATTGAGTCTCTATGAATGTCCCTAGGAATCTTTTCTTGAGTTTGCATACCTTGTAGTTGATATTCTGCTTCTTGAGCACCAACATTAATAGATACGTCGCTATTTATAGTTAAAAAAGCGAAAAGAAGTGAAATCAGAACGAGTTTGCTTTTCATGTTGTTGATCCTACGCCATTAGTTTTTTAAGACCTGTAATTGCTCGATCGATGTGATCATGCGTGTTGTAGATCGTTGGGCAAAGACGAATACCTCCAGTAGCTGCGCCTGCTATACCGTGATCTTTATAGAGAAGGTCGGTTATAGTGCCGCCTTGACCGGTGGGTGCGCGAGTAATACAAACACCATAGCTTAGCTCGGGGTCCATCGGCGTCACCAACTCTAATCCGAGTTCGGTAATACCCTCCTTTAAGCGCTGAGAAAGGCTCACAACTCTAGCTTCAACACGCTCTGTGCTGATTAAGTCATGCTGGTGAGCAGCAATACCAATACCTGCAAGAGCAGAGTCGTCTCGCTGTCCTAATGATTCAAATTTTCTTGCACCCTTTAATACGGTATCAACTTCATCACCCCAGCCTGGCGCTACAATGTTAGGCCAAATTCGATCGATATTACTTTCTTTTACGTAAAGTAGGCCGACTTCTTTGGGCCCCATAAACCATTTATGCGCGCTTGCGGAAAAAGAGTCTACATTCAAGTCACGCAGATCAAGTGCCATTGCACCCCAAACTTGAGCGCCGTCAACGTGTACATAAATATTTCTTGAATGAGCAGCTTCAACTAGTTGCTTTATGGGGAGTTTTATTCCACTAACATTTGATACATGTGTTAATGAAAGCACCCTGGTTCGATTGCTAAAGTGCGACACGAATGTATCAATAAGTTCTTGAGAATTTGCCGGATCAGCAGATGTGGCTATCTTTTTAATATTCAGCCCATAGCGTGAAGCTCGTACATCCCAGGCGATATTATTGGTTGGATGGTTCTGATCCCAGAGAATCACTTCATCACCGGATTCTAAAGCAAGCCCATTATTGATAATGTTGTTAGCCTCACTAGTGTTACGCACTAATGCGACCTCGTCGGCACTCACATTAAGCTGATTCGCGACGGCCGTACGAGACTCTTCCGCAAGTGCGCTAAATTTAGCTCGGTTATTAAACGAGCAATCTCGATCTATATCATAGGTCAGAGCTGCAACCGTCTCAGATACAGAGCGAAAAGATGGACACAAATTGGCTGCGTTCATCGGTACCGCAGACTCGTCAAATGCAAATTGGGATCTGACAATCGACCAATAGTTTTCTTCACTATTTGAAGATATTGACTGCGCTTCGTTAAGTTTAGTATGGCTGGCAGCTGCAGTTAGGAATATCGCTGCTGACCCTTGCAAAAACTGGCGACGTGATTGGCTTGAATTCATGGCGAAAACCCTCGCGCGGTTTGAATATGTTAGCTAGATTAACCGAGGAGCAAGGTGAATTCTACTTTTCAAAAAGTCAAAGGTCCTTTACTCTCCCTTTCTCTACGAATTTTAATTGAGCCAAGCTATGAAAAAATTTTATACAAAGAGGCTAGCATTCCAAATGAGGAATTTAATTACCTTGTTATTATGTTTTTTCTCAGTCTCAATTTTTGCTGCGGACCAGGCCATAAAAATAGCAATAGAGCAGCATTATGATGATCACTTGGAAGATCTTTTTGTCTGGTTTCATCAAAACCCGGAACTAAGCTTTTTAGAAAACAAAACTGCCGCACGATTGGCTGAAGAGCTGAGAGCGCTTGGGGTTGATGTGACCGAGGGAGTGGGTGAAACTGGTTTAGTGGGCATGATCGAGAATGGGGAAGGTCCGTTGGTAATGATTCGTGCTGATATGGATGGCCTACCTGTTCTGGAAGATAGTGGCCTTGTCTACATGTCCCGGGTTAGACAAGTAAATCTAGATGGTGAAGAGATGCCAGTGATGCATGCCTGCGGTCATGACATGCATGTGACTTCATTAGTGGGTACTACCAAGATGCTGATGGACAATCGAGATAAGTGGAGCGGCACTGTGATGCTGGTTGGACAGCCGGCAGAAGAAATTATTAATGGTGCCAAAGCAATGTTAGACGATGGTTTATATGAACGTTTTGGAGTGCCTGATTACGCTTTGGGCCTTCATGTTTCGTCTGGTATTCCGAGCGGTGCAATTTCAATTCGTGACGGTATTATGTATTCCAGCGTTGATAGCGTAGACATTCAGGTTAGAGGAATTGGTGGACATGGAGCCTATCCTCAGCAAACAGTTGACCCAATCTATGTTGCCTCACAATTAGTTATAGCTTTACAGGGCATAATTAGTCGACAGATTAATCCTTTTTCACCGGCAGTAATCACTGTAGGTTCTTTTCAAGGTGGTAATAAGCACAATATCATCTCTGATGAAGTTAATTTGCAATTAACGGTTCGAACTGATTCAGAAGACGTCCGTGAGCAGGTGCTAGGGAGTATCAGAGATACAGCATTTAATATTGGGAGATTGAATGGTTTACCCGACGATTTGTTGCCGATAGTCAGAGTCGGGTTTGAGAGCACACCTACTACAGTTAACGACTACGATGCAGTACATAAGCTGTTGCCGACATGGACTGAACAATTAGGTTATAGCCCATTAGAGACTTCAGAGCGCACGGGCATGGGAGGAGAAGATTTCGCTTTTTTTACTCGAACTGAACATCAGGTACCAGGTGTCTTCTTTTCAGTAGGAGGAACGCCAGAAGATATTATGATAAGAATAGAGGCAGGTGAAATAACGGCTCCCCCTCACCACTCACCCTTTTTCTTTATCGATCCAAAATCGGTGAAAGCAGGGGTGGAAGCAATGTATACAGCTGCGGTGTATTTTTTCAACAATCCTTAATTGAGTTGCAGTGCTATCTGTTAGGAGCTAGGAAGAATGAAGATTCATAATTTTCTAATACTTCATACTAAACTGTTGTTAAGCTTAAGTTTATTAACAATGAATAGCTTTGCCGCAGAAGCGCCAGGAACTGGTACTTTTACGGAAGAACAGTTCGAAAAAGGTGCTCAACTTTACAGCAGAGACTGTGCAGTTTGTCATGGTAATGATCTTGAGGGCGGTGCGGCAAGAGCATTGATGGGTCCCTCATTTCGGAAAACCTGGTCTAACTTCGGTGTAAACGTTGCTGATCTTTTTACTATTATTTCCACTACCATGCCGCCACGTATGGAAGGCAACCTGGACGAATCTGAAAATCTGGATGTTCTTGCTTTTATTTTAGGCAGTAATAGTGTTTTGCAAGGCTCGGAAGCGATTCGAAATGATTATGCGTATCTTGCTGGGATTCCTATATCTCGCGCAGATGATGCGCTAGACATAGCGGCAACATTTATCGAAGGAGTTTACGGAATTGAACCTACTGGCACTGGGCCAAGCATGGAAGACCTTCGAAATGCGGGATCTAGTCAGAATGATTGGCTACATCATAATCGTAGCTATGCGGGGGTACGTCATTCGCCGCTTTCCGAAATTACTACAAGTAACGTAGCCGAAATTGGACAGGTATGTGCTTACCAGTTTTACAGCAATCTTCCTATGCAAACTGGTCCAATCGTCCATGAAGGAACAATGTATGTAACTGATGCCCAGAGAACTTCTGCAATAAATGCTGCAACCTGTCAGGAAATATGGGCCCACTACTGGGAGCCAAAAGACCGAACTGTTTGGCCCAATAATCGCGGTGTAGCGATTAAAGATGGTTATGTCGTAAGAGGAACTTCTGATGGCTATTTGTTCGCACTTGATTCCGCGAATGGGAATTTGTTGTGGGCGCGCCAAGTTGCTGATCCTTGGTTAGGTGAAACCTTTACCATGCCACCTTCGATATTTGATGACATGATATTGATTGGGCCGGCGGGCAGTGAAAATGCAATCTCGGGCTGGCTTGGTGCTTTTTCATTACGTGACGGTGATTTAATTTGGAAGTTTTATACGGTTCCTGAAGCCGCTGCAGGAGGCGGACCCAGCTGGGGTAATCCAGAAAACATTAAACTTGGAGGGGGTGCCGTCTGGACTCCATTGAGTTTTGATCTCGAGCAAAATGAAGTTTATGTAGCGGTGACAAATCCGGCACCGGATTTGCCCGGATACCTAAGGCCGGGTGAAAATCTGTATACCAACAGTATTGTGGCCCTCGATATTCAATCCGGAGAGCTACAATGGCATCGCTCAATAGTGCCCAATGACGATCATGATTGGGATCTAACGCAAGTCACTCCAGTGTTAAAAGCAGGAATCAATAATGTATCTGGCGATTTCATTGCAACAGTTGGTAAGGATGGTGTTCTAAGGACTCTCGACAAAAAAACACATGAACCTTTGTATGAAACTGCGATAACAACTTTGTTAAATCAGGATGTGCCAGTCACTCGCGAAGGGGTTATTGCTTGTCCTGGAGTTACTGGCGGAGTGTTGTGGAGCAGCCCCGCTTTTCATGAGCAAGAAAAGATTCTGATTACCTCCGCGATAGATTACTGCAGTCGATTTACTGCTGCTGAGCAGGTCGAGCATATTCCAGGTCAGTTATTTATGGGGGGGTCAGTCACACCCGAAGGTGAAATGTCGGGCTGGATTACCGCCGTCGATGTCGAGTCAGGCGATGTACGTTGGCGGCATCAAACACCATATCCGAACACAGGCGCTGTTACCGCCACGTCAGGTGGCTTGATAATAACTGGAACTATAGAAGGCAATCTATTATTAATGGATGCGAGTACTGGTGAAGTTCTGCGTAGAATCTATACTGGTGCGCCTATAGGAGGAGGGCACATTTCTTATGGTGTTAATGGAAAACAATACATTGCAGTTGGTACCGGGCCAATGTTGACAATTCGAGCTCCAGGATTGGGTCCTCCTAGAGAAAGTAGCGTTATCATCTATGCCATTACAGATTAGAAGTTGTTGTTAGCGAGGGTCGGCTCTCACACATTGTCATTATTCGAAATCACTCTTCCGGCAATTCTTATGGGCGGCCAAGTTCATCCTCGTGAATTTAGATTTGACTAGGGAGTATAGATCAATATCGCTGATACTGTTGGTTTTATTAATTGTATTGCGGCGAGGTGCTGGATAAATTTCGCGGCAATGACTCCAATGATGGCTTAATGGCTACAACAGCTCATGTTAAACAGCATAGCAAGCCTACACTGTGCTTGACGGCTTATACACCTAGGGGATGCCCGAGAACTTTACAAGAAACGCTGCTTGTAGGATCTATAGAAATTCAGCAGGAAGCTTATCTTGAAATGCTGAGAGCTTTGATTAAAAGTCGCTTAAACGACGCGCTTTTCTCTTAGGTCACTAATTTCCTCTGTAGAGTAGCCCAATTCTTCCATAAGTTGATCTGTGTGCTCGCCTAATGTCGGTGGACGCGTCCGAATTTCGCCAGGGGTTTCGGAGAGCTCAACGGGTGTCTTCATAAGTGGCGCGGGAATATCTAAACCTGGGTATTCGACGGGCTGGAACAAACCCTTTGCGGCAATATGCGGATCATCTAAGACTTGCTGAGGTGAAAGCACTGGCCCGGCAGGTAAACGTGCTTCTTCCATGGCCTCCAAAACCTCTTGAGAAGTACGCTCTGCACACCAAGCACCGAGTCGTTCGCTAATTGCTTCTCCATTATCGCCGCGAGAGATATCATCCTTGAAGCGTTCATCCTCTAACCAGTGGTCTTCGCCCATTAGATCGGCCCATCGTTTAAACAAAGGGCCGCCTACAGACTGGACGAGCACCCATCCATCTTTTGTTTTGAAAGTGTCAGCCGGAGCCGATGTTTGCGAACGGTTAAGCGTCGCAGTTCTATTTCTTTTTATAGCAGCCTGTTCAATGGCTGTTCCATTCATCATAGTGAGTGCAGTATTAAACAGGGAAGCCTCTACTATCTGTCCCTTGCCAGTTTTTTGTCTCTCAAACAGAGCGGCCATGGTGCCGAATGCAGAAAGACTTGCAGTACCGAAATCGATAAAAGGGGCATAAGCTTTCACTGGTTGGTCTGGCGTTCCTGACATATACATATTGCCGGACATCGCTTGTCCAAGACCATCAAAACCGACCCTGTTGGCATAAGGTCCGCCGGTCCCAAATGCAGAAATCATGGTGAGAATAATATCGGGTTTAATAGCAGCTAGGCTCTCATAGTCTAAACCCATAGTCTTGAGGGTATCAGGAGGAAGATTTGCTACGACTACGTCCGCAGTAGTAACGAGCTTTTGAACTATTTTTCTGCCTTCGGGTTTCATCGGATTTAGGGTCATGCTCAGCTTGTTACGTGCCATTTGCATGAACAACGCACCGTCACCTTTGTCCGATATAGGAGAAAGAAAGCGGTCTTCGCTGCCATCTATTTTCTCAATGCGAATAACTTCGGCACCCAAGTCGCCCAGCAATGTTCCACAATAAGGACCGGCGATATAACGACCGAAATCCAATACTCGTATTCCTTCTAAGACTTTTGACATAGTGCATCCAGTTTGTAGGATTTGACCTAATTTCGGCGGGCATATTAGCATAGGTCATTAATACTTCGGGAAATTGTTGACTAGGCTCTAGCGGTTACTCCCCGCAGAATTAATAGGGTGGCCAACATCATTTAGAACAATAAATTTATATAATCTGTTCTAAATGCGATGTCGTTCAGAAAGATACTAAAGTCTTGAATTATAAGAAGTTTAGAATTTTTCAGTAATGGCTGTGATGGTTCAGGGAAAAGAACCTCAAACAGAGTGTGAGTCTTAAATGTCGCTCCGAATCTATTAATTAAGATGGATAGAGCGGCTACTATTCGCCTTCTAGTATGTCTAGTCTTAATCGATTGTAATTTAGTAGCTTAGTGAGCTTACTTTTGTGTGATGCTGATTTACAATCGATTACTTTGTAACGAATTCGTTTATAGCCTGTGAGCTCAAGAGAAAACTATGAAAACTCTAAAAGGAATGGCCCAAGCCCTCATATTAGTGAGCCCATTGCTGCTTTTGCCAGTTGGCTATAGTGCTGAACATCCTGGCTATATTGAGGCTCCCGAGCGACGTACTACTGGAATCGGTAAATTCTATATGGGCAGAGAAATCTCATTTGTTATGGGTCATCGGGCCGCCGGATGGTTAAATCGCCCTGAACGCATTCGAGAAGAAATGCCAGATTCAGTAGTTGAGAATATGGATTTACGAGCTGATGATGTAGTGGCGGATATTGGTGCGGGCTCTGGGTATTTTTCTTTTCGTATTGCGCAAAAAGTCCCTCAGGGGAAAGTCTTGGCTGTGGATATTCAGCCGGAAATGTTGGAGTTGATTGAAAATCAAAAAGAAGGGGAGAGAGTTACCAATATTGAAGGCGTATTGGGGCTGGTTGATGACCCAAATTTACCTGAAAACTCTATCAATGCCGCCATCATGGTTGATGCGTATCACGAATTTTCCCACCCTTTCGAGATGATTGAAGGTATCAACAAGGCATTAAAGCCAGGTGGCAGGATTTTTCTACTGGAGTACCGCGGGGAAGATGCTTCGGTACCCATTCGTCCTTTGCATAAAATGACTGAAGAGCAAGTTGTCAAAGAAATGGGTGTCTTTGGTCTGGAATGGACCGATACACTCGATTTTCTTCCCTGGCAACATATGATGATCTTTACCAAGCCCGACTAAGTGCTGCAGTGTTCTTTGAGTCCATTACCTGCAGCTGAGTTTTCAGCTTTCATTTTTTATTACTAATCTAGCCGATCGTGTCGCAATAAATCATTTATTGCAGTTCGACGTATTTTTCAAACCATTGATCATTTTCTGAATCTGACAACGCGTATTGAAATTTCTGTGCACGTATAAGTAGCTAGAGGTGGGCGCATAACTTTTATAACGATTGAGCTCACATGCGGCGGTTGGGAAGCCACGAATGGGAGATTTATTCAAACTTTTTATGGAATTGGTTGCACCATACGGTTCGCTGGGGTCAGGACTTCCATTTATTTAAAAGAGCAGCCCGAAGATGCTATAACAGAGCGCTTTATCGACTCAAGGAAACGTTCTAACCCAAACAAAGTTGTTTGGGTAATTTATATCCGTAAACTCGGGGGCGTTTTTAGTTAATTAATATTATTTACGTGTTTCATAGGCGCCGCTCATTGGTGCTAACTACTCGTGAATACATACTCATTGAAACCTTGTAGCAGTGTATTGACACTTAGGATTAATGAATGCAAGAGCTAATGAAAAAAAAGTGGCTAAGCTGCGGTTGTTGTGGCATAGATTTTCGAGTTTGGGAGGGGTACGTAGGTCAAGATCATGGCTCTGGAACTTGTAAGCATTGCCAAAAATTAATAGAAGGAAAAAAGGAACACGATTTTGATACATCTATTAGAAAGTTACGAAACCGCCTCAGTGTCAAAAATCAACTAAAATTTGATTGTTTTGACAGGGGTTTTAAAAAAGCTTTACTAACGAAAACTCTAGATGACAAAGTTTTAAAGTATGTAATTAAGAATCATTAAAGCACAAGAGAATGGTAAGCCGTGTCTTGTCACGATTAATCAGCGGAGCTCATTCAGAATACTTTTTATGTGCGAGTATTTTCTAAGTTATTCTCAGCAAGCACTAGTTAATTTTTTCGCGACTCAGTTTGGGGCTCGGGTAGTCTAAAAAGTATGTCTTACTTTTAGGGCATAAACAGGACCATCTTGAGAGCAGTAGTTTTCAATTTCTTCGACAATACCGCCTATGGTGGCCCCCAAGAATCTAGTGCGTTCACGACAGCGCAAGGGATCGTTTGCATTGCGTACATCTAGCCGGAATGTAATACCGTTAAAGGCCTTCTTCTCAAAAAAGAGCATTAGGCCATAATCTCTAATATCTCTTTCAATATCATTTATGTCAATTTGCTGACGGGCATTACTGTCATTGTCAGAATTAAAATAGCTGAACCCGTAGCTCATATCCCAGCGAGTAATGTCATGGCGAAAACTCGCTCTTCCAAACCAGCGTGAGTTATATCGCATTCTGCGTTTAATGTTTAAAAAAGGATCAGTAACTTCGGAGTCTTGTACGCTAATACCAAGAGAAAGCAAAGCGCTCGGTAAGCCAATGTAACCAAGTCGAGAACTAGCATCAAGATTCATGCCATAGCGATACGCACCACCTATATTGCCTCGTGCTGAGCGCAAATCATCAGGCCCAGTTGAGACATCAACTCGATCGATTACATCTTCATAATCGCGATAATAAATTTCAGAATTTAATACACCAATGCTATTAGGAAGTCGATATTCCAAATTAAGTGAATATTCCC
>Ga0315328_10001059_pt1 | contig 12472 bp, 13 predicted proteins | sample M120032315metaG_FD_203462 | JGI IMG/M metagenome (GOLD analysis project Ga0315328, IMG submission 203462) | Ammonia-oxidizing marine archaeal communities from Monterey Bay, California, United States - M1 200m 32315 | ecosystem: Environmental > Aquatic > Marine > Intertidal zone | place: USA... | reverse complement strand
TGTTACATTTTGTAAAACCATTGAGGAAGCAGCAAAAGGTGCATCATTTATTATAGAGGCTGTACCAGAGAGATTAGAAATTAAACAATCTGTTTATGCGCAAATAGAATTTGCAAATAAAGACGGCATAATAGCGTCATCTACATCAGGAATAATGCCTAGCGATCTGCAAAGTAAAATGAAATATCCTGAACGCTTAATAGTAGCTCATCCGTTTAATCCCGTTTATTTACTACCCTTGGTTGAATTAGTTGCTGGAAAGAAAACTAAAAATAAATACATAGAATCCGCAAAAGAATTATTAAATAGTTTAGGAATGCATCCTCTTCATTGTCGCGTTGAAATTGAGGGCTTTCTCTCAGATAGACTTCAAGAAGCGTTATGGCGAGAAGCTCTTTGGCTTTTGCATGATGGGATTGCTACTGCTGAAGAGTTAGACGCTGCTATTGCTTTTGGTCCTGGATTAAGATGGGCGCAGATGGGAACTATGCAAACTTTTCACTTGGCAGGGGGTGAGGGCGGAATGCGGGCCATGCTAGCAATGTTTGGCCCTTGCTTGAATTGGCCTTGGACAAAATTAATGGAGGTACCAGAGTTGACTGATGAGTTTGTGGATATGGTCGGTGACCAATGTGATGCTCAATCTTCAAACTTTTCAGCAAGGGAATTAGAGAAAATTAGAGATAATAATTTGGTTGCAATGATCCGAGCTCTTAAAGGACAAAATTGGGGTGCTGGTAAAACAATTAATCAGTATGATAAAATAATCGATACAATTCGTACCAATATTTCTAATAAACCCTTACTTACCGCAAAGCGTGTAGTGCCTTTAGATTGGACTGATTATAATGGCCACATGAATGAAGCTAGATATCTGCAGGCCTTCTGTGATGCTACAGATAAATTTATGGAAGAAGTAGGTTGTGATGCTAATTACATCAAAACTGGAGGTAGCTATTTCACGGCAGAGACGCATATTCGTCATATAGAAGAAGTTCTTGCTGGGTCAAAAATTTCCATTCAAACGACTTGCCTTGATAGTACCGACAAGAAAATTCACATCTTCCATGAGATGATGGGTGAGGAAGGACAATTGCTAGCAACTGGAGAGCATATACTTTTACATGTGAGTTTGAGTTCACGCAAAGTGAGTAAAGCAGCTAATAATATACAAGAAAAGCTTACTAAATTAACTTTGGCACACTCAAAAATCCCTAAACCAAAAGGCATTGGTAGGTATGTGGGGCAACCTCGATGAAGCAACGCGTTTTAATTACTGCGGGAGCTGACGGCATAGGACTTGCAATGGCTAAATGTTTTTTAAAAAAGAATGCTACTGTTTGGGTCACGGATATCAACCAGGAAGCGTTAAACGCTTTGCCAGATAGAATTCAAGGTAGTTGCATTAATGTTTGTGATGACGAAGGTATGCGCAATCTCTTTAATACAATAATGCAATCTTGGGGTGGGTTAGATGTTTTGTGCTCTAATGCTGGAATAGCAGGACCAACAGCCGCTATAGATGAAAGTTCGCTCAATGATTGGCGTAATTGTGTAAGTGTGAATTTAGATGGAACATTTATTGCCACAAAGTATGCAGCTAAAATATTTAAAGATCAGAGGCATGGAATTATAAATATTACATCTTCGACAGCTGGGCAATATGGGTATCCAAACCGATCTCCTTATTCTTCAGCTAAATGGGGGGTTATAGGGCTTATGAAGACTTTATCTATGGAACTTGGTTCTTATGGTATAAGGGTTAACGCTATTTGCCCTGGTGCGGTGGAAGGGGATCGAATGGAAGGCGTGCTAGCGCGTGAATCTAAAGTGACTGGCTTGTCGAGAAATCAAATTTATAAAGGCTATTCGGCTGGTACTTCAATGCAAACATGGGTTGAGGGTAATGATATAGCTGAAATGGCTGTGTTTCTTGCTAGCAAGGAAGCGCGCTATGTCTCTGGTCAAATTATTGCAGTGGATGGTGGCACGTTTAATCCAAACCCACAGGTTTAATTATTTTTGAATCTTCGAATGGGTTTTTAGGTCTTTCAAGCGGCCTCTAATTGACTTCTTCTTTCACTTTCTTCTCGTGACAATGCTACAGAAGTTCTTATTCCTTTGGATACGAATTCCATTAATCCCTCTACTACCCGCTCATTTGGATCAATACCTGCGCAGGAAAGAACTTCCCGTCCATCTCGAGACCTTGCCCAACGTGCTATAACTTCTGGCCCATTTCCAAATTTTTTGTCATCGGCTATTGCGTCATCTAAGGCGGCTAATACCACAGCAGCAAATAGCTTTCTTGACCTCGAACCTTGATCATTTGTCCAAGCTAAGTCGTTATGGTGATCACGCATGTTTTTACCCTAAATTATAAGTTTTAATATCTGTTCCGCACTCTCTAACACAAAACTGTTAATATTTGGTAATGTAATTATTGCATAGCAGTTATGCATCTCATGCATAACTAGTTTGTATTAAAGGTTTTATGAGTGCTTGATTACCTAAAAACTCACAGATATATGTCGATTTAAACTTGAGTTTTAACTTAAAGGTGATCAATGGCAAAAATTAATGGAAACGAAATTCGTCCTGGTTATGTTATAGAGCATAACGAAGGTCTTTGGATCGCCGTTAAGGTTAATCATGTTAAGCCTGGAAAAGGGGGTGCTTTTGCTCAGGTGGAAATGAAAAATTTGCGAACCGGTTCCAAGCTCAATGAACGTTTCAGATCAGATGATAAAGTTGAAAAAGCAAGATTAGATCAAAAAGATCAGCAATTCTTATATGAAAGTGATGAGATGCTGGTTTTTATGGATATGGAAACTTATGACCAGATCGAACTACAGTCAGATCTTTTAGGTGACCGCAAACCGTTTCTCCAAAATGGCATGATGGTGACAATTGAATATTTTGGTGAGGAGGCGTTAAATATTTCGGTTCCACAGAAAATAACTTGCGTGGTTAAGGATACCGAGCCAGCAATAAAGGGACAAACGGCCGCAAATAGTTACAAGCCGGCGATATTGGATAATGGTCTCCGCATTATGATCCCACCTTTTGTTGGCCCTGAAGAGTCTATTGTGGTAAATACTGAAACCTTTGAATATTCCGAACGCGCATAATATGTTAAAACATTTTTAATAATAGAAAAATACTCAAAATAATTAATGCGATGCCAAATATTTCTGTTTTTGTATGCCTTTCTTTGAAGAAGAAGTAAGAGCTTAGAAAAGTAAAAACTAATTCAATTTGACCCAATGCACGCACATAGGCCGCATTTTGTAATGTAAAAGCCATGAACCAGGCATAACTTCCTAATACTCCCGTCAGGCCAACCAAACCAGATATTCTCCATAATTTTAACGTTTTCAATGCATCGTTTCTATTTTTAAAAATAAACCAAATTGCCATAATACTCGCTTGAAAAATAGTAACAAAGGCTAGTGTCGTAGCTGCCCTAATAATGAAATCACCTTCTAATAGGGAGAGTGAAGCTCCTCTATATCCTACTGAACTTGTACCAAAAAAAGCGCCTGCGCCTAAGCCAAAAAGAGTGGTTTGATTGAAGTAATGCCTACCTGACGATATTAACAAATTTGTTTTTGGTTTGGAAAGACATATTATGCCTATGAAACTGATTAAAATTGCTAGTGCTGAGTATAAAGATATGATCTCACCTAAGAATATAAACCCAACGATTGCAGTTTGAATTATCTCTGTTTTTGTAAATATTATTCCAATAGAAAAATTACGTTTTGCAAAAAGCTTTATTGTTAGAATAGTTGCAAAGATTTGAGACAAACCACCTATTAGTGAAAAATAGAAAAACTTTGGTTGAGATCTTGGTAACTGGTAGTCTAAGTTAATTAAGAGAAATGTGAGAAACAAAAAAGCGATTGGTGCCCCAAAAATAAATCTAGCGAATGTTGCACTGGTAGGGGTCAATCCAGATAAATGCATATTTCTTTGCAACATAAATCTAAAATTCTGAACAAATGCAGCAAAAATCGTAAATAGTATCCAAAGTTGCATGTTTTTTTTTAAATCACCTATGTTGAAGAAATAATTGTGATAGTTTAGCACTAACTAATCGATGTAAATAGCGAAGGGAAAAACTGAGTGATAAATCGACGTTGTTTCTTAATTTCTTCTTCTGTTCTTGCGTTTGGACTCATAACTCCAATGAAATGTTTAGCAGTATTTGAAATTTCTCATTCTGAGAAAACTTGGAGAAAGTTATTAACTCCAGCTCAATTTGCAATCTTACGTGAATGGAAAACAGAACGGGCTTTTTCTAACAGTTTATATGGGGAAAGGTCTTATTTACTTAAGGAAAATCGTGAAGGAACCTATAATTGTGCTGGATGTGATTTACCTCTTTATAGATCTAAAAATAAATATGATAGTGGTACAGGTTGGCCTAGTTTTTGGACTTCAATTATTGGAAATGTTGATTACCGAGATGATAGATATTTTTTAAAATTACTAACTGAAGTTCATTGCAAGCGATGTGGTGGGCACCTTGGGCATGTGTTTGATGACGGACCAAAACCCACAGGTAAACGTCATTGTATTAATGGTTTAGCTTTAGTTTTTAAGGAGACATAAGTTTGGGAGAAGTAGATAAGCTTCGAAAAGAAATCAAGGTAGGTAATAGACGTGCTTTAGCTAGAGCCATAACTTTAGTTGAAAGCACCCGTGCTGATCATAGAGAAGAAGCATTGTCGTTAATGGAAAGTCTTCCAAAGAACACAAAAAAATCAATACGTATTGGTTTGACGGGAACACCAGGGGTTGGGAAGTCAACCTTTATTGAAAGCTTTGGAATGATGCTAATCAATAAAGGCATGAAAGTAGCCGTTTTGGCCGTTGATCCTACTTCTAGAAGGTCTGGAGGCTCTATACTTGGTGATAAAACTCGAATGGAGCTGTTATCAAGAGAGCCAAAAGCGTTTATACGCCCATCACCTAGTGGTGAATTACAAGGGGGTGTTGCTCTACGTACTAGAGAAGCTATTGCGCTTTGTGAAGCCGCACAATTTGATATAATTATTGTTGAAACTGTTGGTGTTGGACAATCCGAAGTCATGGTTTCAGAAATGACAGATATATTTTTACTTTTGATTGCTCCCGGTGGTGGCGATGAACTTCAAGGGGTAAAAAGAGGTATTATGGAAATTGCAGATTTAGTTTTGGTAAATAAAGCAGATGGAGACCTTGAAGTAACTGCAACAAGAACATGCGCTGATTACGCTGGTGCATTGAGACTACTTAGAAAACGAAAAATTGATCCAGAGGGCTTCCCAAAGGTCATGCCTTTGTCAGCCTTGCAATCATTAGGTTTAGTTAATACTTGGGATGAAGTTAAAAAATTAAATGATTGGAGACACCAAAATGGTGTATGGCTGGAAAGTAGAAAATATCAATCACTTAATTGGTTTAATTCAGAGTTAAAGAATAGAATACTTGAAAAATTTGAGTCGGATAATGAAATTACGTTATTAAGAAATGAGCTAGGAAAAGCCATCTTGAATGGAGAAATTACGCCAGACAGAGCTGCTGATACCATTTTAAAGGCTATTATTAAAAATAACTCCTAAGAACGATATGAATCGCTTGACGATTCTGGTTTGAGGGCCTATTCACAGCTCTCGAATAGGCTATTTTTATTTAGCAAAAATTATTTTAAGGACAAATGATATGTCGCGTCGCTGTGAACTAACAGGAAAAGGTGTAATGGTCGGTAATAATGTAAGCCATGCAAATAATCGAACAAAACGTCGGTTTTTACCAAATTTGAATAATGTAACAATTTTGTCCGAAGTTTTAGATAGATCTTTCAAGTTCCGTGTATCGGCAGCAGCTCTTAGAACAGTAGATCATAGAGGTGGATTAGATGGGTTCATGGCTAAAGCGAAAGATGCCGAATTATCGGAAAAAGCGTTAAAAGTAAAACGTGAAATTGAAAAAGCGCAGTTGGCTAATTAAAATTTCGAATATATTATTAATTGACCTTATTAATAATTCTTACAATGCCATTGTGATAGAGATTCGATATAATCAAAAGCATTACATTTAGATATTTAGGGCTGTGAAAAAGCCAATTGCTCCAACCATTATGAGACTAATTGCCCATACGGCATCTAGATTAAACCAAGTTTTTGATATAAATTTCAAGCCGAGCCAAAAATATACTAATGTAGCCAAGCCTGCACCAATTAAGGACATAGCTAAAGTATGCACAAATGCAACCAGCAGTGCTGTCTCTATTTTACTCCCCATCAACTGTCTTGCTGCTTCATGACCAGAGCCAAAATCTTCTGGCGCGCAAAGCCCAAGGAATATTGGGACTAACATTAAACCAGCACCGTGCGCCAATGCTGCCAAGAAAGACCATAAAACAAGTTTTGATGGAGGTATACGTGCTAAAAATTTTGGATGTCGATTATTTATTAAAAGGTAAATTCCTACCAAAACAACCAGTAGGCCAGCGAACATTCGAATTTCACTTTCCCAGATTATAAATGAAGTCATAATAGAAAATGGTAATAAAATGATTAACATAGATAGTAGATGGCCAACACCTAAGGCAATTATGGCTTTAAACAAGGCAGATTTTTTTCGTTCAAAAAGGGCCGCTGATACAGCAAGAGGCCAGCCCATTGCTGGATTAAAACCGTGATATATGCCAGAAAAAATGACGGCCCCCCAAAGGGCCGTCAAACCATTTAAATTTTCCATTTATCAAACTGAAGGGAAACAGAAGCTGTCAGTTGAGCAGTCACCACCTTCAAGTCTAATTTGATGGGATCTGTAACCCTCAGGAAATTCTACCCAAAAGTCTTTGTTTAGTGAAAAGTCTCCATTTTCTGCGACATCGGCCATAACCATTGCTCCTCCGCGTTCGCCAGGATAAAACTGATCGTCCCAAGTGGAATACAAAGAATTTGTCCAATAAACCCGTCTACCATCTCGACTAACTTCTAACATTTGGGGTCCGTAACCAAAATCTTCTCCATTTTTGTGTTTAGTTTTAGTTACAATTCCTCCTATTTCAACTTTCCCATTTAGTACTGGGTTCATGGGATCACTTACGTCATATTGATGCATCTCTCCAGTTCCCCAACAAGCGACATAAAGATATTTATCATCTAAGCTTAGATCAATATCTGTAACTAGTGGTGGAACAGCCGAAAATCCTTTTAGTAACTCTGGTAAATCATCTGGATCTGCAGCTACCGGTGGGATCGTAATAGTCTTTTTAGCTTCGAACGTTCCATCTTCTTTTCGCCACCAAGTAAATACAGCTCCTTCAAGGTTTGAAGTGTCTACTACGACACCGCAAAAACCATATTCTTTAGCCGGATCATGAGCTGGACGAATTTCTAACGCCATTTGATGATTTGCACCAAGATCTATTGTTTGGACATTTTTTCTTGCTCGAAGATTCCAAAAATGAATTGAGTGACCATACTTATTACTTAAAAGATCTTCAGCAACAATGCCGCCCTCATATTGAGGAGGTAAGCCCCATTCTGAGCTAACCATATAATCACGTGGCAAATTCCACCAAAAATCATACCCTTTTTCCTGAGCTCCTCGGTCCATTTCGTATCGACCAAGAATATCAAAAGTTTCGCAGTCCATTATAAAGATTCCTGGAGGACCGTCGGTTCCATCTTTTCCACCACCACCTAGGGTAGAAACATAAATACCTTCGGGGCCACAGTGAATTGTGTGAGGACGAGAATAACCCGTTTTGGCCATAATTTCATCAGCTTCAATTACTCTATGGATTTTGGCTTTCAACGGCTCTTTTACATCAATAATATAAATGCGAGATGATCTTATTCCTGGAATTATTAAGTAACGGCGTTCGAGAAATGCATGGCCAGTAAGTGGTGATAATGAAGATGAGCAGGCATTCCATCCAAAATGATGGAATTCATCACCTAAATTCGGCATAAATAAGCTATGTAATATGCCGCCGTAAGTTTTTGACTTTGGATTAACATCAACAACTGCTAGTCCGTCAGGTTTTGAGCCATCTGGGCTTAGCATCAAGGTGAAGGCTAGTTTTTCAGCTGGCGCTTTCATTGCCAATTCAGCTGTGGCGTGAAAGGTTGGATCTGGTCTTAAATTCATAAATTTCCTCCATTTAATTTGTTTTTATTGTAGTTGGCATGTTTTGGACCAATTAATGATGGCCCGGTTTCTTCTTTGTTATTGTATTTGTTTTGATATATTCCAATCTGAGGATGACTTTTTACTTTGATGCGCTCTCTATTGTGCTTTATAGGGTTTCGTTAACCATTCTCGACCTTTAAGCATTACACTCCAATACACTGCTGGCAGTATTGATTTTTTTAAGATCCAGGCCAAACGCCGTGGTTTGGTTGAGTCCCAAGGGAAGGTAGGCATTATTTTCCCCCCATAACCAAATTCTGCAAGAATTATCTTTCCTTTTTCAACGGTAAGTGGACACGATCCATAGCCATCATATTGAGGTTTGGGTTTTCCTCCAGCAAGAATTGCAATAATATTTGATGCAACTATTGGTGCTTGTTTTCGAACAGCTGCTGCAGTTTTTGCATTCGGTGTTGATGTAACATCCCCAACTCCAAAAATATTTGAAAATTTTGTGTGTTGAAGTGTGGCTTGGTCCACATCAACCCAACCACCCTCATTAGAAATTGGGCTTGATCTTATAAAGTCAGGAGCACACTGTGGTGGACAGATATGTATCATATCAAACCTTTTTTCTATAACTTCTGCTTCTAAATCTTCGTTATTTACTTTAAACCACGCCGTCTTATTTGGACCATCTACCTTTATTAAATTATGTCCAAAATCTAAGTTAATTCCATATTTTTTGACATACTTCATAAGTGGTGGAACATAGGGTGCGCAGCCAAAAAGAACTGGACCAGCATTGCAAAATGAAATGTTCATTTCATTCAGCTGGTTTTTTTTCAACCAATGGTCACAGGATAAATACATTGCTTTTTGTGGTGCTCCAGCACACTTTATAGGCATTGCTGGTTGGGTAAAGATAGCATCTTTTCCCTTCATTTCTTTAACAAGCTTCCAAGTGTAGGGGGCAAGATCATAACGATAATTTGAAGTTACTCCATTTTGCCCTAGTGCCTCATTTAACCCTTCTATGGCATCCCAATCTAATTTCAAACCACATGCTACCGCCAGGATGTTATATTTGAGGCTAGTGCCATCTGATAACGTAACTAAATTTTGTTCAGGTTCAAATTTAATAACAGATCCTTTAATACGCTTAACCCCAGTTGGCCATACTGCTATTGTATCGCGGCGAGTTTCTTCCTTATTAAAAATACCTGCGCCAACCATTGTCCAACCAGGTTGATAATAATGATTATCTGAGGGTTCAATGATGGTTATGTCTAGAGTTCGGTCTCTTTTTAGAAGACTTGAGGCGGTTGCAATGCCGGCGGCACCACCACCCACTATTAAAATCTGATTTGTACTGTTCACTATTTCCCCCGAGTTATTTCCCCCGATTATTGAGATATATTAATACGTTTTGTCAATCGCACTCGTGACAACGTTGCGTCAATTTGGCAGAGCGAGATGAATTATTATCGATTTGCTCAAGTTTAAAATGATTTTTCATAAGTTCCTCCCAGAACAATAAATTATCCAAATTATAATAAGTAAAGTTTATAGATAAAAATAAGGATAAAACGTATAAAGAAAAATGCTTGCTTTTAATCTTACAATCTGTGGTTTTCCGTAGGAAATAAAATTGCTTCTTTATCAAGTTTAAGTCTAAATTGTGATTAGGCACTTGGCAGGCTTATCCTTGAATTCTTGGGTGTAAGAAATTACATAGATTTTTATTCATGGAGCAGAACAAAACAATTGTGATTAATTTATGAATTTGTTAGTTTGAAAATTTAATAAGGAAAGCCTAAGATGAAACTTTTTATTTTAACTTTAAATTTCATTTTAATTTTCATGTTACCTATTAATGCAGAGATTTTAGTTAAGGATGCGTTTGCGATAACAAGCATGCCAAATGCCAAATCGGGTGCAATATTTATGAAAATCTATAACAATGGTAGTTATGATGATCAGCTGTTATCAGTGAGCACTGAAGTATCAAAAATGTCCCAACTCCATGCCCATAAAATGGATGGTGAAGTAATGAAGATGGTTCATGTTCAAGAAGGATTTAAAATTGATGCGCAAAGCCATATAAGTTTAGAGCGAGGTGGGAATCACATTATGTTGATGGGCATCAGTAAAGTTTTAAAAAAAAATGAATTGTTTTTTTTAACCCTGAAATTCAAAAATGCTGGTATTATTGAAATTCAAGTTCCGTATCATGGTGCTGGACAGAAGAAAATTAAAATGAAACATAATGATGAAGGTGAGGGTAGTGGGGGTGACTATTAATGTTTTTGGTATCATAAAAGGCTTTAAGACCCTTTCAGAATAAAAAATTTCAATGTATAAATTAATTTAAACTCAAGTTATAGTTAAAAAAGGATAATAGAAATGGCATTTGATCTTCCGGAATTACCTTATCAGCATGACGCATTGTCTGATTTGGGAATGAGCAAGGAAACTTTAGAGTTTCATCACGATTTGCATCATAAAGCGTACGTTGATAACGGCAATAAGTTGATTTCTGGCACGGAGTGGGAAGGAAAGACTTTAGAAGAAATAATCACTGGTACTTACAACCATCAGGCAGTGGCTCAAAATGGTATTTTTAATAATATTTCTCAGTTGTGGAACCATAACCAATTTTGGGAAATGATGGGTCCATCGGGCAAGAGTATTCCACCTCACTTAGAAAGTAGAATAAAAGACTCTTTTGGATCAGTCGAGAAGTTTAAAGAAGAATTTTGTGCAGCTGGTGTTGGTCAGTTTGGTTCTGGTTGGTGTTGGCTCGTTCTTGAGACTGATGGTGGTTTAAAGATAACTAAAACTGAAAATGGCGTGAATCCTCTTTGTTTTAATCAAGTTGCTTTACTGGGTTGTGATGTTTGGGAACATTCGTATTATATTGATTTTAGGAATAAGCGACCAGTATACTTGGCAAATTTTCTTGATAAATTGGTTAATTGGGAAAATGTGGCAGAGCGGTTAGGTTCTAATTAATAATAACAATGATATCTATGTTTAATGAAGTTCTAGTAAGCTGGTTTCTAAATCTGCGACAGAATCAGTAATCTGGAATTTACCTAATAGATCTGCATCAGCAAAGTCTTGTTCGATCATGTGTTCTATAAGATGAATTAATGGATTCCAATAACCTTCAATGTTCAATAAATATACTGGCTTTTTATTTATTCCAAGTTGGGTCCACGTTAAGATTTCAAAAAATTCATCAAGTGAACCTACTCCGCCAGGCAAGGTAACAATAACGTCACTATTTGTGAACATTATTTTTTTCCTATCATGCATGTTTTCTGTTACGATAAACGAGGTTAGGTCAGTCTTGCCAACCTCCTTTTGTAAAAGGTGCTCTGGGATAACGCCAAATGTATCTGCGCCACTATTTTGACAGCTATTGGCAAGAACTCCCATTAGTCCAATATCACCAGCTCCATAAACCAATCTCCAATTATTTTTTGCTAACATCTGTCCAGTTTCTCTGGCTGCTTTTTTAAACTCCTTATGTTTTCCATTACGTGATCCACAAAATACACAAATTGAAAATTTAAACGAATTCATTGCAAATAATCCATAACTCTTGTTTGTCATAGTTCTGTTAATTGTGTTATGATGATGTTAATTGGAAAAATAAACAAGTCTTAATGGTATTTTGAATTATTAGGATCATTAGAGATAGAAATTCGGATTGAGTGAATAGTGAAAAATAAACTAATTTCTACAGAGAATATAACGTTCCTGGTCGTCATAATAATTGGTATTTTGATAGCGGCACTAGTCTATAAAAATGATCTGGTTATTAATTCTAAAATAACGCCTGATAATGTTGTTGTTAGTAACGAAGTTCAAAGTGCTAAGACAGAAGAATTAAAGGATAACGCTGAGGTTACTACGTCTACGGAAACTGAAAATGCCGAAACGAATGAACCTTCTGATAATGTAAATATTGAGGCAAATAAGATTCCATCACCGGAATTTGATTTATTCAGGATAGACCAAACAGGTTCTGCCACTATTGTTGGAAAAGGTTTAGCTGGAGAAAGTTTGGATATCATAATTGATGGAAACGTAGTTTCTAATGTAATTCCAGATAATAATGGTGACTTCGCCACTATCCTGGATATAGGCATATCCAAAAAACCACGTTCCCTAACCTTGAGAACGAGACATTCTGATGGCCGAGAAGTCGCTTCTGAACAAACGGTGTTAATCACACCTATTTTGAAACCTGTTGATCAAGAAGAAACTGATACTGCGACTGATACTGCAACTGATACTGCGACTGATACTGCAACTGATACTGCGA
>Ga0315328_10001057_pt1 | contig 12483 bp, 14 predicted proteins | sample M120032315metaG_FD_203462 | JGI IMG/M metagenome (GOLD analysis project Ga0315328, IMG submission 203462) | Ammonia-oxidizing marine archaeal communities from Monterey Bay, California, United States - M1 200m 32315 | ecosystem: Environmental > Aquatic > Marine > Intertidal zone | place: USA... | reverse complement strand
ACTAAAATTATATTCCTCCTCTTCTGGAGAACTTGAACTAGAATTATATTCCACATCTCCATCATCAACCACAAATTCCGTTTCTTTGGAATATCCTTGTTTTGTTAGATATTTCTGGGGAATTATCTCTTCCTCCTCTTCCTCTTCCTCTTCATCCCCCAAATCTTCAAATCCCCCCATTAACTTTTCATATATTTGATTCCACATATCTACAGTTAAATCTATATTATTTGTATTATCTTCATCAGTAGAGGCAACCACTGCCACCGTACCATAGAATAAGTCATTGTCTACAGGCGGTGGCAATTCATATTTATTTATGGTTTTATGATTTCCAGTATTTTTAGCAAAAATATGGATATAAATCTTCTTATCGTTATTCACCAACAAAGTCCATGATTTTCGACTTTCAAAACCCTCCTTTTTACGAAATTTACATTTTTTATAAAGAGTTTCCATTTCTTTCATAGATGCCTGTTCAGGGATGCCCAATTTGTTAATAGCTACGAACTTAACCATATGATGGGAATATAATAAATAGGTTTAAATAGTTTATACCATAATTAAATAAATGAAACACTACATACCTGAATTAACCATACATAATAGTCATAATTTAAAGAAACTGCATAAAAAAGAAGAGAATTATACTTTGTTTATTTGTCCAGATGGTCAATACACAATTAAGAACAATATATTCTATAAATATACATTTCTCAATAGTACAGGGATAACCACAACAAATTATATTCATAATTATACCCTTTTATCAACAGAAACAGAAACAGTAAACACAAATAAAGCTTATTGGAGACTCCCTCCCGAAAATATAATCAAAGAAATCAATAAATCAATATTTACTACACATCCAAAATCACAAACAGCTTTTGTTATAGAAAGTTGTGAAGGCAATAGGGTTGATTCTTATTTTGAATCCCCACATAATGTCCATCAAAAAACACTCAAAGAAGATATTACTTCGTTATTATCTTACTTAAAGTAATATAAACTATATATAATGTTTTTATGGATCGTTAAACAAATTATCCTATCTATTAGCATAATATGTCTTATCCATTATCTATATATTTTTTTTCAACAAAATTTAACTGTCCCAAAAATAAAAGATTTAGTCAATCGCCCAGAACGAAAATATAAGGAAATATACCAATCGCTAGAAAAAAAAATACCTGAATTTCCAAGTCCCAAAACAAAAATGGATATGAAAGCAGAATTACAAAATTATTTACAAGAATTGGGCAAGAAAGAACTGAGGGCATCTCCTATCGTCGGTTTGCCCCAAAATAATAATTACCAAACATTATAAAGATAGACACATAATTATGATATGATGCTGACCTTTCATGATAAGGAAAAAATTATAACAGATTTCCCTATAACCAAACTTTCTTATGAGAAAAAAATTCATAAGAAAGTTTCACATACAGAATTATTTTTAATTATCCCCAAGGGTGAAAAAGGATTCATTTGGTTTCGGCAATACAAAGGGCGCGCTATTTGCTTGTCGATGAAACTCAAAAACAAAAACAAAATAGAAGATATTGAAATACAACTCGCTGCTTTTAACCCCGGTTTATCTATACAAAATGGGACAATCCTTTATGGGACATTTTTTATTTATAATAAAAGACAGCTTTTTAGCATAGAAGACATTTTATATTTTATGAATAAAAATACGACGCCATTTAGTCAATATCAAAAATTACAATTGCAATTCTCCCTCTTTAATGAACATTTAAAACAAATGATATCTGCTAATCACGGTATAGTTTTTGGGTTACCCTATATGGAAACCAACCATTCTGTTGCAATAGACGTGTTTCATAAAATACCATACACGCCTTCCCATATTCAGCACCGCATGCTTTATAAAAGAGCAGCTTATCTTAATCAATATATCAGACAAAAGAAACATGCTGTATTCAGCGTAAAAAGTTCTGTTAAAACAGATATTTACTTTTTATACTGTGTTTCAAAAGACGATACTTTATATAAGTATGGCATTTGTCATATTCCTGATTTTAATACCAGTAAAATGATGAATAATTTATTTAGGGATATTAAAGAAAATGGAAATTTAGATGCCTTGGAAGAAAGTGACGATGAAGACGAATTTGAAGATATTAGACCAGAAAAATATGTGTATTTAAATCGTATGTATAATATGCTCTGCGTTTATAATAGAAAATTTGATCGTTGGCAACCACTCAAAATAGAAAAGGATAAGCAAATCGTAAAACATGAAATTATTTGCCAAATAGAAAAAAAATAGTGAGAATATATATATATATACATGGTACACGGATTAGCAAATATAGATAATTCACAATATACTAGTGTTTTTGATAACAAACAAATACACTCCACTGGTTATACTGTTGGAGGGAATAATAACATTAATAGAAGTGCCCCACCGTCCAGTGTTCAACAGAAAGGGGGGAAACGGGGGCGCCGCGGTAGTAGACGGGGGGGAGGATATGGATTTAACTCTAGGGGAAAACCGCAGTTTGGTCGCCCACCCATCGAAGTAACCAATAATTGTGGAGTGTCCAAAGACCCCGATTTGGGAACCTCGACGCAATTCATAGGTTCCCCCCCACCTATGCGCGGCGGCGCGGCCGGCGGCACATATGGCAGTTCCGCCATGAGGGGGACTGATTTAGACGATCAAGAAGCCAGAAAGCCAACAGCCAGTGCTTATTATGGCGCTACAGCACCCAACCAAATAACAGTGTCAGATTCGATTGTTCGCGGTCAGTCAACACAGGCCGCCACAAGTGGGGGACATCGCCATAAAACCCGTCACCGCCGTCGCCGAGGCGGTCGCAAGAAGAGCAAAGCTGCACGCAGACGTGCCGCCAACCGCCGACGCAAATTAAATGAGGAAATCAAAGCTGGAAAAAAGAACAGCCCGTCCAAATTTTCAAAGGTGCCGGCTACCCATTCCGTAGGAATGACCACACGATTTGTGAGTCCAAACGCAACGGTAACCCCCGGATTAGCTTTTACGCCTGCACTCCCCGCCACAAGTGGGGGTCGTCGTCATAAAACCCGTCACCGCCGTCGCCGAGCAAGACGCAAAACCAGAAGGCGCACTCGTCGTAGAACTCGCCGACGCGCAAGACGCCGCCGCCGCCGCCGCCGCCAGCGCGGAGGGTATTACCAGTTGGGATCAAATACTCCTAGCACACCTGGATATGCCACCCCCAATGGGGGTAATTGGGAAGTCGCCAACCCACCCACATACGCCAGAAACGACGCTTGCGGCACAGGAAACTGTGTAGATAATTATAACCATTTCACGGGAAAAGGATTTGCATCACCTGTCCTCGACAGCGACCTCAATCCATCGCCGACACCAACCGTCATTAAAACACCCAACAATACAACACAATGCGGCGGACGCCGTCGTCGACGACGGAGGGGCGGACGCACAAAAAGGCGCCGTAGAAGGAGAAAGCGCTAATCAATCAAACATTTCCCTATCAATAACTTATTCTGCCCCGATTTGCTGGCACGTTTATCAAATTTCTCACCATTTTTAAAAGTAACCACCCACTCACCTTCGTTTAGATAATTATTCAATTCAATCTCCTGAATTGTATATTTTTCCTTTTTATAATAAGCCCGACGTTTCTTCCATTGCCGTTGGAATACTTGATGAATGTCCACAATATCCAGAATTATATGCGACCCCTCTTTTTTACGGAGAATTCTACCCACTGCCTGACAAACATCCGTCTTTGGCGTTACCATCAGCAAGGTATTCAAGCTCTTGATATCCAAACCTTCGGCAGCCATTTGATATGTAGCAATAATAATCTTCTTTGTTTCACTTATTTTCAAATCCTTTTCCTTCATCCCCCCTATATAATACCCTACAGATGCGAGTGCATTGTCTATAATTGAATCATGCAAATAGGTCAATAAATTCTTATTATGCCCCAGTATCATTATTTGTTGCTCATCGTCATCCGTTAAAATATCCGCCAATAATTGCACAATAAAATCACTCCGTGGGGTAAATTCACAGAGTTTTTTAATCATTGCTGAATAGTTTACATGCCCGCGAAAATTAAACAACTCCTTCTGATATTCCTCAGATTGATGACTATAATGCAAAACCTTTACAAGTACATTATCGCAACGGTCGCGTTTCTTTGTATATACAATATTGCCTAAAAACATTTTAAACACTTTCGTCAAACCATCCTTTCGTTTCATGGTGGCAGACAAACCCAACATATTCCGCGTCACCACTTTGAAAAGAGCGCGACTAAACACTTCGGCAGAAATATGATGAACTTCATCAATAATTGTTAATCCAAAGCTTTCAAAAAGACTCAGCGGGTATTCTTTCATTGAGAGAGATTGTAACATGGCCAACACTATGTCTTTCCCTTCAATATCCATAACATCGCCCTGAATGCGTCCTATGCGTGCCCCGGGAATAAATTCGCGTATTCGTTCTGCCCATTGATTCATTAGAAAGGATTTATGAACAATAATTAGGGTTTTCACACCTATTTTAGTAATAATATATAATGCACTGACCGTTTTTCCTGCCCCACAATATAACTCGAGAAGTCCGCACCCCTCCTTTTTAGCACATTTTAAATAGGCATTTACTGCGGGCAACTGATAAGGACGCAATGTTCCTTTAAAGGAAAGTGATATCTTCGCGCCCTCCCCAACCTGAATATTATCTGGTTTACCATATGTTTTCCAGCCATAAAAACGAGGCAGATAAAATTTTTTAGATGATTCCCGATAAATTGTAAAAGGGGTGGGTTTAACAATTGAACCTTTAGGCGCAAAGGGGACAACCTTTAGCTCTTTTCTTATTAGTTCTTGTTCCTCAATACTTAAACATTCCTTATAAATGGAATATCCTCGTCGTCCTAGATATGTGGATGACATTTATAATGATAAATCATTATTTATATTATTCAATTTTATGAATTAAAAAATATAATAATATGATATATGGCATCTTTAATAAAGTCCATTGAAAAAGATATGCATCATTATATACTTGCTATTTTGTTGGCGATATTTATTGTATCGGATATGTCAGTACCAAAGAGCATTGAAGAATTCTCCCATACTCTCCTTGGCAAAGTTTTAATCATTGGAGGAGCACTTTCTTTGCTTTTCGCGCATCCATTATTAGGGGCTTTGGGGATTGTAGCTGCATACCGCCTTATTTCTAATACTATTGTATATTCGCAAGGTCCTACGGGCAATTTTCCAATCGGGAGAGCAACACAAATGGTACCCCCATTACCATCCAGATATGGTAATTTAACGCCAACCAACCAGTTCCCATTAACGGTTGAAGAAGAGGTCATTCGTAAAATGCTCCCCATTACAGTGGGACATTTGCCAGATCCCACTTATAAACCTATGCTCGATAAACTTCATGATGCCGCTCGCCTTCATTAATATAATAACATTCATTTATTTATTATATTATGATTTTTGCTTGAAGAATTTATTCAATACCATATCATATACTTTTTTTAATATGATTAAGGAAACAATGCCTATTAATATTGAAATAAGTGTTGTTCCCGTTTTCCCTGTTAAAAATTGTTTAATTTTATCTTCATCGTGTTCGAAATTAAATTTAGGAATAGTATAGACACTGTCATCCTCATCATCATCATCTTCCTGCCCCACAGGACGACAATCAATATAAATTTCACTGTCATTGCTTCCACTAGCAAACGTTTCTTTATTGGCACCACCACTACTACCTGATATAGTTCCACTACGATTATAAAATAATCCTGTTGAAATCGTCGACTGAACAACATAGGTTTGGGCAGTTATGACGGCTTCTAAATGGGGAAGGTCTGATGCTGCTATATAAGCGGGAGAAGTCTTATCAAATACTACAAAATTAAAACTACCAGTGCAAGGCGGGAAAGGCGCAGTTGCTTGATAGAAGTAGTATCCTGCTTTTGGAATAACAGTATTCAAAGACCAATTATTAACATTAACGCTCGCTTTACCTCCTTTGGTTTGAGGGGCTAAAGGAACAAAAGCATTAAAAAAATTCGCCGTTTGTGAACTTCCACTCCCACTCACCACAGGAATACAAACCAATAAATTCTTCCCTCCGGTTCCACCATGAACTAGAATTAATTCTGCTTCTGCGTGGCTACCATTGTAAGTATGCAGAGAAGGACGGTAAAGGCGGCAACCCGTAAGACTATACATTGTGTTATTAAAAGAAACACTATTTCCACTTTGACTTGTGATAATACTCAAATAATCACCTTTATTAGTTAATTGGCAATCGCTTAATCCATAAGAATATTGATAATTGCAAATACTTGTACAATCTTTTGCTGATTTACTTATATTAATGGGGGATGTTGCTGTTTGGCAAGGACCTTGCGTACTCATTTAATATAACTAAATAATAAAAAAATATAAAATTATGTATATAATGACCAAAAGAAGAAGAAAAGGGCATAAAAAGAGAGGAACCCGAAAATTATTTAAAATTATCAAAAATAGACGGCAAAGAATGAAAAGGCGGGGCAAAAAATTTAGAAGAACGTTTAGAAAAAGACGTAAGCAATTGAATTTGCGCTTCAAAAGTCTCCGGCGTGGAGGGGTCAAGACCCCTACTAAAAGGTCAGTCCATGCAGCAGCCGCTGCCAAAAAAACTGCTGCCAAATTACATAAAAAAGCTAAGGCAGTCAAAAATACCGCGAAAAAAAAAAATAAGCAAGCTGCTGTTGCGACCACGAAGGCAGCAGCAGCAAAGACAGCTGCTCAAAAGAAAGCGATCCATGACCCGACATCAGCCGCGGCGCGCAAGGCGGCACACAAAGCAGAGATAGCTAAAAAAAAAGCAAAAAAGGCACAAAATGATGCCGCCAAGACTGCTATAGTAGCGGTTAAAGCTAAAACAAAAGCTGATAAAGCTACAAAGAAAGCCGTTAAAACAGGCAAAGCTACAAAAAAAGCAGGCAAAGCTACAAAAAAAGCAGGCAAAGCTACAAAGAAAGTTTCAAAAAAATCACCTCACCAAACCAGAAAGGCACCAAAACATAAAACGACGCCTCCCAAAGTTTCTTTTAAAGTAGGCGATAAGGTTATTTTACAGGGATTACAGGGTAGATATGATCTTAACGGTAAAGAAGGAACCATCAAAAGTAAGCTTAAAACAACTGGACGTTACACTATACAGCTCGACGTAGAGCCGGGCACGCAACCAGTGGGCACAGGTTGCAAAACCGGCGCCGATTGCAAAAGTTACTACTGCAAAGGTGGGCAGTGTTTGCCCGCCGCCTTTCCAGAAATCGATATTAAGCCAGAAAATATGAAATTGCCACGAGCCCCCCCGCCACGGGCACCACCACCTCCACCCAAAGCCCCATGTAATCCATTTACTATCACAAAAGTCGCCTGCCCAACTCTTAAAACTCAATTCCGCGCTGATGCAAAATTATGTCATGGAGATCAAAATAAAGGACCCAATGCAAAAAGGGAGTTCCAAACATTACAAAAAAATTATGATGCACAAAAGGAATGGTGTGCAAAGACCAAGGGGAAAAGGGGAACACGACCACCCCCACAAGATAAAGACGAATGGGATTGCTCACAAAAAACTAACGCAAAATGGGATGAGAAAACAAAAAAATGCGTCGTTGAAAAAAAACCTCCCACCAAAGGTACAGGTGGAAAATCCTGTAAAGAAAATAAAGATTGCCCAAGTGGAAGCTGTGTATCTAATAAATGTGCCCCCCAAGTTTCTATAGGAAAACCATGCAAAAAATATCAAAACTGTTTAAGTGCAAACTGTTATACAGATGCTCATGGGAAATCTATATGCAGACAGGGAAAGAGTTCACTTCATAGCAGTTGTACGAATTCTGAACAATGCGTTAGCAATGCATGTGCTGGTGAAAGTGGAAAACGGAAATGCGTCCTCCCCAAACCCAAGGTCTCTCACCAAAAACCCTCCGCTCACCAAAAACCCTCCCTAGGAGGCTCCACACTAAAATCCCCCGTTGCGATAGGAGAGACAAAATTACCTGTAGCAGATAGTACCATCTTCCATAAAGGTGACGTGGTCCGTATTGGAAGCGGAACTGGCGCCGAAGTTCGAACTGTTGTCGGGCATGGATCTATTATTCTTAATCAACCTTTAACATCGTCTCATCCTCAAGGAACATCTGTTACTATTATCGCACACGCCCACGCCGCACCCCCAACAGCAGCACAGCGCGCTGCGGCTGCGCAGCGAACTGAAGCAGCAAAAAAAGGGTTTGCGATCATGGCAAAGGACAAGAAGCGGGACGATAAAGATAAGAAGAGCAAGGGAGACAATGAAAAAAAATCAGGCAAAAAATATGGAGAAGAATGCGCTAATAATGCTGACTGCGCGTCTAATGTTTGTAGCATAACCTTGGAGAAATGTTCTACTAAGGAAGCTGAACGCGCACTTCATGCAAAGGGGAAGGAAAAAATAACGCCCTTAACCACGCCACCCAACCAACAGGCTCACTCCAAGCCCACCATGACTAAGATAGAACTCTCGCCTGCAGCAAAAGAAGAGGTTAAAAAACAGTTTGCAGCGCCGCCCGATTCACAGGGGAATCGTATCGTAATACTGAAAATTACCGGTGAACAAATCGGTCCAAGTGGCGCTGGCGCATCTGTCGTCCGGATGAGTGGGGGTCTTAATGCCCCTAATGCCGTTGCCGCTACAGATGATGCTGTTAATAAATAAATAATTCATAATATATCAATTATTTATTAAAAACTGACTGCACGATCTCGACGACACCCCCCCCTTTTTATTTTTTCCCTATACTCTGTTTTAAAATCTATTAATGTGATAATAATACTTGCAATTTTATCATGCAGTTCCACATAATTAGGATATGTAGACTTCAAGACGTGAATGCCCGGTATAATATTGTTAATATACTTACATACTGAATACCCCAATGGAGATATGGAACTCTTATTACTATCATTAATAATAGCAAGAATACTATCTAAAAATCTGACAAATTCCACAAAATAACGATCTAAATAATTAAAGGTGCTAACTTTATTCTCTCCATACCACCACCTTTTAAGCGATTGAAAATAACTCGGCGGCTCTATGTACAAAACACCCTTACTACCATCTTCCATAATTTTATCCCCTACTTTGATGGATAAAAATATATTGAGTTTTTTCTTTTGAATATCGAAGGCTTTATCTAATTCTAATTTTGACATTTATATATATAGTAATGATAATCTTTACACAAAGGGGATATATCTTGGTAATTCATTATCATACATTGTGATTTTGAATGCATCATTATATCCCTCAACGTAAACAGTATCCCCATTATATAAACTATCACATCCATATCCATTAGTACAACTCTTTCCATTGCGACTAACAGGTAACTTAACACTGTTATTTTTATCACTCATTGTATAATATTGCCATTTATTGCGATTGGCAAAGAGGGGGCGGCCCATTAAAGGTAAAATGGTTTCTTTCCCATCAACGCGAGTTAAAATGCCTACTTGACGGTAGGATGAATCAAAAGATTGCGTGGGTACATTAATGGGTATACCCCGCGGTGTAGAAAATATGGCAGTATTGCGCAGAGGGGGAGTATAGGGATTTAATAATACACTCTTTCTTTCTCGAGATACGGGTGGCGGCGAGCTTATAACTATGTTTGGGACGCTACCACTTGCTGCCTTTGCGTAAAACTGAAAATATATCATAATTGCTAAAGTTATTACGATTAATAAGAATAGGAAACTTATATTTTCAATACAAATTGCGCCGGGAGGGCATCGACTAGGCATATATAATACGTGCTTACTTTTTTTTTTATTTACGTGTTCTCCTTCTTATTTTTCTTGAACATTGTCCCCATCAGCGTTTGAATATTGGCGAAATCTGGCATGCTCCCACTCATAGTATCTAAGGTTTCCTTTGCTGTCTTAAGAACAGGAGCCATATCATTTAAAGTTCCTATCAAACTCTTTTGTTGATGAGCCAAATTCTGCGTTTCCTTAGATAGCCCTTTAATACCATCAGGGCCCAACATCTGTTGTAAATTATCGTACGCTTGTTCAAATGTAGAAGCGTAATCGATACGCTTTCCAATCGACTCGTCCTCTTCCGTTTCTGTAGCGGCAGCTGGTTTACTGGAAGGTATATTTATTTGCGTAAATTTTTCTGAATTATCGCTTTTCCGCCCCCCTTTCTCGTCTTCATCCCCGTCTCCTTTTTTGTTAACAACTAAACCTTCACGTACAGCGTTTCCTGCAAATAACACGTTCGTGCCAACAATGGCGACTACCAGAACAATAATCATATTTTTACTAAAGAAGGTTGTCAAAATGCCCAGAGCAATAAAAAACAGAAGCGCCTTCTCGTCGTCAACGGCCATATACCCCAACACATGAAGGATAGCTACTACAAATGTGGTATACAATACTAATTTACTTTTTAATAAACTTTTGAGTTTCATTATATATATAGCATAAATAAAAAAATTGATACTATAAATTAGTATTTCTAGTAAATCATAAACATGTGTGATTTGGCGGTCTGTGAAATGATCCACCCGAAAATCCATGGTACTGAGGAATATATGGGACATTATATGGTATCTTGGTTTATTTCCCTTGACGATTTTACAAAAACTGAACAGTACCGAACAGCATTACAATTAATGCAAGCTTTCTATTGGAAACGCGAAACTAGTCCCCCCCATCCTTTACTGCGAGCATTCTGGAATATCGTGGCAAATAAAAAATATTTCCAACTACAAATTGTGGAGGGGCACGAGTCGCTAGATGGACAACAAACCGCCATCATAAAAACTTTCTGGATACGTATATTTCAACGAAAATGGAGAAATATATGTAGAGATAGAAAACGTGCTCTTAAAAAAATAAAATATTTACATCATCGCGAGATTACAGGTTCTTGGGGTCATCATTAATTATCTGCGTCTACGGCGTGAATGACGCTTGCCTCGCTTTCTCGAAACGCATTTTTTCCTTTTTTTGGAAAATCTAGTTCCCGTTCCACAGCAGCGTTTGTGGCAGGGATCTGGAGTATATCCCCCCCGCCGCCTGCGCCGACCTCTGCGACCTCTGCGACGCCCACCAGCTTGCGCATTCTGTTCATGTTGTTGACGTAAATCAACATTATTAGCCTCTTGAAGGGCACGTATTTGTTGAATGGCACCGTCAACTTGCGTAGTTAAATTTCTCTGCGCATCATCTAAACCCTCTACTGCGATATCAGCGCCGTCTAAAGATTCATTCACACGTCGCGCCGCTTCTTCATAACTGATTTCCCCACTCCGAGCCCCTCGGGCAGCTGCTTGGCAACCACCCAATTGAACGCGTAAAAATTGTATATTATCCGCAATAACACGGATTAACGCGGGAAGAGCACCCACGCCACGCTCAAGACGCGCAGCTTCCATTTCAACCGCATTACGAAATGCATTACAGTCGGTATTGATGGTTTCACAACGACCACGAAAATCATTTATACCTTGAATAGCTTGAGTAAACTCTGCATCTGCCATATATATAATAATTATATATTATTTTGGGGATCCATCTTTACACCACTAATAAAATTGTCCAAATCTAAACGAACGCTATTCAATTTTTGCAATATATTTTTTTGCGCGTGGCGGGCTTTACAAATCGCAGAATCTGTTAATCCTGCGTCCATGATACTTTTCTCTAAATACTGGGAAAGAAATAATAATTGCGCCTTCTCCATTCTCTTTTGCTCAACCATATGATCATAGTACGTTTTATAATCATTGTAAATATTGGCTAGAAACTCATTATGCTTCTTTGCCTTTTCCAAGGTCGCTATTTTTCTTACTACGAAAGCATTATTATCTTTGATTGCCTTTTTAATTAATGTTAGTTTCAAATCTCTATCAGCTATTTCCATATAATATATTTATAGATATGTTTTAACCAAAATTTCAACGCAACAAAGTAAAATTTATACAAAATTATTTTATTTCCTTCCAAAGCTTAATGTAGTGAAAAATCATTTTAATAAACAAATATAAAATCTTCGTCTATAGAATATTTAGGATGTCTAAAAATCAGCAGGAACCCCTACTAACCGAAAACCCCAATCGCTACGTTATGTTTCCTATTCAGGACATAGATATTTGGAATAGTTATAAAAAACAGATGGATTGCTTTTGGAGAGCAGAAGAGATCGATTTTTCCAAAGACATGGCACATTGGGAGAAGTTAAATGATAAGGAGAGAATGTTTATTAAAATGATTTTGGCTTTTTTTGCTGCCAGCGATGGCATTGTCTTAGAAAATTTGGCACAACGCTTCATGAGTGACGTACAATTACCAGAGGCGCGTGCGGCATACGGGTTTCAGATTATGATCGAGAATATTCATTCAGAAGTATATTCT
>Ga0315328_10001056_pt1 | contig 12486 bp, 9 predicted proteins | sample M120032315metaG_FD_203462 | JGI IMG/M metagenome (GOLD analysis project Ga0315328, IMG submission 203462) | Ammonia-oxidizing marine archaeal communities from Monterey Bay, California, United States - M1 200m 32315 | ecosystem: Environmental > Aquatic > Marine > Intertidal zone | place: USA... | reverse complement strand
TTATCAAAAGTTGTTTCTAAACCAAACTAAGCTGGTAATTTTTTTCTTTGACATGATTTACTACAGTATTTTATGTTATCCCAGTTTTTCTCCCATTTTTTTCTCCATGTAAATTTTAATCCACAGGTTATACAAATTTTTGAGGGAAGATTAATTTTTTTAACTCCTCTCATTAATTTGTTTTAATCGAACTCATACCACCATCGATTGGTATGATTTGACCAGTCATCCACTTGCTATTATCCTCAAGTAAAAATTTGACAATCTCAGAGATATCCTTAGGTGATCCAATCTCCTTAAGTGGATGTCTGTTCTTTGCATTATCTAATTTAGTTTCAGAGTTTAGGAATTTTTCAGACATAGGAGTTTCTAAAATAGATGGAGCTATAGAGTTAACTCTTATTTTAGGAGCAAATTCTGCTGCTAATGATCTTGTTAGTCCTTCAATAGCTCCTTTAGAAGATGAAACTGAGCTATGGAATGGCATTCCTATTTTTACTGCAACAGTACTGAACATAACAATACTTGGATTTTTAGCCTTTTGAATTTTTGGTAACACCTTTTGTAAAATTTTAATACACCCTATTACATTTATATTAAAATCTTCAAGAAATACAGATGGTTTTAAACCTTTAAAAGGTCTTAAATTTATTGTCCCTGGTAGATAGACAAATCCATCAATATGATCTGGCAACCAATCAGTTTCAAATTCCTGATCAAGGTTAAGTTCATTTGTTTTAATGTTGGTATCACTAAATTTTTCTTGATTCCTAGTAGCTATAAAGACATTATTATCCTCTTTAAGTTTTTGCGATAGTTCATATCCGATTCCAGTTGAACCACCAATCAGTAAAATGTTTTTCATTTATTTAAAATTTCCAAAAGTTTTTATTAATTCAAGTTCTCTATGTTTAAAAATAGTATTCAACTTAGAATTAATAAATAGGAAATTTAATAGAACACCTATAATTCCAAAAGGAGGCTTATAATGTATAACATCTTCCATGATAACACCACCCTCAATTTCTTTTATAAAATGTTTATGATGCCAAAATGTATAAGGACCAAATCGCTGTTCGTCTATGAAGAACTCTTTATCTCTTATTTGAGTTATTTCTGTAACCCAGTTAATCTTAATACCTAGAAGAGGTTTAACAGTATACTGTATAATTTGACCTGGGTAGGCTTTCTTTTTATCCCAATCAGTAATATTGAAATCCATAGACTTGGGTGTTATTAATTCCAAATTGTTGGGCGATGATAGAAAATCCCAGGCTTCATTCAAATTTATAGGAAGCTTTTGTGAATATTTTAACTTAAAGATTTCCATTGATAATTTTCAAGATTTGTTTTGTGACCTGAGGCACTGGAAGCCCTAAAACACTAGTGTAACTGCCACTAATTTGTTCAACTCCAATCATCCCAATCCAATCTTGAATTCCATAACTTCCTGCCTTGTCTATAGGATTGACTTTATCAACATAATAGTTGATTTCCTTATCAGTCAGCTCCTTATATGTAACCTTGGTGGTTTCAGTTAATATTTCAAAATTTTTGGAAGTTAAAAAACCAACAGAAGTAATCACATCATGTGACACACCACCAAACATTTTAAGCATTTTTTTTGCTTCCATTTTATCTTTTGGTTTCCCCCAGCATTTTTCTTCAAACCAAACAAGTGTATCAGCGGTAATAATAATTTGATTTTCTTTAACTAACTCCCTAAATGAATTTGTTTTTTTTGTAACAATGAATTCAGCTATTTCCTTACTTCTTAATGTATCTGGAAAATCTTCATTTACTGGATTTGAATTAATATCAAATTTAATTCCTGTCATTTCTAGAAGTTCTTTTCTTCTAGAAGATCCTGAGCCTAAGGTAATTTGATAATTAGAGCTATTAATTATATCCATTTATTATGAATTCTCATTACTTGTTCTATCACATCTCTAACACATCCGTAACCTCCATCTTTAGGTGAAATATAATCGCAAATAGATTTAACATCTACTGATGCATCACTTGGACATGAGGAAATACCTACAACTTTGAGGACTTTAATATCTGGATTATCATCTCCCATATATAAGATATTTTTTGGAGCAATGTTTTTTTCTTTTGTAAATTTTTCAAAAACCCCAATCTTATCAAATGCCTTTAGAAATACATCTTCAACACCAAGGGAGTTTAGTCTTTTTCTCACATTTTCCTGCATACCACCAGATATTACAGCTATTCTGTAACCTTTAGATATTGCATATTTTACAGCATAACCATCTTTAGCGTTAAATTGTCTATCAATTTTACCATCGTGGGTGTATATGATTTTACCATTAGTCATTACTCCATCTACATCAAAAATGAAAGTAGTAATATCTTTTAATCTTGTTTTATAAGTATCCATATTAATTTAAAGATGCAAATTTAACTAACTTTAACATGTAATTGTTTAGAATTAGCCTAAATATTAAAAATTCATATTTATCTTTGCCCTCTTACTAATGTGGTCAAAAATATTACAACTTTTATTTTCAACCAAGCTCATGCTTGTTCTCTTAATATTGTTTCCTTTAGCAATGGGAATAGGAACATTTCTTGAGAGTTGGTATTCTACTGATGCTGCTAGAGTTTGGGTCTATAACGCATGGTGGTTTGAACTGCTAATGTTACTTCTAATGGTGAACTTTATGGGTAATATTAAAAAATATAACCTTTTAAGTAAAGAGAAGATTTCTGTTCTTATTTTGCACTTATCTTTTGTTTTTATTTTACTTGGTGCCTTTGTTACAAGGTATATTGGAGATGAAGGAGTAATGCCAATAAGAGAGAATAATTCATCCAATACATATCTATCAGAGAAGACCTATCTGACAATTTTTATTGATGGAGAAAAAAATGAACAACCTTCTAGAAAGACACTTAAAACTCAATTATTATTATCAAAACACACAAATAATTTTTTCTCAATTAATGAAGATTTTGAGTTTTCAGATAACGTAACTAAAGATTTTAATATTTCATATGATTCATTTAGAGAAGATGTTGCTGAGGGTCTTGTTTTAGATCCTGATGGTGAAAGGTTTATTAAAATTGTTGATGCAGCTGATGGTAATAGACATGAACATTTTATTAAAGAAGATGAAGTGTCAAGTATTCACAATATTCTATTTTCTTACAACAACTATGTGAAAGGAGCAATAAATCTCTCATCTAATGATGGAGAATACTATATAGAATCTCCTTTTGAAGGTCAGTTTACAATAATGGCTTCTCAACAGTCAGCTTCTCTGATTAAAGATAAAAAACAACTTCTAGAGTTAAGATCTTTATATCAAATTCCAGGTTTCCAATTTGTTTTTCCAGAACCTGCCTTAAGAGGAGTCTTTGATGTTGTAGACGCAGAAGAAACTGATGGTCTTAGCCAAGATGCCTTGTATGTAAATATTGATTATAACGGAACAACTAGAAATATACCACTTTTAGGAGGAAGAGGATTTGTAAACAACCCAAAGAAAGTTACTATTGATGATCTTGATTTTTATCTATCATACGGCTCTGATGAAGTTCAAATCCCCTTCAATATTAAACTAAATGACTTTATTGCTGAAAAATATCCAGGAACAGAAAACAGCTATTCCTCTTTCATGTCCAAGGTAACAGTGGAGGATGATAATGTCTTTGATTATGATATTTACATGAATCATATATTAAACCATAAAGGATATAGATTCTTTCAAGCCTCATTCGATCCTGATGAAAAAGGTACAGTCCTATCTGTTACTGATGATTTTTGGGGATCTTTTATTACTTATGCTGGATATCTTCTTTTATTCTTTAGTATGATTGGTATATTTTTTCAAGGTAATACTAGATTTAAATTTTTAGCAAAACAATTAAATAAAAAGACTCTTCTTTTTATCATGTTTTTTTTGTCTATGGGATCTTACTCTCAAGACATGCATTCAAATAATAAGACAAATTATATAGATTCGATAATTTCAACTAATTCTTATTCTCTAGATCATGCAAACATGTTTGGAATGATTGTTATTCAAGATAGCGGGGGAAGAATGAAACCTGCTAATACATTTTCCTCAGAATTGCTTAGGAAAGTTAGTAGATCAAACACATACAATGGTTTAACCTCTGATCAAGTTTTATTGTCAATAACAGATAATCCAGGAATTTGGTTTAATGCACCATTAGTTTACATAAAAACTGGAAAAAAGGGAGATACTATAAAAAAGATAATAGGTATTGATGAAAAAATTAAAAAGGCACCATTAGTTTCTTTTTTTGATTCTCTAGGTAATTACAAATTAGCCTCTAACCTTGAAAAAGCATATTTAGCATCAGTACCTTCTCAGATTGAAAAAGATATTATTGACCTGGATAGAAGGGTTAATCTCTTGTATTCAGCCTTAGAAGGTAAAATATTAAGGATTTTTCCTGTACCAGAGAGTGAAGATAATAAGTGGGTTTCTTATCCTGAGGTAAGTGAATTTGAGTTTAAAGGATCAGATTCATTATATGTAAATAACGTCTTAAAATTATATTTTCAAACATTAAGACTTTCTAGAGATAGTGGAGACTATTCCCAATCTGAAGAGCTTCTTGAAAGTATTAAGGGGTATCAAAAAAAATATGGGAATGATGTTATGCCTGCTGATTTCAAAATTAGTTCTGAAATAATATACAATAAGGTTAATATTTTTAATAGATTATTCAAATGGTATTTACTTGCAGGCTTATCATTGCTCATGATATTGATCCTACAAATTTTTTATAATAACAAAATCATTAATGTTTTTATAAATATTATCAAATACATTATATATATTTTATTTGTTCTTAATACAATTGGATTAGCTGCTAGGTGGTACATTGCCGGTCATGCTCCTTGGAGTGATGCTTATGAGTCAATTATTTTTGTTGCATGGGCAACAGTCATATTTGGTATAATATTCGGTAAGAAATCATATTTTACTCTTGCATCAGCCACATTTGTCTCAGCAATTATCCTTTCAGTTGCCAACATGAATTGGCTTGACCCTTCTATTGCTAATCTTCAGCCTGTTCTTGATAGTTATTGGTTAATGATTCATGTGGCTGTTATAGTTGGTAGTTATGGTCCTTTTGCTATAGGTATGATTCTCGGAATTGTAACTCTGTTATTAACAATCATTGCTAATAAAAAGAATAAAAAAGCATTCTCTACAAAACTTGAGGAGTTAACTATTGTAAATGAATTATCTCTTACAATAGGACTTGTAATGTTAACTATAGGAAACTTTCTTGGAGGTATGTGGGCAAATGAGAGTTGGGGTAGATACTGGGGTTGGGACCCAAAAGAAACATGGGCATTGATTTCTATAATGATATATACTGCCGTTCTTCATTTAAGAATTGTTCCTAAATTAAATAATAAATGGTTATTTAATTTGTTGAGCATTATTTCATTTGGAGCAATTATGATGACTTATTTTGGAGTTAATTTTTATTTAGTAGGTCTTCATTCATATGCTTCAGGTGATAAGGTTATTACTCCCGATTTTGTCTATTATTCAATTATTTTTATTACTATTTTAGGGTTAATTTCTTATTTTGCAAATAAGAAAAACAAAGTCCTTTAATGATTAATATTAATATTGAAAATGAGTATTCAAGACTCAATACAGTAATACTTGGAATTGCTAACGATCTCGGCGTTCCTCCTAAAGAAGCAGATGCGTATGATCCTCGATCATTATATCACATAAAAAATAATTCTTACCCTATTGAAGATGATCTTTTAAGAGAGGTGGATAACTTCCACAATAAATTAATAAAACATAATGTAGATGTTATAAGACCAAATAACATTAATAATTGTAATCAAATTTTTGCAAGAGATCTGGGTTTTGTTATTTCAAACTTGTTCTTTTTATCAAACATTGTTCCTAATAGACATGATGAATTAAAAGGAATTGATGAGATCTTAAAAAATTTAGATGTTGGTGTTATTAAATTACCTGAATTTATGCATATAGAAGGAGGAGATGTAATTGTTCATAATGATAAAGTTTTTATTGGAACATACTCTGATGAAGATTATCCTAAATTGATTACGGCAAGAACTAATAATTCCTCAATTGATTATTTGAAGAAAATGATAACCTCTAAAGAAATTATTCCTTTAGATTTAAAAAAATCGAATACTGATATATATAAAAATACTCTTCATTTAGATTGTTGTTTTCAAACTTTAGCAAATGATAAAGCAATCATATGTCCAGATGGTTTTAAAAATAAAAAAGATGTTGAATATTTAATTAATCATTTCGGTGAAAAAAATACGTTTATTGCTTCATTAGAAGAGACATTCGAATTAACATCTAATATTTTAGTTATTTCACCTGATATTGTAGTATCTAGGCTAAAATCTAATAGATTAAATTCTTGGCTTGAAAAGAAAGGAGTGTTAGTTGAAAAAGTTAATTATTCTAATGTTTCAAAGATGTCAGGCTTATTTAGATGTTCGACATTACCCCTAAATAGAGAATGATGAAACATTTTACTTCAAGAATTTTAATGATTTCTCCTAATAAATTTAGAAACAACGAGTTGACTTTATCTGATAACTCTTTTCAATCTAAGCAAGTAGAAAATATTTCAATTTCAGGCAATGCCATTTCTGAATTTGAGAAACTTAAAGAGGCCATCTTAAAGAAAGGTATTTCGGTTCATGCTCTTAGTGATGATAGTGAATTTGATACGCCAGATGCTGTATTTCCAAATAACTGGATCTCTTTTCACAATCCTAATAAAGCTATATTATATCCAATGTATGCTTTAAATAGGAGGTTTGAAAGAAAATCTTCAGCTCTAAAAAAACTTTCTGATCAAGGAATAGAAATTGAGATAATTAAGGATTACTCTCATTTTGAGAATGATGATAAGTTTTTAGAAGGAACTGGAAGTATAGTGCTAGACAGAAAAAATAAAATTGCTTATTGTTCATTATCTAAGAGATCTAATCATGATCTGTTAAAAATATTTTGTTTGGAAATGAATTATAAACCCGTTGTTTTTAATTCAATTTATCAATCAAAACCTATTTATCACACAAACGTTATGATGTCTATTTGTAATAATTTTTCAGTGATTTGTTTAGAGTCTATTAAAGATGAAAAACAGAGAAAAGATGTAATTACAAATCTAAAAGATTCTAATCTTGATATTATAGACATCAATACTGATCAAATGTGCTCTTTTTTCGGTAATTGTATTCAACTAATTGATTCAAAATCTAATCCATTATTAGTTATGAGTTCAAGAGCATACAACTCTATAAATAGCTCTCAATTAAAGATAATTGAAAAGTATACTGATATTATTCATTCTGATATAAAAACTATAGAAGATAATGGAGGAGGAAGTGCTAGATGTATGATAGCTGAGATTTTCTAAATATTACTATATTTAAGTAAACTTTACTACCCTTAAAGGGTCAAAATAAAAACTATTTATATGAAAAGACTATTAATAATAATGTTAGCTTTCTTTTTGCTTACGCCAATTGATGCTAACTCTCAAAGAAAAAGAAATCAAAAAGAGGATGCAAAGACTCAGAAGATTTCACTAAACGCTTTCAAGCTTAGGAATGTAGGGCCAGCATTTTTATCTGGTAGAATTGCAGATATAGCAATTCACCCAAATAATGAAAGTGTATGGTATGTTGCTGTTGGTTCAGGTGGTGTTTGGATGACTGAAAACGCTGGTACAACTTGGAATCCAATTTTTGATAATCAATCTACCTATTCAATAGGTTCAATTACAATAGATCCATCAAACCCAAGTATAATTTGGGTAGGTTCCGGTGAAAATGTAGGTGGAAGACATGTAGCTTATGGAGATGGTGTTTATAGAAGTTCTGACGGTGGAAAAAGCTGGAAGAATATGGGATTAAAAAATTCAGAACATATTTCTGAAATAATTATTCATCCTGATGACTCAAACGTTGTATATGTTGCTTCTCAAGGTCCACTCTGGTCTAGTGGAGGTGATAGAGGTTTGTATAAAACAATTGATGGAGGAAAATCATGGAGTAAAATATTAGGTGGTTCAGAATGGACTGGAGTTACTGATATCATGATGGATTCTAGACATTCAAATATTATTTATGCTGCTACATGGGATCGACATAGAACTGTTGCTGCATACATGGGTGGTGGACCTGGTTCAGGTATTCACAGGTCTGATGATAATGGAAAAACATGGAAAAAGTTAAATAATGGAATCCCAAGGTCTAATCTTGGTAAAATTGGTATAACAATGTCACACCAAGATCCAGATGTAGTTTATGCCGCTGTTGAGACTGATAGAACAAAGGGAGGTATTTATAGATCTGTGAATAGAGGAGAGTCTTGGAAAAAAATGTCAAACACAGTTTCAGGTGGGACTGGACCTCATTATTATCAAGAACTTTATGCTAGTCCTCATAAATTTGATAGATTATATCTTATGAACGTTCAAATTCTAACATCCGAAGATGGTGGAAAAAATTTCCGTCAACTAGAGGGGGCAAGACAAAAACATAGTGATCACCATGCTATTGCTTTTAAAGAAAGTGATCCTGACTATATTATGGTTGGAACTGATGCAGGTATTTATGAAAGTTTTGATTTAGCTCAAAATTGGAATTACTTCTTAAACCTTCCGTTAACACAGTTCTATAAAGTTGCTGTGAATAATGCTGAACCATTCTATCATATTTTTGGTGGAACTCAAGATAATGGATCTGCTGGAGGACCTTCAGCTACTGACGAAGGTATGGGTATAACTAATAGGGATTGGTATAAAACATTATTTGCAGATGGTCACCAGTCAGCTACAGATCCAGTTTATAATAATATTATATATGCTACAACTCAAGAGGGAAGATTCCATAGAGTTGATCTTGAAACAGGAGAGCAAGTTTTTGTTCAACCTCAAGCATTAGAAGGTGATCCTCACGAAAGATACAATTGGGATACACCTATACTAGTAAGTCCACATAATCCAGCTAAAATATATATAGCTTCATATAGAGTATGGGAATCAGAAAATAGAGGTGATAGTTGGACACCAATTTCAGGAGACTTAACAAGAAATGAGAATAGAATAGAACTTCCAATAATGGGAAGAACTCAAAGTTGGGATAATGCATGGGATGTTAAAGCAATGTCTCAATACAATACTATTACATCATTATCAGAATCCCCTGTTCAAGAAGGAATTATTTGGGCTGGAACAGATGATGGATTTATTCAAGTTACTAATAATGGAGGAAGTACATGGAAATCAATACCAGTTACTAAATTAGGCATACCTGAAAGATCATTTGTAAATGATATAAAGGCAGATTTATATGACCCAAATACTGTTTACGTTTCATTAGATAATCATAAAGAGGGTGATTATTCACCATATTTATTTAAAAGTAGTGATCTTGGAGAATCATGGGAGTCTATTTCAAACAATATACCCGATAGAACATTAGTTTGGAGATTTGTTCAGGATCATATCAAGAAAGATTTATTTTTCTTAGCAACTGAGTATGGAATTTATACTTCATTAAATGCTGGTAAAAATTGGCAAAAACTTCCTGGAAGTCCTACAATTTCTTTTAAAGATATAGTAATTCAGGAAAGAGAAAATGATTTAATTGGTGCATCATTTGGTAGAGGTTTCTTTGTTCTAGATGATTTTAGTGCACTTAGGGAAATGTCTGAAGATAATTTATCTAAAAAAGGAAAATTGTTCGAACCTAGAGATGCAAAACTATATAAGCCTAGAAATTCATATGGAAATACAGGCGCACAATTTTATGTTGCTAAAAACCCTGAATATGGTGCAGTATTTACCTATCATTTAAAAGATATGCCTAAGACTTCTAAGTCCAAAAGAATTCAATCTGAGAGGAAACTTAATTCTGATAAAAAGGATGTACCATTCCCTGGTTATGATGCAATTTCTAAGGAAATGAATGAAAAACCTGCTAGTATTATTCTAACAATTAAAGATTCAGAAGGTAATCACATCAGAAATGTTAAGAAAAATGCTTCAAATGGTTCTGGTAGAATTGCTTGGAATCTTCGACATAAAAGCTATTATCCTGTTAGAGCGGGTAGAAGTCAATCAAATTTTTGGTTTAATCCTTCTGGTCCTTATGTAACTCCAGGTGAGTATCATGCTGAATTCTATCTTGAAAATAATGGATCAGTTGAAAAATTAGATGGTCCAATTTCTTTTAATGTTAAACCATTAAGAAAAGGTACTCTTGAAGGTGCTTCCTATAATGATTATAACTCCTTTAGAACTAGAGTTTCAAACTTATATATTGAAATGTCTAAATATCAGGATGAATTTAACATGATGAAAACTAAGATTGAGCTATTAGATAAAGCATCTTTACAATTAGAAACTTTCTCTCCAGAAATAATGAAGAAAATTTCTGATTTTAAAACAAAATATAATGCTTTTGATTCTGAAACTGATGGTAATCCAGCTAAAGCTGAAATAGGAGAGTGGGATAAACCTTCAATTTCAATGAGAACTCAAATTGCTATGCAAGGCCTTTCAACATCATACGGTCCAACAGACCTTAATAAATCAAATCTAGATATAGCTGAAAAGTTATTTGACAAGCTAGCTCTAGATGTTAAGATGTTTAAGTCTGAACTTGAATCACTTGAGAATGAGGTTAAAGAACTAAACCCTCCTCATCTTTCAGGAAGTGGTATTAATTAGACGCGAATTGATTAAGTTCAAAGCATTCTAATTTAAAATACTTAACAGAAGATAAAAGGTGGTCAAAAATATCAGAGGTTAATGCTTCGTATTTTGTCCACTCTTTGTCTTTTGAAAACGCATAGATTTGAATTGGAATCCCTTGAGATGTAGGTTCTAGTTGTCTACACATCATAGTTAATTCGTCGTTAGTCATAGGGTGAACTTTTAGATATTCCTCTATATAAATTCTAAAAACACCAAGGTTAGTTAAATTTCTTCCATTTAAGAGCATTGACTTGTCTGCGTTGTTATTTTTATTGTATGAGTCTATCTCTTCTGTTTTTAGCTTTAAGTACTTAGATATTAATTTAACATTTTTAAGTTCATCTATCTCATTATCCTCTAAAAAACGAATAGAGCTTGGTTTTATTAATAGTGATCTTTTAATTCTTCTTCCTTTAGACTCTTCCATTCCTCTCCAATTTACAAATGAGTCAGAAACTAATTTATATGTAGGTATGGTAGTTATTGTATTATCAAAGTTTTGAACCTTAACAGTAGAAAGATTTACCTCAACTACAGTTCCGTCAGCGTTAGATCCGGTCATTGTAATCCAATCTCCAATTCTTACAGTATCGTTTACTGTAATTTGAATACTTGATACAAAACCAAGAATGGTATCTCTAAATACAAGTATAATTATAGCAGATAAAGCACCAAGGGAAGCTAAAAATGTTCCAACCTCTCTCCCGGTTAGCACTGATAATATTAAAATTATACCTATAAACCATAGAAAAATCATAACTACTTGAATATAACTATCAATAGGAATATGTTTTAGGGAAGAGCTAAGTTTAAAATAATCTTTTACAGAGCTAAGAATAGATTTAACTGTAACTAAAAACAGTACTATAGTCAAAGCTTCAATAACTATAATTAAATTTTCGGTGTATGTTGGAACAATCCAATAAAGAAAAAACAATGAAGGTATATAAGATAAAAGCCTGGGTACTCTGTTTTTTAACATTAAATCATCAAAAGGAGATGCAGTAGATTTAGCAATTCTTTTAAAAAATGATAAAATTATTTTTCTAGTAAAAAAATTTATGGTTAATACTACAAGGGTTGCGCATACAATAATAAGGCCTGAAGTAATTAGACTAGAAAGGTTATTGTTTATGCCGTAATTTGATAAAAACTTAATTATTTCTTCTTTATACATGGTACAAAAGTAAAAAACCCACCAATAAGGTGGGTTTTTTTAGTAATAAATTTTAAAGTTAGTTATGAATAGATACTAACTCAAGTTGACCACCATTTTGATGTTCACTAGCAGCACCTAGTCCTTCAAGTAATTTTTGACCTTTAAAACTAGATTGCATTTTTTGCCATCCTTCAGTATTATCTGCACCCTCTACACCAATATTAAAGAACATGTGAGTGATATCACCATAGGCGTTTTCAGTTCTCTCATAAATTCTTGAAAGCGCCCACCATCTGTGATTTCCTTTAAGAATTTCTTTTTCAATTAAAGGTTTATAAACTTCTGATTCATAGGATTCAAAATCATCTGATTTTGAAATTGTACCAAGAATACTCATTTTATCGCCTGGCTTAAGATCACCACCTGACCAAATAGTTTGATCAACACCTACTAGATGGTAATTTCTTCTTTCATTACTTTCTGAACCAACTGAATTCAAATATCTTGTAACAGCACGTTTAGACATTCTA
>Ga0315328_10001054_pt1 | contig 12490 bp, 13 predicted proteins | sample M120032315metaG_FD_203462 | JGI IMG/M metagenome (GOLD analysis project Ga0315328, IMG submission 203462) | Ammonia-oxidizing marine archaeal communities from Monterey Bay, California, United States - M1 200m 32315 | ecosystem: Environmental > Aquatic > Marine > Intertidal zone | place: USA... | reverse complement strand
ACCATCTCTACGACAAATACCAAAGAGGTACTGCTCATCATTACCTGCTATCCCTTTAATGCTCTTACATCCGCAACGCCTCTTCGCTACGTGGTCAGTGCGAGTCAGAATTTAGTAAACAGGTCGTGAGTCAAGAGGCTGTGGTTGAACGGAAAGAATTATTTGGATTAATAAAAGGACAAGCAAGATTTATAAATGAAAATCATTGAAATAATCTTGAAAACCATTAAACACCAACCTTTGTGAATCCTTGACAGGGCTTATGTCAAGTTTGAGCCTTTTTCCATCTTGCTCAGGATGCTGAGATCCTTAGTGAGATTGGTGATGTGTTATAGTTTTTTTATAGATAATTTAACTAGGAGATGGTTATGGCCATGAATTTGCAATGTCCAGAGTGTGGACATGAATTTGAGATAGAAGAGAGTCAACAAGCACAAGATAACCAAGCTAAAGCTCTTGTGGCACAGAAAAAAGAATTAGCAAAAGAAAAAGAGAAATCACTTGCTCAACTAAAAGCAGCACATGAAAAAGAGAAAAACTCAGATATTAACGCTGAGGTTGAGAAACAACTAAAAGAAAAAAAAGCTGAAGTTCTTGAAGCACAGAAAAAAGAATTAGCAAAAGAAAAAGAGAAATCACTTGCTCAACTAAAAGCAGCACATGAAAAAGAGAAAAACTCAGATATTAACGCTGAGGTTGAGAAACAATTAAAAGAAAAAGAAGTAACCTGGAAAAAAAATGCTAGTCAAGAAGCTCTAGAACTTGCAAACAAGAAGGCAGATAAAGAAAAACAAAAATCAATAGTTAAAGAGGCAGAAAGTAAACTAACAATAGAAAGACTAACTAATGATATAAAAAATTTAGAACAAAAAACCACTCGTAGTCAAATGCCTGAAATCAAAGGAGAATCCGCTGAACAGAGATTAAAAGATGACTTGATAGAACGATTTAAGGAAATGGGGGATAGGACTGAAGATATTCGTAAAGGAAAATCAGGAGCCGATTTCAAACATTATGTTAATCACGAGCAACAGGAGATTGGCATGATGTTGATTGAACGTAAAAGTACAAAAAGTTTTCAAGAAACATGGATTGCTAAACTTAAAAAAGATATGGAGAAAAGTGAAGCAAACATTGGTGTGATTGTCACAGATAACATGCCTAAAAAACAAAAAGATGTTGGTATTTATAGAAAAACTTCCAATATTTTTGTTTTAAAAGCAGTCGGTGCAATTGATTACATCTTTTTATTAAGAGAGCTCATGATAACTAACCGAAATCAGGAAGGGTATAAAGAACTATCTCAAGATGAAAAGGTATTACTTCGTGTTTTTGAATATATAGGTAAGGGCAAAGGAAAGGGATATGTAGAAGAATGGGGGAACAGTATAGTTGAAAGAAATAAACTAAAAAATGATAGAAATACAGAGCACAAAAAATGGATGAAAAAGGAAGAGAAGAACATATTAAATCAGGCTGAAACTTATATGAAACTAATCAAAGGCTTCAATGAAGCTTCTCAAAACAAATTAAATCTTATTGATGCAAAAATCCTCTTAACTGATGAGACAGATGGTTAAAAAAGACATCTATCACAAAGTCTATGACGAGAATGGAAACCTAGATTCAATGATTCATTATGCATATGGAATCAAGACAACAAGGTACTTGTATATACCTCCGTATGGTTTCGTGGGCATTGAAAAACGATTTGACCAAACCCATGATCAAAAAGAATCTCCTCAGAGAGAACCAAAACAACAATATCTGTGGAAAAACCTCCCAATGCCTGAACCCCAACCCACTGAGGTTATAGAGTTTGGTGCATGGGATGCTCTTAAATTCTTATATTATCTCGGTGCAACCACCGCTTTGTTGCGTATCATAGTGGAGTATATTTTTTAGTTATGAACGAGATCGTTACTTTTAAAATCATGGATGAGCAATTCACCATTCAGTGTTCACCAGAACACAAAGATAATTTACTTAAATCGGCAACAATGCTTTACGAAGCCATACTAGAGATCAATGATCAAAGTACTGATTTAAGTGCCAATAGGATAGCCATCATGGCGGCTCTAAGGATTATTATTGATGCGAAAATTAAAGGCAGTGTGATTAAAATCATCCACTAGCATTAACAATTTTTGAATCTTGACAGGTTTTATCAATCTAAGAATTTTAATATTTGATCAATAAAATTATCTTTCACACCAATTAGGCTAGCTATGTAATATAAAGCTTCCTTTTCTTGTTCGGCCAGAATTCCATCAGAACGAGCAATAGTAATTATTTTCTGTAAGGCGGAACATTTAACTGGTTTTTTTGATTTGGCAAATTTCTTAGAAATTTCTTCAAGATTTTTTTTGATGTATGTTTCTTTATTTCTTTTTGTCTCAATTGTTTTCAAGAACGCTTCTACATTCTTTTTGCCACAAATCTCTTTAAGGCTCTTAAGTTCACTCTTTGCAAAATCATCATCTGCAGAAGCAACAAAATAGCCACTTAAAATTAGAAAATCATCTTTTTTAGGGTCAGATTTCTTGGCTGATTTTCTTTTTGATTCCGGGTCCATGTAGTGCAATATCTCAAATATCTTATTATCCATTTCCTCATCTGTTAGCTGTTTATCTGAGTTTGCTTTATTAAAGAATTTAGTAAAGGACTCGGACAACCAGAAATTATTAAGAGCTATTACCCTTAATGGGTTTAAAGGATGAGTTGAGTAACATTCGTCTGTATTATCTGCATCCTCTAATTTATCTAATTCGTCAACTTGAGCTAAATACTCATCCACATTAAATGCAACATAGGGCTCTCCGAGTCCACAGGACATTTTTATGAATGAACCGGTAGCAGCATTAATATCTTCGCAACACAGCAATCCAGCTCTATCAGCAGATATCTCAGCTTGCCTACTCCACGACATTAATTTCAACGTTTTGCTTGGTGCAAAACGAGAACCTTGGCATAAACCGGAAGCTGGAAGCTTGTAATGCTCATAGAGATGATGCCCGAACTCATGACCGATAATGAAGGTAAGCTCTTTTTCAGTCATTATTTTTATCATCTCAGAACTGACCCCGATTATTATTTCACCTTCAAACAAGACACAGTAAGCATTGATTTCGCTTGAGTTGTAAATGAAAGGATGCAGTTCTTTATCTTTTAGATGCAGAACTTCTTGGCAATGCATGAACTGTTTATATATTGCAGGCGAGGAACTTGGAGTTATTCTGAAAGACTGGCCGAGTAGAGTTCTAAGATGAGACCTAGCTTGTTTCGACTGGTCTTTTATTATTTGATCAGTATTTTTCTTGAGTGATTTATCCTTTAAGAGAGATTGCTGAAGGCTTCTATCGCCTGAGAATCTGAATGAGGAAACAACTTCCTTTGTTCTAACTTGAGCCACAAAATTTAGTCGCTGCTGTACAAACTACCCAGTTGTCCTTCTTCAATTCGTTTTTTCAAGCCATAAAGCTGGTCTTCATCAAAACCAAGATGTTTGCCAATTGCTTCGAGTGCGGTCTCTTCTTCATGGTTAATATCAATTCTGCCTCCCATTATGTCCATCTGGACAACTAAGTTGTCAGAATCAGCACCGCAAAGAAAGGTCGCGTTTTTGAACGTCAGTCTATATATCGATTCGTCAGTTATCGATTCCAGAACAGAAGGTAATACCACTGGGTGGTTTTTTATTATCTTTTCTCTTATCGCTAAAGACTCATTATAAGCTGGTTCATCAAATTCAAGATCAGGATCGGGTTTAACATCACCTGGATTACCGGTCTTCGCAAAAAGAGCGGCAAATGTTTCATCGTATAAAGCAAAGATGTAATCACCCATTGTTTCAGGAACCTCAATAACGCTCTCACCTTTTACTCTGGCTATATCGCATTGAGCTAAAAACCAATGTTCACATAAGCTCTGCCAAGTAATACCAAAATCGCCGTCAGCAATAGCTGCCATCATACCGACACTTAGAACCGCATCAGCTGAATTAGCTTCAATTGTTTCAAATTTCTTATCTACGTTCTCTACTTTTAGATCATCACCTAGCAGGTCATCATGATACCAAGTGAGAGAGTCCAAATAGCTTTTTTCATATTCCTTATATTTTTCTCCAAACGCAGCACAAAGATATTTAATATTTCTTGTTTCGTTTCTATCAGGTACCCACTCTGGACTATCTGATCCACAGATACCAAACGCCGTGGATATAATATGGCCGTATAAATACTCATCAACACTGGATGCACAGATATGAGCATAAGCTTTTACGTCTGCCGCGCCATCGCATTTGGCAAGTTTAGCTAGAACTTCTGTTGCTATTCCTTTTATTTCTGCTTCTGTAAGGGGAACTAAATCAAGCTTTTCTTCCTCTTCCTCTTCTTCTTCATCTTCTGAATCAATTCCAAAAAGGCCATCCATTGCTTTCATGAATCCTCGTTTAAAAGATGTTGAAAATTCGTACCATTGCTCTGTTCCCTCAGATGCCCTGGTTGCACTTTCAATTTCTTCTTCGGATACATCACCGTCGCCCGCTGTTGTAAATATCACACATCTGTATGCTGCTGCCATTGCATTTTCTTCATAATTCATAACTTTTTTCCTTCTTAATTTCTTTTATTCTTTATCTATCATCCTGCAACCAAGTATAAAATATTGCAAATACTTTTAACGTTAGCAAAGTAGAGGATGTATTTTACTACGACAAAGAAAGTCTCAAAGTGTACTGTTCGTGGTAATCTTTACCGAGAATTTAAAATAACGATGATGTGAGAAAAAAATGTTAAAAAACCCATAAATCTTCACATCCTTTTACTGTTTAGTAGAATATGACAATACCATATAAAAAAGATCAAACTTCTGAATCATCGAGAATTTGTTAGTTTTTTGGTATGAAGGTATACAACATAAAGGGCCCATTTAAATTCATTGATCTTTTTGCCGGAATTGGCGGGATGAGAATACCTTTTGATGAACTGGGCGGAACATGCGTTTTCACTTCCGAATTAGATAAATTTGCACAACAGACCTATGAGGAAAATTTTGGTGAATTACCCAGTGGAGACATAACTCTGATTGATGAAAAAGATATACCGCCTCATGACTTGTTAGTGGCAGGATTTCCATGCCAGGCTTTTTCTCATGCAGGACTAAAAAAGGGTTTTGAGGATACTAGAGGCACTCTTTTCTTTGATATTGCACGTATCCTAAAGCATCATAAACCTAAAGCCTTCCTTCTTGAAAATGTTAAAGGGCTTAAATCCCATGACGGTGGTAATACTCTGAAAACTATAATTAAAGTCCTGAATAACAACCTGAAATATAATTTATCAGTCGAAATTCTGAACGCGAAACATTTCGGCTTGCCGCAAAACAGGGAAAGAATCTTTATCGTCGGTTTTAAGGAACAAACTGACTTTCAATTTCCTCTTCCATCGATGAACCCGACTCGCTTGGGAAATATTCTGCATAGGAGAACATCAGATAGGTACACAATATCTGATGTTCTTTGGGCAAGTCATCAAAAACGAAAGGAAAGAGCAAGAATGAAGGGATATGGTTTTGGCTACTCACTTTTCAACAGGGATTCAGAGTACACGAGTACTATATCAGCCAGATACTATAAGGACGGTTCGGAAATACTTATCGAACAGAAGGGAAAAAATCCAAGGATGCTGACTCCGAGGGAGGCAGCAAGACTTCAGGGTTTTCCCGATGATTTCATAATACCTGTAAGTAATGGCAATGCTTATAAGCAGTTCGGTAACGCAGCTCCTGTTGCGGTTATAAGAGAATTAGCAAAAGTTATTGTCATGAATCTTTAGGATTATACCCATGGATATAGTTAACAGAAAAAGAAGAAGCAAGATGATGGCGGGAATACGTAGTTCAAACACCAAACCGGAAATAGCAGTGAGAAAATTCCTACATGCCAATGGTTTCAGATTCAGGTTACATCGCAAGGATTTACCCGGTAAACCCGATATTGTTTTACCCAAGTTAAACACCATCATTTTTGTTAATGGCTGCTTCTGGCATCGTCACAATTGCAAAAAAGGCAAACATTTGCCCAAAAGCAATGTGGATTTCTGGAAGGACAAACTTGAAAAAAATAAAATAAGGGACAGAAAAAACGCGACAGCCCTGCGTGATTCAGGATGGCAGGTATTAACTATTTGGGAATGTCAGACAGGAGATGATTCCATTATGGCAAGGATGGTTAACAATAAGCTATGCTAAGATCAGGTAAAAGTTATGACGAACACAAAAGCAATTTTTAGTACGACCCTTCCCCTCTTCATCCTGATATGCAACATTTCTAATGCCGGAGAGAGTCTCGTTGCTTTTAAAGATCATGCCGACGATTCTCCGATCACAACCGAAGCTGCCAAAAGGCCACCTATTGCCAGGGTGTCTTCAGAATCAGTTATCTACGGGCAAACCGGGGATCAGAAGCACGTGGGTTATTTGAGCCAACCTGATAAGGACAAAACAAAGTCCGCATTGATTGTTATCCATGAGTGGTGGGGTTTGAATGAGGACATACACCTCATGACCGATCAGCTTGCAGCTTTGGGATATTTAGCACTTGCCGTTGATCTCTATGACGGCAAGACTGCCAACGGGGTCAGGGAAGCATTCCAGCTGAGTACCAATTTGTCGAAAAACGAGGAGGGTGCTCTCGCCAATCTTCGTCAGGCGTATGATTATCTCGAAAAAGAACTTAATACCGAGAAGATTGGTATTATCGGCTGGTGCCTTGGTGGCAAATGGTCTCTTAGAGGTGCCCTGATGCTACCGGAGAAGATTGATGCAACCGTCATCTACTACGGCAGCCTTGTTAACGATAAGCAAAAATTGGCTGCTTTGGAGATGCCCATCATCGGTTTTGTCGGTACCAAGGACAGATTGCACCAGCAATTTATTGAATTCGATAAAAACTTGAAAGAGCTGGAAAAAGATTCGGTTATCCATATATACGATGGGGCCAAACACGCTTTTGCCAATGCTTCCGGTATTGCCTATGAAGAGAGTGCGGCGGAAGACTCCTGGAAAAAGACCGTTGATTTTTTAAATAAGCATTTGGATTGATATGCCTACAAGAAGAGAATTATTAATTTTTACACTTGCCTCAACCGTTTCCCCCTGGTCTCTGATACAAGCCGGCTCAATGCAAAATAAACTTGTCCCTTATATGCAGGTTGATCAGAAGTTGAAGCTGAGTAATATCGACTATAAGGCCTATCTACTGCTGGCAGTCAAAAAAGCACATGAATATTTTGATGTTCACAAGGTTGAACTGTTGCAGTACGCTCTGATTATTTTGGCACTGTCTCTTATACTTGCTGCTGGGATCCCGCCCACAAAGGAATTAATTCTTTTTCTCCTATAAATGCCCAGCCAATATTCAAGAAAATTCGTTAGTCTCGTAACCCAATCAGTTAAAGGAAAGGCAAATAAAATCATTTTTCTTTCTGGGGCAGCTGGCACGGGTAAAACAACGCTGATAAAAGAAATAAATGAAAAAATACCAAAATCTGTGATTGTTACTCCTACTGGAATTTCAGCATTAACTGCAGGTGGACAGACAATCCATAGTTTCTTCAAAATACCTCCAGCGATTAATCCAAAGCTCTCAAAGGTTAAGGGAGGTATGGCCTACAACTCTATTAAGAATCTTGATTGTTTAATCATTGATGAAATTTCCATGGTCAGAAGCGATCTTTTTGATGCCATTGATCAACGGTTACAAATGACAAAAAATAATGGTAAACCATTTGGAGGAGCGTCGATAATTATTGCAGGCGACCCCTATCAGTTGGATCCTGTGCTTAAAAAAAGTGAAGAGGCGGCCTTTTATCATCCAGGATACGGAGGAGTTTTCTTCTTTGATTCTTTCATATTCAAACAGATGATTAAAGGAAATAAGTTTGAAGCTTATGAGCTTCAGAACAGTTTCAGGCAAAGAGATGATGGTCAATTCGTAGAGCTCCTCGATAATATAAGATTAGGCAGAAATATTTCTCAAACCATAGTCAAATTCAATGATATTAGCGTTAAAAATGTAAATAGGATAAATCTAGGTATTGATGATAGTTTTAATAAAGAAAATGTTATTACGCTAACCACCATAAATGATATAGCAGAAAGTATTAATAACGAAAAATTGGAGGCACTGCCTGGAGAAGACAAAAAATTCATCGGGAAGAAGACAGGCAAGTTTTTGAATGATCAAGAAAAGAATCTTCCGGCACCAGAAATACTTTGCCTTAAAGAGGGAGCCAAAGTTCTGTTCGTCAAGAACGATGAAGACAGGAGATGGGTAAATGGATCACAGGGAGTGGTGACCAAGATTCCCGATGATAAGAATTTTATAGAGATAGATCTCAATGGCACCAAGTGTCATGTAACTACCGAAAAGTGGGAAAAAATTATTTATGAATATGATGATGAACTCGACGTTTTTCATAAAAAAGTCACAGGAACCTATGAGCAGTATCCATTGAGACTCGGTTGGGCCTTGACTATTCACAGATCTCAGTCACTGACATTGGATAAATGCGTTATAGATTTTGGAGAAGGCGCATTCACTCACGGACAAGCCTATGTAGCTTTAAGCAGGACCAGATCAATTAATGATATTATTCTATTGAAAGGCATTAAGGAAGAGGATATCCAAATTCATCCAAGCGTCAAAAAATTCTATGAGAACACGGAGTTTTACAGCATGGATAATGGTGAAATGATTACCAAGGAAGGTTTAAAAAGGGAAAACATAGAACTCAGAGAACAAATCGATGAGTTGAAGAGGAATCTTGAAAATAGGAGAGGATTTTTAGATGATCCTTTTGGTAAAAGCGAATGAGCAATAATCTATACATATTTTATTTTTTTATCGGAGCACTCGCAAGTTTTGGAGTTTTGCTCCTGGGGTATTTGCTTTTACCAAAGCTTCTGAAAAGGGCGAGGGAAGATCTTTGGAAGGAAAAAGAAAAAATGGACAGTTCTCTGGCCAGCAGTGTATCAGAACTTCGGAAAGATATAACTTCGATGCTGGCTAAGCATCAAAGCGATTGGGAATCAACGGCAGAGGTAGTTAGGGAACTTAATACTTCCTATGTAAGATGGGAAACGGCATTGTCCAATCCCTCAATACAGGGAAAACTTGCGGAAATCGGATTAGAAGAGATGCTTCAATCAGCAGGACTTATGAAGGAAGTCAACTATCTAGTTCAGCCTGTTCAAGCAGGAAGGGGTAAGCCCGATATTATCGTTCTTCTTCCTGATAATGCGTCGATTATTATCGACGCAAAGGCTCCCTGGAATCTTTATCAGCAGTTCGTTGAAGCAGAGGAGGGCGAAAAAGAACAAAAAAGGCAGCTTTTTGCAGAGGGTATGATAGACCATGTTGATGCACTGCATATAAGAAATTACCCTGCTCAGTCTGACAGACAGACTCCCGAACTGGTCCTTATGTTTTTGCCTAGTATCTCCATGTATCTCGATGCCATAGGAGCTATTAATGATCTTACTGAACAGGCATTGATAAAAAAAATATCAATCTGTCCGCCTGAGATTCTTTATTCACAATTGAAAAACATAGCCCTGACTTGGCAGCAGAAAACAACCTATGAGAATGTAGTGCATATTCAAAAATTGGCAAAAGAATTGCACGGTAAAGTCAGAGTATTCAATAATCATCTTTTTAAAATGGGCAATTCATTGAAATCTACCGTTGAACACTACAACCAAGCTGGAGCCAGTTATAGGGAGAACCTTGCAGTAACTCTAGAGAAATTCGAGGATGAAAATCTGATACCCCGGGATGATAGAATTAAAGCGCAGAAAGGTACTAAAGGCAGTCCTGAGTACCCAAAAAAATTGAAGCAGAACCTCAAATTGATGAATGAAGAATGAGGTAAGGAGGAATAATAATGTCGGAAAATGGAGCTATGGAGAATCTTTCAAGAAATGAAATAAAGGAATTACTTGCAGGATGGATAGTCGAATCTCTAGAGGAACTAGGAGGTAAGGCACACCTTGTTGAAGTCGCAAAAATGCTTTGGAAGCAGCGTGGTAAGGAGATTGCAAATATGGGTGATCTGCTTTTTACTTGGCAATATGATTATCGATGGGCTGCAACTCACCTAAGGGAGTCGGGTACCCTCAAGCCCAGCAAAGGCGGTATTTGGGAGATGGAATATAAATCTCCACTGTAATTGCTGTAATTTAGTAATTGATATTTAACGCATTGATCTGTTTTACTTACAGTTATACAAAAATTTTAATAAAAAAAGAAATATATGAGTTATTGGATTTGGCCAGTCTCTACAACTGAGACATCAACACAAACATTAAATGAATTTTCTGATGAGGGGAAATCGTCAGATGCCGAAGTTTTTATTCGCGAAGCGGTGCAGAACTCCTTAGATGCAAGACTAGACGACGAAGAACCTGTAGAGATAAAAATCACAATTAAGCAGCATGTTTCAGAAATTATTTATAGAAAATTCTTTTCCGAACTCTCAGATTACAGAGTGCAAACTGAATGGCCGCCTATCGACTTTGATCATAAGACTTGCCTGGTTTACGAGGATTCAAATACTACCGGTATCAAGGGCAAACTGGATAAAAGAGAACCGGAAAGTAGTTTCTGGACTTTCTTGATGTACTGGGGGGCAGAAAAAATTGGTAGTGGACTAGGTAGATACGGTAAGGGTCGAGTTGCAATCATTGGAGCATCTAGATATAACACGCTGCTTTTTTTGACTAAACGGGAGGACGGTAGCCAGGCCTCGGCTGGCCTTAGTTTTATTAAACCTATGTTTAGTGAGTCCAAGGATGGCCTACAAGGCACCCAATGCTATTTTTTTGCCGGAGAAGAGCCAGCACAAGGAGCTTACCCTCTTCATGATCAATCGGTTACCGAGGACTTGATCAGGTCTTTTAATATAGATGAATTCCAGGGTAGCGGCACCAAGTTGATTGTTCCTTTTATAAAAGACACGGTTAATGAAGGGAGAATCAAAGCAGCTTTGATTGCCCATTTTGCACCCTCACTACTAAACGGTGATTTGTTGGTGTCGGTCAATGGCAACCTCATGGACGAAGAGACTATAGAGGATTTTTGTCAAGCTATTAAAGATAATCTCGGTAGCCCAGCCGCACCCCTGAAAAAATTAGCGAATAATCCTGAGGATTTTTTGATTTTCCAGAAGAAGTTCCTCAAGAATGACGATGACTACGCAAAACTACCAACCCATTCTGATCCCGTATGGGATCCCAATCCTAATCCCTATCAACGGCTGGTACATTTGGAACTTGCTCAAGCCGAACGACTAACACAGGCCCAGGATCGTGACGGTAAACCAATAGCGGATCGCAGGGAGGAAATTGTCGATCATATTAATTCGGGAGAACTGACTATTGTCAAAGTCGGTTTTCCAATCAAAAAGGTTGGGCGTGCAGAGGTTCAAACCTATATTACTGTAGCCATTCAAAAAGCGGAAGATGGAAATGAAGATGCTGTAGAGCTTCATTTCAGAAAGGGGATGGCAATACCAAGAAACAGAGAGAAACTTAAAGGAGGATACTATGCCAGCTTATTTGCTGATGATAATGGTGTTGCTGACTACCTGAATATTTGTGAGTCAAAAGCACATCTTGAGTGGACATTCAGTAAGGCAGTTCAACATTCACTAAAAGAAAAATATGAGATGGAGAAACTGGACGGGATACAGAAGCTTTGTGTTGAATTTTTTAGTTCAATAAGCACTTGGATGAATGAAAGTCAGGGAGAAATTAAGAGGAATATTCTTTCAAATTATTTCAATATCCCCAAGTCTGCTAATGCCGGGGACAGAGCAAGGAAAGAGGATGGCTCTGATTCTGATAAGGGTGATTCGGGAACCCAAGATATAGATGTGGAAGTAGAAAAATCTAATAAGGACCCTTGGACTGTCCCCTTGTTTTCCGGAAAGGGTTTCATGTTTACAGGAAGACAAGTTGAAGGTACCAATTTTCCTCGACAGATTAAAGTAACAGCAGCCTATGATGACGGGTCTAGCAACCCCCATTCATCTTGGGAATCTTGGGATTTTAAATATTCGGAACTAGATATTGAATCCGTTTACTGTTCCGTCACCAGAAATGAAGATCACCTTCTCATCGACGCTGAAAATGAGGATTTTAAGGTTTCAGTGGAGGGATTTGATTTGAACCGAATGCTTGATGTGAAAGTGATTTAATCTATGAGCACAAGAACCAAAATAAGATTTACAGGGTTAACAGTTTTACCGGTAGGTGCTGTTGACTGGGTTGTGAATTGGGAAGCTAGGTCAGGACCGATGCTCGAAAGGTTTGAAATTAACTTGGAAAAAGCTCCAAATAATATTAATTCAAGCTCCGGTGTTCTTCTGGTGCTGTACCGGCCCGATAATTCATATCTTAAGGAAATTGATCTTGGCGAGATAGGGGATAT
>Ga0315328_10001053_pt1 | contig 12496 bp, 11 predicted proteins | sample M120032315metaG_FD_203462 | JGI IMG/M metagenome (GOLD analysis project Ga0315328, IMG submission 203462) | Ammonia-oxidizing marine archaeal communities from Monterey Bay, California, United States - M1 200m 32315 | ecosystem: Environmental > Aquatic > Marine > Intertidal zone | place: USA... | reverse complement strand
CATCCGTGGAAATTTGTAACATTCGCTTTTTTTGCTTGGTTATTATATCAAGGACAGTAAATGCACCTCTAATATTGGATACTAGAAATGGATTCGCATCACTGATACTACGATCAACAAACGATTCTGCAGCAAAATTGACAACCAAATCACATCTCGAAATGGTTTCCTCCATAAGGCGCTTATTTGTTATATTTCCTTTAACAAACTCATATTTTTCATGATTCTGAATTTCTGATAAATTTCTTCGATCTGCACCATACAATTCTGCATCTACATTAACTACCTCAAACTCATTTGATTCCTTTAATAATTTTAAAATAAAATTACTTCCAATAAAGCCTAGGCCCCCAGTAACTAAAATCTTCATAACTAAAACCTTAGTTACGGATTAATAAAATCTTGTACTAATTTTTCACAAGGTTTTACAGCTCCTGGTCGAAGAAATCAATCAATTTATTTTTTAATATGCTCTTAAAACCTCTATTAGACTTGAAAAAAGATGTAGTAATTGGTCTAGGAGAAATTGGAATTGCACTTCACAAATTATTTTCCAAATCTTATATTATTGAAGGATTTGATATTAATCACAAATTAATTCCTAAAAATCTTAAAAAAAATGAATTATTGCAAGTTCGTTTTCTTCATATCTGTATTCCATATACAAAAAATTTTAATTCACAGATTATTAAACTAGAAAAAAAATTTCATCCACAAGGAATTGTTATTCATAGTACCATAAAACCATCCACAACATTTGGTATACAAAGAAAATTACGGATTCCTGTGATTTATAGTGCTACTAGAGGAGTGCATAAACGAATGTTAAAAGATTTGAGAAGATATACTAAATTTTTTGCTATTGAAAATAATGCTCCAAATAAAAAATGGGCATGCACAGAGTTTGTGAAACTTTTGAAAAAATCTAAACTAAAAACTAAACAAATGTCTTCTCCAATTACTTTGGAATTAGGAAAAATTGTGTGTGATACTTCCTATTATGGTTGGTTAATTAATTTTGCACAAATAAGCAAAATTATCGCTGACAGAGAAAAAGTTGATTATAATGAAATGTGGTCATTTTCAAATGAAATTCATAAATTTTTGGGTAATAGACCAAAAATGTTCCCTGGTTTTATTGGTGGACATTGCGTAATTCCTAATTTAGAATTATTAAATAATGATTCATTAAATCAGATTAAGCAAATTAATAATCTTTTCAAGAAAATATCTAATATTTAATTTCTATAATCTTTTCTTTATAAAATCGATCGATTTTATAGGTGTAGGATCTGTTTTCGAAATTATTGCGTTGTATATGCTTGCATAATCAAGTAAATAGATCAGACAAACCAATTTATTCAAAATACTTCCTTCTTGTGAAAAAATTTCTTTATATTGTATACCATTTTCACGGAAAAGTTCTTTAATAATTTCCCATCTTTCTTTTGTTTTTACATAATCGTCTTTTCCCTGAATTAAGATGGGTTGTACATTTTTGGGTTTATCCCAGGCAACTATTCCATTATGGCATGCCTCAATTACATCTTCTGTAATTACATGTACTTTTGCATTTTCTTGCATTGAATTTTTGAATCTTATTGCAGCAGACTGTAAACCAGACGGGTAATACACCATAGGTATTTCTTTAATCCATTCTGCAATTTGAAGTGCTTCATTTGTTTCATTCAAATTTTTTGAACAAATGGATTTTTGGATATCAAATAATGATTCAATTGATTCATTGACATCAATTTTTTTAACAGGAAGAATTTGTTCTAAAATATTAAGTGCTGAATATAAGAATCCTACAAATGATGCTCTAGGCGAATGTTCCTCCTCAATTTTGTAATATTTTATCTTTTTATCCATACAAAATTTTTCCATAGTTCCTCCAGATGATAATGCCACAAATTTCGCATTCATTTTTTCTACATTTTTTAAAATTGAGATAGTTTCTAACGTATTACCAGAAATACTTGTTGTTACAACTAATGTACTATCATCTACAGTTTTAGGTAATAGATAGCCCTTAACTACACTGACATGAATATCTGTTTTTGAAAGAATTGAAGCAAAAACATCACCAATAGTACCAGAACCACCCATTCCTGCAAAAACTACATGATCAATATTTTTTATATCAACTTTTGAAAAATTTACCGAAAAATTTTTTCTAGCAATTTGAGGCCACCCATCATAAACTTCAGACATATTATCTGAATCAATTGATTTTATATCATCTATTTTCAACAACTAGAGAAGGCATATGCTTGATTTATAAAATCTTGGACACAATACAATTTGATACAAACTTTTAATGGTTAAAACTAGATTTTTTCTTTATGGATGATAATTTATCTATAAATCTTGAAAAATATGAAACAAAAAATACTGTTGATCAACATGTTAATGGATCATTAACTGTAATTTGGCGAGATTGGGATAATATCATAAAGCATGAACCTAAGATGGTTTATGTAAGCTCAGTTAACCCTGGAGAAATAAAAGGTCCACACACTCATACAAAAAGAAATAGTTATTTTGTCTGTATTCACGGAAAAGTACTTTTTATTATACAAAATAAAGACGGTACTTATACTGAAATTGAATCAAGTCATGAAAAACCTGTTCTAGTTCATGTACCAAACAACATTGCATCAGCACACATCAATCTAAGTAATGATGTATCTCATGTTTTAGCATTAGCTGATTTAGCTTGGCGACCAAATGATAATGAAATGGTAAATACAATTTTTGAAGATTATGATTGGAAAAAATTGGAAAATAATGATAATTGATGAATCCTTCAAGAAACATCTTCTTATTAGACTCACAAATTAATTTCTCTGAAATAAATTATTCAAATAACAGAGGTTCTCAAATTATTACATTTGATTTTGATTCGCATTACGCCTTGAAGAAAAAATCTGTACCCCATTTAATCTCAGATACATTTCTTTCAAAAAAAGAGCTTTTAGATATACAAAAAAATGCATTTTCACTGTCTGATTGGTATAAAGAAGAAACCATTGAAAAAAATATTGAATATGAAAATGTTAATCTCGGTTCTTTATTTCAAGCTGAATTTATTCATATATTAGTTAATTATTCAAAAAGATTTCTTGAATGTCTTAACATCATAAAAAAATTTGGTATTGACAAAAATTATCATTGTTCAGGATTAATATATGAAATAATGAAACATTTTTCAGTCAAAGTTGAAAAGATTAATGATTCGCATGATGATAGTTTATTTTTTCCATTAGATTCGTTAAAAATTAAAATGAAACTTGGGTCTGCAGAATTAGAGATTTCCCAAAATTTTTTCAGAAAATTAAAAAAATTCACTGAAAAATCTTCAATATTTTTATCAAATAAAAATACTGATTTTACTCAAAAAAATATTCTTATATCTGAATTTAACACTCTTTCATACGAGTCATTATTTTCTAAAATTCCAGAATTTAAACTAAATTTTGTTTTCTTTAATAGAAGACAACCTACTGTGTGGAACACAAAAACATTTTCCATAGTTAAAAAATCTGGAGTTATTATTGAAAATGCTTATACCTTGATGAATAATGAAATAAAAAAAAACATTAAAAATGATAAAAAAAATATTGAAATAAAAATTAATAACTTATTTAAAAACAATATTTTTTTCAATTCATTTTTTTCAATAAATGGAAATTCTTTCTGGACTCCATTTTCATCCCATTTTATTACTTATTTTAAAAAACGAGCACTAGAATTCATTAAAGAAATTCAACTTACAAAAGAACTTCTGAATAAATTCCAATTCTCCTTTATTTTATTACACTCTGAGGTGGGTCCCAATGAAAAAATACTCTTACAATTAGCCAAATTAAAAAAAATTCCAACATTTTTGCTTCAACATGGTCTCATAAATGATTCAGTTGATGCCTATGACTATAATGTCTATCGTGGTGTAGTGCCAATTGAATCTGATCATGCAATCGTATGGGGTAAAGTTAATGAAGATTATTTTAGATGTATAGGAATACCAGAAGAAAAAATACATACGGTTGGAACACCGATTTTTGATAATCTAAAAGATCTAAATTCTATTGATAGTCAAGAGGGTTATGTATTATTGGCTACTTCTGGTCCTACTAATTCAGTTACATTTGATCTCACCATCGAAACTATAGAAAAAAATATTGAAAATATAAAGAAAATAGCCAAGGTTGTTGTTTCGCATAATAAGAAATTAGTAGTTAAACTTCATCCATCTCCAGAAGAATATGATCCTTCTAAAATTTTAAGAAAAATAAATCCTGAAATTGAAATTGTTAAAACCGGTAATATATCTGAATTAATTAAAAAATGTATTTTGTTTATAGTGATTGATGTATCAACTTCGATTATAGATGCTCACTTGTTGAGAAAGCCTGTTTTATCTGTAGCAGTTTGGAGAACATTTCCAACTACGGTAAAAGCTGGGGAATTTGGATTACCAACTGTACTTAAAAACGATTCTTGTGCTTTAGCAGATATTTCGTCATTTGAGAAGGTTTTTTATCAAATGATGAATGAAGATGAATTTAGAAACAAAATAATAAAAAATGCAGACAAATCTATACAAAAATATGTATCCTTTCCTTATGAAGGCGCAACTACATTACTAACTTTCTTAGAAAAATTTGAAAAAAAATTACAGGCGAAATAAGTAAAAATTCATTTAAACTTGATAAACTCCTTCTACATTAGAAAATATTGAATTCCATGCCTTAGGAGTAGTAGCGATATAATCAACTAGATATTTTTCTTTATCAACTTCTTTAAATTTTACAGTTGCTCCAGCTAATTCAGCTAATAATAATCCTGCAGCGACATCCCATATTCTATTTGCTTTACCTAGGCATCCACCAAATTTTCCCTCTGCTAAGTATGCTAGATTCATCGCAGCCGAACCAGTTCTAAGGCATCCTCTACTACTATCATTTATTTTTCCAAATAACATGAATTCATCTACTCTTTTTGCAGCTTCATATTTTTTACCAGAAAAAGCCATGGAGAACAAACACTCTTCGGGAATCTTGTCTATAATTTTCAATGATTTTTGATTTTTAAATACTCCCAGGCCATCAGCACCATAATACAATTCGTTTGAATATGGATTAAAAATTACACCTACAGTAATTTTATTTTTAACAAAAAGTGCTATCGAAACTGCATAAAAAGGAATATGATTCACATAGTTAACAGTTCCATCTAGTGCATCAACAATCCAGTAAGTTTTTTCTAGATTGCCTTGTACAAATCCAGATTCCTCAGTTAATATTGGAATATTTTTATCATAATCTTTAAGAATATCAATTATCTGATTTTCCGCTAATTTATCAACATGTGTTACTATATCTCGTAAAGATTCCTTCCTCGACACATTAAGAATATCTTTGTGGCGCTCTTCTATCAGATTTCCTGCAGAAACGGCTGCTTTCAATGCTGTTTCTAAAAACTCTGCATTACTCATTTCAATTCTCCAAGTTTTTGAAGATTATTCTTCCACTGATTTACCATAATAGCGAAAAGTGCATCATCAGCCCTCAGACCTATTATTATTTTTAAAAAGTCTCTCGGCTGTAGAGATTTCATGAGGTATGTTATGTTAAAATCTGGATCCTGTTCGTTATTATAACAAAATGCAGCCATTATTCCCATCATTACATTCTCTGGAACTATACCTGACGCTAAGCATAATTCAGCAGCGCTAATCAATCTATCATTAGTGGCTAATTTCCTAAACGGTTCTCTTGCAACTCTTATTATAGGATCAAAAAGTAAAGTATTCTTAAACCTCCTAAGTTCCTTTTGGCTGTAAGATTTAACAAATTCTTCTTCTAACTGATATCGTCTAACAAGCATCTGTTCCGTTTCAAACATTGCTTCTGACACAATTTTTTCAACCGATTCATTTTTCATAGACTCGTGAATGTAATTCACCATTAATATATTTCCCAGATAAGCGGCAATACAATGTGGTGTATTATGGATATACAACTTTGCCAACCATTGTTTTCTTAATTCATCAGTGTCAACATAGTGACAATTACCTCCAATTTCTGAAACTTTGTTATCAATATAACACACCCCATTTTCAGTCACTATGCTTAGTGGGTCTTGTTTTAGTAATTCTTCAGGAGCTGTATTGGAAGTAATAACATCTGGAATACCAAAAACTATGTTGGGATTATTTGTCGCAGCTTTTAGCGATTCTGGAATAGTTGAATCATTTTCACAGCAAATTACAGGCACGTTAGTATTGATTAAAGATTCCTTTAATGAAAGAGCATTTCTAGGACCAACAGCAGTTATTACAATGTCCATATTTTCAATTATCTCATCAGGTATATCACCAGGACTGTAGCAATGCACAATTGGAACTTCTAATTTTTCATATTTGTCATTATTTGTTTTGAAAGTCAAAAATTTTTTTTGTTTGTTTAAAAGATCTCTTATTTGTGGGTTTGATTCTACATAATTAATTTCAAATTCTGACGGTGGAAAAACCCAAGGAATAAAACCTCTTCCAATCGCACCTGCACCAAAAATTAGAATTTTTTTTTTCATGATTTTTATCAGTTAAACAGTTTTAATCTGTATTGTTTTTTTAATTTTATCTAATGATTTTTCTGCCTCATTTATTGTTCTACCTGTAGTGATAATCCAACAAACTCTTTTAGTGGAATCAATATATGGTTCGACTATATCCCCCTCAGTATATCTAAAAAAGATGTTTTCATAACCAGAAATTTTTTTTGCTTTGTTAAGCCCCTTTATACTTGAAATTTTGCCTGGGCTTGGCCAGATTGAAGCTGTAACTCCAACTTTATGTTTTTTATCGATTAAGAGGTTTTTTGGAAATGGTTTTCCTAAGGAAATCAAAATTGCTGCTTTTAAAACATTCTTGCCTGTGGCTGCAGGAACAAGATACTGAGAATCAAAACCGCCAGATAATCTACAAGTCATTTCTAAAATTCTAGGTCCATCCTCCGTTAACATCATATCATATTTTGCAGCTCCGATTCTTATACCAAGATCCGTAGCTACTTTCTCTGCTAGTTGATACATCTGTTTTTGATGTTTTTTTGATAAAGAACTAGGATGCTTTAATCCAATCTCTAATGCATATCCATTTTTTTTGTCAAAAGTACGGTCTGTTATAAAGCATGGATGAAAATTTCCATTTATATCAAAAATTGTTTCAACAGTATGTTCAGAACCTTCCCAACATTTTTCAACCATAGCTAGATGAGATCTAGAATAGTTCATTGCTAACTTTACAGTTTTTCTAATTTCCTTTAAATTAGGATGATGAAAAATTTTGGATCCTCGACTTCCACTACTATTACTACTTTTAATAATTAATGGAAAACCAATTTCTTCAATTATTTTTTTTAAATCTTTTAAATTATTTTTTGAAATTACTTTAAATTTTGGAATGGGGTAATTTAACTTCTCTAAAGTATTTCTAAATTTATCCTTGTTGTTAACAATGTGTGCAATTTCAGGGTCTACGGATGGCAAACCTAATTCTTTAGCTAATACAGCCATAGTTTCAGGAGCATCAATTCCTGCTGCTAAAACTCCAGTTATTTTTCCTTTCGATTTTTCAAATTCACGAGCAATTTCTAGATGCTTTGGGATATCATAAATATCAATTTCAAAAAAAATATCTGCTTTTTTAGAACAAACACAATTTCTATTTTTATCCGAAACTATTACTTTATATCCTAATTTTTTGATTTCTTCAATCAGGGGAATTTGTAATAAGCCACCACCAATTACCCAGAAAAATTTAATTTTTGTTTTCATATTTTTCAATGAAATAAAATTGTGATTTAATGTTAACTATCTAATTGTTAATTTAATTTAGATTTAATTTAAATGTAATAACCAATAGTAGTTAATTCAAAGAAATGACTGTTGGAATAATTGTTCAAGCTAGAACTGGATCTAGTAGATTACCTGCTAAAGTGATGATGAAAGCAGATGATGAATCATTGATGATTGATTATGTGATTAATCAATTAAAACATTCTAAACTACATGACGAGATAGTTGTAGCTACTACTAATCTTAAACAAGATGATGTAATATTTGATCATGTTACTAATAGAAATATACTATGTTTCCGTGGAGATGAAAAGAATGTACTTGAGAGACACTATCAATGTGCAAAAAAATATGCTTTTTCAACAATTGTAAGAATTCCTAGCGATAAACCTCTGATAGATCCAACAATTGTAGACTTTGCAATAGAAAGATTTCAGTCAAATTCTTATGATTATATTTCAAATTTCTTTACTGATGCGAATGATAATGATAAATTCATTCCATCTTATCCTTCTGGAACTGAGGTTGAAATTTTTTCGTTTGCTGCATTAGAAGGTGCATGGAAAAATGCAACATCTGAAGATGAAAAAGAACATGTAACTCCTTATATTTACAATCATCCAGAAAAATTTAATATTTTTACTCTGAAATCTGAAAAAAACTTATCACAATTTCGATGGGCATTAGACTATGAGAACGATTTAAAGTTAATTCGTGTCATAATCTCCAAAATTCAAAAGCGACCTATTTTGATGAATGATATTTTAGAATTATTTGAGCAAGAACCAGATCTAACAAAAATTAATTAATCTGATTTTTTAAAATTCACGTTTGGTGAATCTATTTGATTTGTAATAACTATTAGACCACCTTCGTTTAGTTGTTTTAAAAGTTGCATTACTTCTTTTTCTACTTGAGAGCGTTGTAGTCCTGTCTGTTGTGCAAAAAGTTCTACTAATTCTGTAACCTTTCTCTCTCCGTTACAGGATCTCCAAAAGTCGATAATAGCTTGGTTAACCATAAATCCTTGGTCGTGTTCATTAGCTAGCATCATAGAACCGTCTTCTTGTTTCACCAGTTGACCTACTCCCTGAGGTAATGCAGTTTCATAGTTTATTGGTGCAGGTGTAGATTGACTTCCAAAACCCTTCATTTTTGCTTTAGCATCATCAGACATCTTATCCATGGACCATGGAGGATCCCAAACTATGTCAACTTGAACGTTATTTACACCAGGAACTTTTTTTGCATATCTAGTGACATCGTCAACCATAGTATCATGTAGTGGACATCCTTTGGTGGTCATTGTCATTTTTATGCTAACATCATTATTTTCAGATACATCTATTCCATAAATCAGACCCATATCTACAATACTTAGAGGAACTTCTGGATCCATACATTGTTTAAGCGAGTTTTTAATTTGTTCAGTGCTGACTTGGCTCATATGCTGTCAGAATCATGGAATAAATAAAAACTTTCTATTAATTAGCTGCAAATAATTCTTTTATAGATTTCTCAAATGATGGTTTTGCTATACCATTTTCAGTTATAATACCAGAAATTAGTTCTGGTGGAGTCATATCAAATGCCGGATTTATCACATCAATTCCATCAGGTGCAGTTTTTTTATCTCCAATTCCAGTAACTTCAGATGCTTTTCTTTGTTCAATTATTACGTCTTCGGGATTACTTTTCATATCAAACGTAGAAAGTGGGGCTGCAACATAAAATGGAATATTGTGTTGTTTTGCCATAATTGCAATCTGATAGGTTCCAATTTTGTTATACACATGACCGGTTCTAAGTATTCTGTCAGCACCAACAACAATTTTGTTTACAAGACCATTTGCCATAGTATAACCAACTGCAGTATCAGGAATCAAGATAACATCAATCTCATCATGTTTTAATTCAAATGCAGTTAATCTTGAGCCTTGTTGAACAGGTCTAGTCTCAGTTGCGATTACTTTTACATTCTTACCACTATCCTTTGTTGCACGAATAACTCCTAGTGCGGTACCATAACCAACAGTTGCTAGTGCACCTGCATTACAATGAGTCATAATAGTATCATTATCACTGAATAATTTAGAACCATTTTTTCCCATTGACATGTTGATTTGTATGTCCTCCTCTGCCATTTTTTTTGCACGTTCAACGACATTATTCCTAATTTCTTGTACAGTAGTTGCCTGATTTGCTACTTCCATGATTTTATCTAAACCCCATGCAAGGTTTACTGCAGTTGGTCTTGTTTCAAATAGAATTTTTTTGGCATTTTCAAGATATGAGATTAATGTATCTTTTTCAGTTGCATCACTTTGTAAGGAAGCTAATGCTAGACCAAATGCTCCAGATACACCAATAGCTGGTGCGCCCCTAACCACTAATGTTCTAATTGCATCAGCAACTTGATTATAATCGGTATAAGTAACATATTCAAGGACATTAGGTAATTTTGTCTGATCAATCATTACTACAGAATTATCTTTCCATTCCACAGTTTTTAATGTCAATGATTACATTACAGACAGTTGTTATATTATCCATTCTACATTCAATTACTCATAACAAATTCATCATAACAAATTCGTCATGATACATATATCATAGATTTTGTCGTTTTTTAATAATGAGTTTAATGCAGAATCGATATGAAGTTATTAAATATAACAAATTATCCGAAACAAGTTAATAATAAAGATGTAAATTTGAAATAAAATTATGAATCATTCTGAATTTCAAAAATTAAAGAAAATACCAGAAATTGGTACTGAAATGTATGATATGATGGTAAAATTATACCCAATTTGTCGTAGCATAACAGGTGATGGAGTTAGAAAAACTCTTGATATAATTTCTGAACAAGTCCCATTAGAAAAACATGAAATTCCAACTGGCACTGAAGTTTTTGATTGGATAGTCCCAAAAGAGTGGAACATAAAGGATGCTTATGTTAAGAAATCCAACGGGGAAAAAATAATAGATTTTCAAAAATCAAATTTACACGTACTAAATTATAGTGTACCAGTTCACAAGACAGTTTCTTTAAGCGAATTAAAAGATCATTTATTCACGTTACCTGACCAGCCTACGCTAATTCCCTATAGAACATCATATTATTACGAAAATTGGGGATTTTGTATTACACATAATCAATTTTTACAATTAGAAGAAGATGAGTATAAAGTAGTTATTGATTCAACGTTAGAAGACGGTTCACTTAGCTATGGTGAGTATTTTATTAAGGGTGAATCTAAAGATGAAGTCTTACTTACATGTTATACTTGTCATCCTTCCATGTGTAATGATAATCTATCAGGTGTTGTATTACTTGCCTTTCTTGCAAATCATCTCAAAAATCTATCATTACAATATTCGTATAGATTTTTATTTATTCCAGAAACTATAGGTTCAATCGTTTGGCTATATAGAAATGAGCAGAATGTAGCAAAAATAAAACATGGTTTAGTTGCTACCTGTGTTGGAGACCCAGGAATTTCAACTTACAAAAAAAGTCGACAAGGAAATGCAGAGATTGATCAAACCGTCATTGAAGTCTTAAAAAAGTCTGGAGATGATTATAAAATTACGAATTTTGAACCATTAGGTAGTGATGAAAGGCAATTCTGCTCACCTGGATTTAATCTTCCTGTAGGATCACTACGAAGAACAAAACCACCTAATTTTCCTGAATATCATACATCTGCAGACAACACAGAATTTGTCCAAGCAACATATCTTGCTGACTCATTTTCTAAATATTTCAAAATAATTTTGAAATTAGAAGAAAATTTTGGGAATTTTTATTCAAAAAATAATGAAGAAGAACCACTTGAAATAGATAGCAAAAATGATCAAGTTTTTCTTAGTCTTAATCCAAAATGTGAACCCAAGTTAGATAAAACTGGAATATATAGAAAAATTGGGGGGGAAAGAGATAACGATTCTTTAACAATTTTGTGGATATTAAGTTATGCAGACGGTAAACATTCACTTCGTGATATCTCATTAAGATCTGGAATTGATTTTAAGCAAATAAAACAAGTGGCAAAATTATTGCAGACAAAGAAATTATTAAAACGTATATTATAATGAACAACAAAGAGGATTATTTTCGCGCGTACAAGTTCTTTGAGGAAAAATATGCCAAACTTAGCATGAATGATTTTGATTATTTTTACATCTACAGCGATTTTCGTTGGTTTGCTACTGAAATGGGTAAGAATTTGACAAAGAATGAGTTTTGTTCAGCCGTTATTAAACCACTAATTGAAAAAAATAAAACAGTAATTATTCCAACGTATACTTACACTGTTAATGGTGTTTTTGAAGTATTAGAAACACCAACTCGTTTGGGCGCTTTAAATTCTTGGATATTACAACAAGCTAAAGTTTGCCGTTCAGAACATCCCTTGTTTTCGTTTGCATCCTTGGGTCCAGGCGCCAGTTTAGTAGAAAACTGTGGAAAAAGCGCATTTGGCAAAAATTCTGTGCATGAAAGACTTGTGGAAAAAAAAGCGTGTACACTTCATGTAGGAATGCCAATACATTTAGCTAACACTTTGATTCATAATGTAGAACAATCATGTGGTGCGACGTACAGAATTAACAAATGTTTTAAAACCAA
>Ga0315328_10001047_pt1 | contig 12514 bp, 21 predicted proteins | sample M120032315metaG_FD_203462 | JGI IMG/M metagenome (GOLD analysis project Ga0315328, IMG submission 203462) | Ammonia-oxidizing marine archaeal communities from Monterey Bay, California, United States - M1 200m 32315 | ecosystem: Environmental > Aquatic > Marine > Intertidal zone | place: USA... | reverse complement strand
GTCTTGGTTTTTTGTTGGCGATGGTGGCGCGCCTAATGATGGCGCCTTTTATATTACATCAGGTGATGATGATTATACAAATCTAAGCACTAGGTTTTACATCAACCATGCCAGTGGCAACGTCGGTATCGGAACTGCTACGCCTGCTGCGGCACTTGAGATTGCCGGAGATAACGCTTTTACCGCACTGAGAATTACAGATCACAACACCGGCGGAAATGCCGCCAATATGTTAGGAATAGTTTGCGCTGAATATTCTGGAAGCGGAGGTAACCCCAACGTTATTGAAGCTTACAACAGCAGCGAGATCTCCTTCGCAACAGGAGGGGCTGCAGATAGGCTCAGAATAGATAATGTCGGCCGCGTCGGAATCGGGACTGGTTCGCCATCAGGAGACTTAGAGCTACTTTCGGCTAACACCGACACAAATTTACTCATGGGCGGAACGCCCACAGCAGGACTAGCCTCAAGAGAGGCGTGGAGAATACAGGCAGAGGGAGACGAGCTTCATATCGGCCAAAATAAATCGTCCTACGCGAAATACATGTCGCTCAAGGGCAGCAACGTCGGAATCGGGACTGAAACGCCAACTTCGACACTTGAAGTTCACGCACCAAATACCTCGTCTGCCTTTAGTATATACAACGAAGTTGATGATGATCTGAAAATGAACTCGACTGTTTATGATAACGGTGGAGCTCTTTCTTTATTCAACGATGGAGCGGTGAGGGTGCATATAGACGGAAGACACGGAACTCCGAATGATACCTTCTTCAATGCTGGCAAAGTCGGAATCGGGACTGCTACGCCAGGTTCACCACTTCACATTGAGGGCGCTTACGATAGAACATTATACTTAACCACCACAGACACGAACGGGCAGTACATGATGATCCAAGGTGCGCCTGACAGTAGTGTTAACCCCGTCAGGTCCGGGCACAACTTGCCTGCGGCGGGAGCTGCATACCTTGGTAACGCTAGACCCCTAGTTACACAAGGCTCGGGCGGAGGTGCTCCAGAAAACTTTGCTATCCGTGCGGAGAGTGGAATAGAATTTGCAACAGACGGCCCGAACCTTAGAGCGGGGATAGATCACATTGGAGACTTTGGAATAAGAAATAATCTTTTTATCGGGAACGACGGTGGCAGCGGCGGCTCAAATAATGCAAACATGAAGACCCTTGGCCGATTGGTGGTTAGCGCCAGATCCCCGGATGAAAAAAGCGCAATCACAGTAATGAATTCAGGTGGAGGAACGGGCGTCTCGCCAAAACAAACCCCACTCATAGAAGGAATGGGTACTACCGGAAACGGGGTAGCAGGAATTTATACATACAATGAGTATACAAACAACACGCGATGTGGCCTCAGATTCAAAACCACAGACCAAAGCGGCAATGAAACATTCGGCCTTAGCCTTATAAACGAAAATTTCGAAGTCAACGCCGATACAGTTTTCATCAACACGGCAGCTATAGCGAAGCAAGGCTGCACGACAGAGTACGGGAAGAGAACTGGCCTTGCAGACGGAGAATATGCGCTTAACTATGTTTGGGCTAACGACGCGGCCAGCGAAGCATCCCTAGCCGACTACAACGGCAGAAGCGCAGGGATGGGAGTGTACAAAAACGCAGGCGAGTCGTGGACCAGTGGATATTTATGGACGGTCAGCAGCTTGGGCAACCACTTCTATTCATGGAATGATAATTCAGGCGTTTTGAGAATGAGCAATTCGATGTCTCAAATCGGAGGAACAGGAGGAACAGTAGTAGGAGCACAGACCTCCGACGAACGCCTAAAGGATATCGATGAAGAATTTAATTACGGCTTGAGCGAAGTCTTAAAGCTTAAACCCATATCATTTACGTTAAAGAATGACGAGTCCGACACTAAAAAACTTGGTTTCGGAGCGCAAACAACGCAAGAAGTAATCCCTGAATCAGTTGGGGATAGCGGGGATTGCATAGACGGCTATGATGTAGACGAAGAGGACGAGTTCAAACAAACCCCAAAAAGTGAAGATACGATTCTTAACATGGAATATGTACAACTCATTCCAGTACTAACCAAAGCAATTCAAGAACTCAAGACAGAGAATGACGAACTAAAGGAAAGACTGCAATCAATCGAAGACTGGAGAGGAAACTCAGTTTAATTATGAGCGAAGAAAATAAAAATAATAAAGAAAAACCAGAGCGGTGGAGCCTCTGCCCTGATACGCTTGAACATCCAGACCTAATCCCAGCACCAAAGCGGGCAAGAGACAAGGATGGAAAGTTTATATCTGACGACCCATCAACACCAGACTATAATGAAGCCTGGGAAGGCGGAAAAGCGCCAAAAGACAAATAAATACTTGACAAAACTCGGATAATATAGTAGAGTTATAGTATGTCAAATTTGTTATACCGCACAAAAACATATCTTGTTGGACACATGCAGTACCTTTCTGGTAGAGACTGGAGAGACGATGTAACGCAAAAGCTAGGAGAGCTAGACATTACCTGCTTCAATCCATACAAGAAACCATTCATGAAGGATGTCGAAGAGGACGAATCGTCCAGAGAAGAAATGGACACGTGGATGAAGACTAAGCAGTATGATAGAGTTACGGAAAGAATGAAGGTCGTACGTTCATACGATTTAAATTTAGTAGATAGGAGTGATTTTATTATCGCCCATTTAGTTCCAGACGTAGCAAGCTGGGGCTCGGCAGAAGAGATTGTCACTGCAGTAAGAATGAAGAAGCCGGTTTTCGTAAGCATGGAAGGCGGGAAGACAAAGACTCCACTTTGGATGCTGGGAATGTTTCCTCACAAATATATCTACAATACTATTGATGAGATCGTTGATATGATCTACGCCATAAACAAAGGGAGTAAAGAAATCGATTCAGATCGATGGAGACTCCTAAGGAAGGATTTTAGATGATAGAACTACTTGCAGCAGCAAACACGGAATATAGTGAATTCTTTACAGCAGACTGGCTGATCTTTGGTGTGGTCGGGGGCATTATATGGGCCGCTAAAGATAATTTTAACTTTGGATGCTTTAACGACGATGACGATGAGCACATGTTCTATTAATCCAAAAGTTATCCAAAAGATTCCTGCGCCAAAATCTTCCGAGGACTTTGAGAAAGTCTGGGAAGAAGCTCAGGTATTTAAGAACGGGGTAACAAACGAGCGGGCGAAAGAGCTAAACTTCGCAACCTCAAAAGAGCTCTTGCCAAATATAGAGGTCGAGGCATCGTACTCAGTGGACAATAACGACACGATCATACCAGTAAACTTGCACGACTTCTTAGATTATTGTGCCTACGACAAGCCCTTTGAATCAAACATATTCACACACCAAGAAGGCATACCTAGAAAAAAAACATTCAAAGGAGAAAACATATACTTATTTAATTTTAATTGCATGTTCAACGATCAGCTTGCGGAATTCGTAGCTTGTCCAAGTTATATTAATGATTGGTTTTCTAATTTTTTCCCAATATATACTCGATGCATGGTTTATGGAGCAAGTCACACTTGGTTCTTTATAGGTCCAGGAAAAACCAAAACAGAAATGCACACAGACCATGACTCAGTGCATACAACCATCCAACAGCTTGACGGAGAAAAAATGTTCTTCTTGCTGCCCCCAGAGCAAATGCTTTTTGTTAGGAACAAAATGGGAGAAGACTTCTTTAAAAACATAGAGTTTTTCCACAACGAAGGGGGGCATGAAGTCTCAAGCCTAACAGGTCAGGACCTAGAGATATTCAAAGACCTAGATGTCTTGGTAACGACTTTAGAAAAACACGATACCGTTTACCTACCAGAATCTTGGGGTCACTACGCAAACAGCCTCAGTCCAAGCATTAGCGTAAGCAGAGACTTTATAGACGAAAGAAACGCAGACAGATACTTTTTTTCAATGATGGCGATATCAAAAAACGGCCACGTAACACCAAACCTAATACCAACCGAAATGCTACACTCAGTAGCATCAGAACATTATGCAGTATAAACAATTAAAATACGAAGACGTTTGCCTCTTGCCGAACTACAGTGAATGCTATTATAGGTCAGACTGCGCAACGCTAACCAACATTTGCGGGAAGGAATTCAAACTTCCAATCATCCCAGCAAACATGAAATCAGTAATCAGCATGGATACTGCCAGATGGATGAGCGAGAATGATTATTTTTACATTATGCATAGGTTCGACAATACGCTTGCCGAAACAGTAACCATTATGAACGAACAATCTTGGGAGAATATCTCCGTTAGTGTTGGCGTGAAAATAGAAGACAAGAGAGACATACTCAATCTCTCGAAATACAAAAGCAGAATAGACTTCCTGACAGTGGACATCGCCCACGGCCACTGCGACAGAATGAAATCAATGCTAAAGCATATTAAAAAGTATATGCCCAACACAAAGGTCATTGCGGGGAACGTCGCAACAACAACAGCGGTTCAAGATTTAGCCCGATGGGGAGCAGACATAGTTAAAGTAGGAATAGGTCAGGGCTCACCCTGCACGACAAAGGATAAGACGGGCTTCACCCTGCCAATGTTTAGCTGCGTCTTAGATTGTGCAAATGCTTACGCTTCATATCTTGACGAGGAGTTAATTGCGCCAGAAAACAACAACCTTCCCGTACCCATCATTGCCGACGGAGGAATCAAATGTAATGGGGACATCGCCAAAGCCATTGTGGCTGGGGCAGACCTAGTAATGGCAGGTGGAATGTTTGCGGCATGTATAGACAGTCCAGCAGCCTCAAGCACCGTTAATGATATCCCACACAAAGCTTACTTTGGTTCAGCTAGTGCTGAAAACAAAGGGCACAGCAACCACGTGGAAGGTAAGCTGACAAATATATGCTCTAACAATATGACGTATAAGCAAAAGCTAGGGGAAATAAAGCAAGACCTACAAAGCTCAATATCTTATGCAGGAGGGGAAGATCTAAGTGCATTTAAAAACGTAGACTATCGCAGAGTATCATGAATACGGACTATGAGATAAGAAAGATGACGCTAGACGACTCGGACGAGGTTGTAGACTTGATTCAAGAATCCTTAAAAGAGGCAAAGACTTTTTTTTTACCAGTCCTACCGACAAAGAAGACATCATATCACTTTTACAAATTAGAAATAGAACCAGCGATAATCAACGGAGACCCATGTTACCTCATCTCAGACGGAGACAAGCATGCCGGATTCAACTGCGCCTCAACTTGCATAAATCAAGTATATGACTTCGACAAAAAGATCGGGCTTGGGGTTTTAACATTTATATTAAAAGAATACAGGAGAAAGGGTCTATCAGAAAGACTCAGGCATTTAATAATGAAAGACTTCAAAAGCATGGGTGTGGAATATGTGTTCTGCGATATATACGAACCCAATAAACCGTCACTCCTAGGAATGAAGAAGATATGCAACGAATCAAACCTTAAACCAGAAAGAATCTTTGAGAGATATGGATGCAGGCTATAATTTATTCGAAGAATTATTGCGTAGAATGGATTGGGACGGCCGGCGACTTGAGGAAGAACTGCCGCCCATTAGCAGGCAAAGGGTATTAAGCCTCTTAAATGCTGTCGCGATTAACTTCGTGCAGTTCAGGAAAGAACTCGAGCCTCCGAGTTCAGCTATTGTAGCCCTAAGCGCTAACGCAGGAAACGATTTAGCGTCATCACTCTCTTGTGCGCTTAATTGCGTAACAGATCACCACCTTTTACTGGAGAGGATATGTAGCTTCCTTGAGGACAGCTACAAGAGGCAGGTAGAAGACTTTCGTGGCAAAGTTATTCCAGGCATGGGACATCCCTCAGTTAAAGGCGTAGACCCAAGAGTTGAATTCCTTTTCTCACAATTTAACGACACAAAAGGGCCAAGGGTTAAGTTCTACGAGGAACTGGAGGAAAAAGTGGCGCCAGTAAACATAAATATCGGCGGCGCCATGTGTGCCCTGATGCTGGACGCAGGAATAAAACAAGAATATATTTTATATTTCCCCCTTATAGGTAGATTATTTGGTTGGTGTGAGACATTTATTAAAACAAAAAAAGAGTTCAATAAAGTAGTACCATCAAATAAGATCATAAATGAAAGTAATTAATAACTTTTTAGACATTGAAATTGCCAACAAAATTTACGCAAATCTTGTAAATAAATTCAAGCTTGGCGAATACAGATCTCACTGCTTCTATGACACAGAGAAAGACGACCCAGAGGTTTACAAGTTCATCTTCTCTGCCGCCCCCGAACTTAAGCGTCGGGCAACCAACGATTTTCATCTGTACTGCAACTCTTTCCTGGAGAAGTCGAGAAACATAGGGCCCCACTTCCCGAGTTGTTTTTTTAAAAAGCACAATCAGTTAATGCTATGCCGAAAACCCTACATAGGGGGAGATATCGTATTCCCTACAGAAAACTGGGGGGCCGGTGACCCGCAGGGCAACGAAGGGATAACGGTTCCACTCGAGCACAATAGGTTGATTTCAAGCAAGACCTCAGAGCAGAGGGTAATGAACTTCTTATCCCTAACAAAACACCCCGTCATCTACCTAAACATACTATCCTAATGAATGTCTTATCAATAGACATAGACTACATAACCTCGGGCGAAGATTTCTCCGAAGTCTTAAGCCTATTCTCTAGCGCACTCTTCGGCAAGCCAGACCTAGAAGTCAAGTTTGCACAGTATCATGTCGATATAATTGATTTATTTAAACATGAGTACGGTGAAATGTCGATCCTAAACATAGATATGCACCACGATATTATCTATAACGATATATGTGACCCAGCAGAAATAAGGAACGGCACAGTGGACTCCACCAACTGGCTTGGATGGGTTTGCGCACACAGGAGGGTTGAGAAATATATTTGGTGCAAGAACAACTTCTCAGACCCCTTTGACGGAGAGCTAGTTAAAGCATTTCATACGCTCTATGTAAAAGGGAAGACATATGATGTCGTTGACTCAAGAAACATTATTTTTAGCAGCAAGAGGGCGGTAACAGAAAGAAAAAATGACAGCTACCTAAAATTCCGACCCAAGATTGAAGTGGAAAACAAAATTCAAAAATATTTTTACGACATTAACTTTGACAAAATATTCGTGTGCCTATCTCCAGACTATACGGATAGCGGGAACTATTTCTACTACGATTGCCTAAAAAATTTATATACCAATTTTTCGCAAAAGTGAAAAAAGCAAAAAAAAATTTCAGAGAAAAAGCGGCAACAGTGGACGATACATCTAACCTAATCAATGATATAGTATCTCGCGCGGACGCGAAGAACTACCTAGACTTGAATAGCCAGTTCATGATTTGCCACAAGTGCATCGACGGCTTCGGAATAAATTATTCAAAAGAGAAGATCATATCAGTTAAGCTTTATTTAAAAATATTCGACTCACAGCCCAAGTTCTCAAATAGATTTGTAAGAGAGTTTTTAGAAAACGAGGAGTTTAAAAACGAATTCAGCAGGCTTTGCATATCAAACAACACCCCATCCAACCACAGAAACAACGGGCTCACAGGCGTGAATACCAGCCTTAAAATACATCTAACAAGCAACTCGACATCAAAGTCCATATACAGAAGGGTGGGGAGCAAGGTTTCTGAAGCGATAACCCTGTCAGGCAATAAAGTCTCCTCAGAGAGGTATAGGTACGTATTCAATCGACAGCTGCAATCAATGATAAGGTTTTTTTATAATATACCGATACCAAGGTGTGCGGGGGGCGTAGAGTTCTACAAGAAAGGGGAGGGGTTAAACAGCAAGGGTCAGATCACGAAAACCGCTTGCTGCACAGCATACCCCCTTATAGACCCCAAAAAGAGCCCAAAAGCCTACTTATCCGAATACTTCAACGGCCTGCAATCGAGAAGACCTTGGGATATAGAGGAAACCATCATAAAGGGCGTTAAAAATTTCAACAAGCACATTATGCCAATAACAAAAGGCTACCAAAAAGGGGATATTACTAGAAAAATCTACTTTTCATCCCTTTCAACGAAATACTCCTCAATAAAGAGAGTTATTTAATAAAATTTATCACTTTATGAAAATTATGGTACCCGAGGTATCGAACCTTCATATTCGCCCTTTTCCCGCAGAACTTATAGCGAATGGAGACGCCATGCTCGATATTATAGTCAACAATATCTTGAACAAAATCAAACGCACCCCTTGACTTCAACCAGTGATAATACAAATCTTTCATACTTGGGTCAGCCTCTATGAGCACATCCATATCTTTAAAAACAGTGGCATATAGCGTTACATCCCTAAAGAGCGTGGTCTCTGAAGGCGGTTCTGTCAGTAATCCATCAATTAAAAGCAACACAATTAAATTTACACAAAAAAAGAGCTTGACTTTTGACACAAAATAAGCTATACTTTATAAACAATGGATAATTCAAACCAAAACAATAATTCAGAATGGCGAGAACGAGAGCTTGGAGCTCTTTGGGTTCGTCAAGGCAAGGGACAGAAGTATCTTTCTGGCCACTTGGAAGTAGAAACGATGCCCGGAGTAAAGGAAAAGGTGAAAGTAGTAGTCTTCTCCAACAAGGGTAAAGCTAAGAACGAGCAGGCTCCTGACTACGTTGTATATCGCTCTGTTGACCGAGAGGAAAACACTGGCGGAAACACCAACGAGACCAGTGTAGCTACGACTAGCGAAACCGAATCATCGCAAGATGATTCCGCAGGAACAACTAATACGGAGGAAGACGAAGTACCAGCCGCTTTTTAAGTGTAACTAATTTTTGGGGGTGCCCCGGATTCGACTGTTATTTGAAAGTATTAATGCAACACGAAGAGATGCCAGGCTTCGAAAAAAGGCATAAGCGAATAAATGCTAAAAACATTAATTCCACTGAGCCCTTCGTTCGCGAAGAGCTCGCCCTTGCAGCCTGAGGCTGCAACCTCCTGTTAATGGACGCAGATAAATCATCAGGGGGTCATCCATCTGCAAAAACAGAAAAGGTTTGCTTGTTAATAAACTGTAGTCCACTGAGTATATCGGGGGCAAATAATTGTAACAAGACGTTTGATTCCTGTATCGCAACGTAAAAGAAAACAGGATATTGTTGTAGACTTATTACGGAATAATATTCAGGACGCGGGTTCGATTCCCGCCACCTCCACCAATTTAATGAAAAATATATTTAAAAGACTCTTTGGAAAAGAAGAAAAAAAAGTTGAGTACATACATGTTCCGTCATTTCATGTCCTTCAAGCTTTCTTCAATCAGGTTGGGCGAAAGCGCTTAATAAAGGCCTTGCCAGACGACAAAAACAAAGAGAGGTTAACGGAACTTATTAACGAAGGCTTTCTTGCCGTCAACAATAAAGGAAAACCCAGAAAAGCCACACACGCCATAAGCAAAAGGCTCATCCTAGGATTAACCAAAATATATTTAAACCACGGAAAAAAAATAAAAATTAGACAAAAAAAAGTAGACTTTTCCCAGTAAACAAACTATTATATATACAATGAACGATCAAGATAAACAAAAAGTTGTCGTAGGAATTGCTAATTCCTTCCTGCAAGCCGTAACAGTTAACCAAACCTTGGCTATCCTCCAAGAAAAATCGCTCGAGAGAGCTAATGAGGAGGTAGACCAAATGGAAGACGAGCAGCTTGAAGAGGTTCTCACAAACATTCGCGCACAAGAGATTGCCCGCGAATTAAGAGAGGACACCGCAGGCAAGGATTCTACCGAAGAGGACACTGAAGATGCTGACGCCGAGGCGGTAGCAACAACGGAAACCTCTGAAGAAGAAGAGTAATTATCCCAAGATTAAATAATTTAGAGCTCTCCGTCTTCGTTGTCACTAAAGACGGCAGACGCCTGGAGGATATATCTTACTTGAATCGGTCTTCCGCAGAAGACAGAGTTAAAGAACTCAGGAGCACATTAATCTCTTCCTATAAAAAGCTAAGGATAAAACCTAGCTTTAAATTTGAGATCATTGAGACTGATAAACCGAATAAGATTTGGTAGATGGAGCTTGAGAGCTTTCCAGATGTTTCTTTCGTAGATTTAGCCGAAAAGAGAAAGTATAAAGTCTCCCCTGCGTCAAGAGACCAGGTTAGAGACGGCATAGATTTTGAGGTTAAAGGAGTCTACAAAGAAACCAACAGGGAGGTAAAGATGTTGTTTGCGGTTAAAAGAAAAAAGACCAAAAAGAAATCTAGATACCTAGACCGATGGACTTGGATTGAGTATAAGAACTCCGTAAGAAAGGACGGTTGGATATACGGACCAGCACACTTTATAGCGTTTGAACGTAGCAATGACTTTGTAATCGTAAGCAGAAAGATCTTGCTGGAATTCCTAAATTCCTCAAAATGCAAAGTAAAATGGGACATGCCCTTTGTTAAAGAGCCAAAAGATGCGAAATACAGGGTATACCAAAACAACAACACAGGCTGTCAAATAGCCCAAATCCTCACGAAGGACTTGCTCTCCCTAGAGGGCTCGCAAGTTTGGAAAAAGTAATGGCGTCCCAAAGGGATCTGGATAAAACATATTTAAATATGGCAGAGACGTGGGCCTCCCTATCAAGGGCGAGAAGGAAGCAGGTCGGGTGCCTCATAGTAAAGAGCGGAAGCATAATCTCAGATGGATACAATGGAACCCCTAGTGGATTTGATAACAACTGCGAAGACCTGCTTCCGGCGGTAGGAGGCAGAATAATGGTTGACGACGAGGGGGAGATGGTGCAGGGCACGTTTGATTTAAGAACCAAGCCAGAAGTCCTCCACGCAGAGAGCAACGCAATCACCAAGCTCGCCAAATCTACACAGAGCAGCATCGGAGCAACAATGTATATTACAATATCCCCATGCATAGAGTGCGCCAAATTAATTATTCAATCAGGGATCAAGAGAGTAGTTTTTGGCAAAATATATAAAAATGACCTAAAGGGCATTAAATTATTAAAAAGAGCAAAAATAGAAGTACAAAGACATGAAGATAAAGTTTAACATTGACAACACCACCAATATATAGTATTATTTATTAATAACAGAATTTAAATATGAAAAAACCAATAACTCAACATCTTATCAAGGACATCTTGTCTCAATACAAGAGGTATAAGCTATCCTTGAGCGAGTCCCATGTTATCGAGAGTATCTCTGCCGAGATCTCCGACCAACTAAGAAGGAACTTCATTATCGAACCGATCCCATACAGAAGAAAGAAGGAAGACAAGAAGGAGGAGAATACAAATGATGGTGCTTAATTTTTGCCTAAACAAGTTTTGCCCAATACTCATCATAGCAACGCTTTTGTTTCTTAACTTCGGGATGCTCACTTTTGAACCTTGGGCGATATTAGGCCTAGTTCTCTTCTCACAGCATTTCCACTATAAGTCTGGCTACTCTATGGCTTATTGCGAATCAAAAGGCATCAAGTTAGAATAAGTGGCGGAATACGTTCCATACGTTCTGCTTGCGATATGTCTTTACATATTAAAGAAAACAAAGCAGGCTTATGATAACGAGGTTCATGTAAGAAAGAAGCTCTTCTCACAAAAGAAGAGCACAGAGGTAAGGACTGGGCACATAGTAGAAAAGTTTGCGCCATTTCTAGACAGCTTTCCGCATGATCCAAGCAAAGCAGTTTTCCTAGGCCAGCCGATTGACTATATAGTTTTTGAGGAAGACGGAGTTACCTTTTCTGAAATCAAAAGCGGAAAAGCGCAGTTAAGCAAAAAACAAAGGATGATAAGAGACCACATAAAAGAGGGAAGGGTATTCTGGGAAGAGGTTAGAATAGATGACGAATAATCGAAAAACAAGAAGGCTCAAACTTAAAGTGGGCTCCCTAGAAAAAAGCCTAGTAAAATACAAAACAGAAATAAAGAGACTGAGGCGTGAAAACAGAGAGCTATATCTTTCGGGGAGAAATTAACGAGCTCTTCGCTGAGAAACTTCACGGCTTCCATGATGAGTTTGTAGAGACTATGCTACTTTGCGGAGTAGACCTTGTAGGAACCGCCCTAGATGAGGTCAAGATGACCAAAAACCCCAAGTACAATCTCAATTATTATCAAAAAATTGTCGGAGGGCTCCTCAAGGTCGACCCTTCGGTTTTTGTGTGTGCTATAGACGCAGAGGGTTGCCTTTTAGCGGAAATGTTTTTCACACATCTAAATAACGAAAAAGATATAAACAGCATCTTCTTGCTCCAAAACGTCTACCATTGGGAAACCTCGTCTCACTATTGCTCTCAAGTTTGGAGCCTAAACCCCACCAGTACGTGTAATATAAATTATTATTGGAGCGAAATACGCTAAAGGCGACTTACTTCTTCATAACGGTAAGCAGATCGCCCCCACCGATCGGATAGCGGGGTGATAGCTGGGTCAAGCGCATTAATCCGCCTTGCCTCGAGGATGTCTGCCTTAATTCGAAAATTCAACGCTTCGCTAGAGGCCGTAGCTGACATCTCCGTATTAGCGTCAAACGCAAGCTGGTAACC
>Ga0315328_10001045_pt1 | contig 12518 bp, 14 predicted proteins | sample M120032315metaG_FD_203462 | JGI IMG/M metagenome (GOLD analysis project Ga0315328, IMG submission 203462) | Ammonia-oxidizing marine archaeal communities from Monterey Bay, California, United States - M1 200m 32315 | ecosystem: Environmental > Aquatic > Marine > Intertidal zone | place: USA... | reverse complement strand
CGCCTTCGGCAGCTGCAGAAATAATTAGTCAAAATCATAGCAATCTAAATACATTTATAACATCAGCACAAAAGGATCTATATACACTAATAAATAATGAATTAAGGAAACGAAATGAAGGTCTAAACAGCTTAACTAAACTCATTAGACACCCTGGAGATAAATTAAGAGAAATCTCACAAAGTATTGACGGGCTTGAGACTCATTTAGCCAATCTAGTGGAAAGAATCTTATTAATTTCTAAAGGCGAAGTTAATTCTATTTCCTCCTCATTAAAAGAGTTCTCTCCATTTATGATGGTTGAAAATAGTAAGAATAGAATAGAAAATTCAATTAAGGATAGTAAAAGTGCAATACAAGCTGTCCTAGAAGAAAAAAGAAACCAGTTCTTAATCAACTCCAATACTCTTGAGGCAGTTAGCCCTCTTTCGGTTCTTTCAAGGGGTTATTCAATCTTGACCAAAGGAAAGGAAGAGAAAGTTATTAACTCCTACTCACAAGTAAAAATAGGAGATGAAATAAAAGGCAAGCTTAAAGAAGGTCAGATTCTCACAAAAGTAATTGATGTCTCTGATGAAAATTAAATTATCAACAATAGTATTCACTTTATTCTTAGGTTCTTGCGCTTTTGACCAAAAACTGTTTCTTTTTGATAACTGTAAATTTCCGATTAATAGCCCTTACCCTGGAGGTGTCCTCAGTATTGATATTAAAAATACAGATTTTGATAGAAAAAAAGAAATTGATATTGAGGGTCTTGTATCTTCTATCTGCAAGTATTCTCTTTATCAATCCAAGATGTTTATACCAATACCTTTGGACTTTAAAAGTAAAAAAATTGAAATTAGGCAAGATGGCGCTGTATTGAGCTCAAGTGAGATATTGAATAAAAGTTACAGAGAGTCAAGAATCACTATCTCAAACAATGACTTTATTAGTCCTGGTGAAGAGCTTCAGCCTAGGATTAGAAGAGAGTATGAGTTAAGTCAGGCAGCAAAAAACACCTTCACTCCAATAAAATTGAAAGACTGGGCAATGATTAAACCTACAAAAGGTCTAATCAGTAGTGAGTTTGGCGTTAGAAGGTTTATTAACAGTCAGCCTAGAAATAGACATGGCGGTATGGACATAGCTGCCCCTGAAGGAACCGAAGTTTTAGCTCCTTTAAGTGGAGAAGTAATCATTGCTTCGAACTTTTTTTACAAAGGCAATGTGATTTATATCAATCATGGGGCTGGCCTGGTAAGTAGCTATTCTCATCTTAGTAAAATAGAAGTTAAAAATGGAGATAAAGTAAAAAAAGGAGATTTAATTGGCTTAATTGGACAAACAGGAAGAGTAACTGGTCCTCATTTACATTGGGAAGTTTATCTAATGGGAACAGCAATAAATCCTGAAATTTTCTTAGCTACTTCAATCTAAATCTTCATATTTTGAGATAATTTCTTCAAGACTATCCTTAGTTTGAGGACCTATAAGAGTCTCTACTAGATTACCATCAGGAGTTAATATATAAGTTGCTGGCAAGCTAGGAGGAACTTCCCATCCAAACAATGAACCTGGATCTGTCAGGATGCTTGGTACGTTAACTTTAAACCTTTCAATCTGGTCTTTAAGCTCTTCTCCCTCTAATCGATCAAAATTATATGCCACAACAAGAGCCCTGCTATTATGTTGGTCGTAAAAACTTTCTAACTCTGGCATTTCTTTAATGCAAGGCGGGCACCAATCTGCCCAGTAATTTACAACTAACCATTTACCTAGAAAATCACTTTTATTTCCCATAGGCCCTTCAAATAGTTCATAATCTGGCTTAGAACAGGTACTTAGAAGAAGTAATAGCGAGAGGATTAAAAAATTTTTAATTTTTTGATTCATAAAGAAATTAGATTAGATAATTATGAATGATTTTATCATTTACCATAACCCAAGGTGTAGTAAATCTAGACAAACTCTAGAAATTCTTAATGAGCACGACGTCAATGCAGAAATTATCCTATATCTTGAGAACCCCCCTTCTGCAGAAGAAATAGCATCGATTTTAAACAAGTTAGGTCTTAGTGCTAGAGATGCAATCAGAGAGGGAGAAGATGAATATAAACTTCTAAACTTAAAAGATCAGAGCTTAACGGAAAACGAGTTAATAAACTTTATGTCAGAAAATCCTAAACTGATTGAAAGACCAATAGTAGTGAAGCTCGATAAAGCTGTAATAGGAAGACCTCCTGAAAATGTATTGTCTATAATTTAAAATAACTAAAGAGGAATTATTATGGAAGAAAAGAGTTTTTTTCAAAGGTTAAAAGAAAACCCTTTTTCTTGGCTTTTTACTGGAGAATTATTCTTCTTAACCTTAAATAGCTTATTTCTAATAGTCATATTGGTAGCATTAATTTCTTTTATAGGTTCCTTCTTCACTAAGGATTTTGAAGACCCTTCTGGAAAAGCTCTAGTCTTGAGTCCACCCGGACCTATTGTAGAACAGGTAGCGGGGTCAAATGACCCTCTATCAATTATTAGGGGTCAATTACCTGCGGAGTTATATGTTGGCGATTTACTAGAAGTACTAGAATCAGCTTCTAAAGATGAAAGAGTGACCGATGTTGTCTTAAGATTAGATAACATTGAAGGAACGGGACAAACTGTTCTTTACGATGTAGGTAAAGCTCTCCAAAGACTTAAAGATTCAAATAAAAACATCATTGCAGTAGGTGATTACTACACTAGGAGCGGTTACTATTTAGCGTCCTTTGCAGATGAAATAATTATGAATACTGATGGAGTCATTGAAATAGATGGGTTCGGTCGAAGCAGATTATTCTTCAAATCCTTTCTAGATAAATTAAAAGTTGATTTTAATGTTTTTAGAGTAGGAACCTTCAAATCTGCCGTAGAGCCTTATTTAGGAAATGAAATGTCTGAACCAGCAAAAGAAGCGAATCTAGCCTATCTCAATGTTCTTTGGGATTCGTATAAAGATGTTGTTTCAAAAAATAGAGGCATGTCTCCGGAAGAAATTCAATACTTAGTAGATAATGCAGATAAAATTCTTACTGAAGCTGGCATCTCTAGTGCCGAGGCTATTTTGAATTATGGACTCGTAGATAAGCTTTTACCCAGAACTAAAACTAGAAACTATTTAAAAGAGCTATTTGGAGAATCAGAAGATAAAACTAGCTTCGCTAAGATTTCTGGGTATGAATATTCTCAACTTATTCAATCTGAAAAAAGTTCTGAATCTGCTAAAGATAAGATTGCAGTTATAGTTGCAAGAGGAACTATAGTCGATGGAGTGCAACCTTCTGGAATGATTGGTGGCGACTCTACTTCTAGATTAATTCGGGAAGCACATGAAGATGATGACGTAAAAGCAATAGTTTTAAGAGTGGACTCTGGTGGAGGTGGTGTATTTGCTTCAGAACAAATAAGACAAGAACTGTTAGAGGCTAAAGAAAAAGGGTTAACGATAATTGCTTCAATGGGTAATGTAGCTGCGTCAGGAGGGTATTGGATTTCTGCGAATGCTCATGAAATTTGGGCATCTCACAATACTATAACGGGATCTATTGGGATCTTTGGTATGTTGCCAACTTTTGACAGAGCACTTAATGAAATTGGAATTAATAGTGATGGTGTAAAAACTTCTAAGTTAGATCTATCTGGAGATGTTACCCAACCATTGAATGAAGGCTTATCTAAGATTATTCAAAGTGAAATTGAGTATGGTTATAAAAGATTTATTGGATTGGTAGGCGAAGCTAGAGAAATTCCTATTGAAGAGGTAGACAAAATAGCACAAGGTAGAGTTTGGGCGGGAAGTACAGCACTTGAATTGGGTTTAGTAGATAATCTAGGAAATCTGAATGACGCTATCGAAAGAGCTGCCCAAATTGCAGAACTCGATGACTTTATTACGTTTTACCCTTCACAAGAAGTAGATTGGAGACAGCAGTTATTTGAAAGTTTTTTATCAGCCGTTAAGTCACTGATTCCTGAATTTATAATAGATAATATTATTTTGAAAGAATCAATTAAATCATTAAGAGAAATAGATAAATTTAATGACCCTAAAGGTTTATACGTCAGATGTGAGAACTGCCTTATTTAGAACTTACCATTTCCCTAACCAAAGAAGGAGAAATCTTCTTCTTCTTCTGTAGAGAAAAACTATCCAATTCATTCAGTAGTCTTAATAAATCGGACAAGCTTCTCGAAGTATAACTAATAATATATTTAATAGTTTTATCGTCTAGAAAAAATCCCTTTCTTTCAGATGATTGCAGCAAGGCTTGTATTTTTTCCTTCTCCGTGATTTCTGGTACCTCAATTGCCGTAAAAGAAGATAAACGAGAGGAAAGATCTTTAAGGCTAATTTTTAAATCTTTAGGAACCATATTTGAAGAAAGATAGACCTTGGTTCCACTAATGTAGCATTCATTAATAAAGTTAAACATTGCCTTTTCCCAATCTACAGAAATTTCCATTGAGTGAAGGTCTTCAATAAATACTGCTTCTAAAGAGTCTAAATTAGTAAGGATCTCAGATGAAGTAACTTTCTTGTCTTTAAAAGAAAAATAGAAAGATTGTTTACTATCTTCTAAATACTTTCTATGCAAAGCTCGCATAACATACGACTTCCCTCTTCCTTTATTTCCCCAAATCAAATAAAAGTTAGATATAGAATTATCTTCTGTAGTATTACTTATAATATTTAAGAAGTCTTTAGTAGAGTCACAGCTAATGAAATTATCTAGGTTTATTGAATCATCTAATTGAACGTTTAAATGAAGTTGTTTAGGAAGCTTATTCATAAGATTTTTCTAAATATGTCCCTACCTTCTTTATTGACGTAAGAACCTAAACTAAGAACTATAAAAATTAAAACTCCTGACATCGCAATCCACTCTACGAACCGAGGAAGGAAACTAAAAGAAGAGCCTATAAGTACTATTATGAATAACGCTATAGTCCATCCAGTGTAATGCTTGCCCCATCTGTTAGGTAAAGCTTGATTACTATCAAAGAGAAGTAGATACAACATAGATCCTATCAAAATAAGTCCATCCCTAGTCAGCATGGTGTAAACAAACCACAAAGGCAATCTTTCTGAAAAAGCTAAGGCTAAAAGAGTAGCTAAAATAAGACACTTATCAGCTAAAGGATCTGCAAATTGTCCAAATTCACTGGTCCAGTTAAATCTTCTAGCTAGATATCCATCTAAACCATCAGAAAGGCCAGCCACTATAAAAAGAACCAAAGCCGTGAAATAGTTCCCTTGATAAATAGATATACTTATTGGTATTACCAATATAAACCTTAAGCCTGTAATTAAATTAGGTATAACTGATAGCATATTTAGATATCCAAATATTTGTATATTAATTTATTCCTTGAAGAACCTTCTAACTGAATAAAATTTGAATTAATGTCCAATAGGTTCTTTAGGTCTTCTACATTCCCGTAGGTAGAAATTTTATAGTCAATTGAGGCTCTATTGATGCTCTCTAGATTTAAATCGGTAACGATAATCTGTGATCTAATTTCGTCTGTAACTTTTTCAAGTGTAAAGTAATCAAAAACTCCTTCTATAGAAACCCTACTATTTATCTTTTCTTTTTTATTTACTACTAAACTTTTTCTTAAGTTAATGTTATTTATTAAATTATTGAAGGTTTTATCTAAATTATTTACCTTGCTAGAAAGAGAAGAGAAACACTCTGCTTCTTCTAGCATTATTCCAAAATCATCTTTTATAAGGCAAACAATCCAGTTTTCTAAACCGTACCTCTTAATCATATTATTCATAAATGCAGAGTAAGAAACAGAGCTTAAAGAGTCTAAATAATTAAGATCTCTAAAATCTAAAATAGGATAGGCCAATTCAACTGCCCTCTTTTTAGATAGGATTGATAAATTTTCTTTAAGAATATTGCATGATTCTCTGTCAACAGCATCTAAAAAATTTACAGAAGATTTAAGCTGACAAGGAATATAAGTCATAACGATTGATTCTTTAGAAAGCCAAAGTGGTAATTGATTGTCTGAAAGAAAATTTCTTATCTTATTTCCTTCAAAAAAGAAAATGGCATTAATAACTTTGTTAGAAGAATTAAGCTTGTATTGATTGATGTATTGTTCTGGGTTTCTATATAGCTTATTAAGCTTCCGATCTGAAGCTATCGCGGTACTACCTGTTATTTTAACCATAAGATTCTTTAATGCGTCTCGCATCCCTTCTTCAATAGATGTTTTGTCAGAGCCATTAAGTGTGATCTCAACTTCATAACTATTCTTTAGACCATAGACCTCCGAGCTTTCTATTAAAGAAAAAGAAAGTAGAAGTATATAAATAATGAATATTTTTTTAATCATTTCTCATTTATTTCAGAAGTATTGTTCTAAGATTGTTAAAATAAGCTAAATTCAATTACAAGTCGATGACTTCAGATAATAAAGATTCACAATTAGACTATAAGAAATCGGGTGTAGATGTAGATGCTGGTTACGAGCTAGTAAAAAGAATCAAGCCCTTCGTAACAAAAACTAAAAGACCTGAAATACTATCTGGGTTAGGTTCATTCTCAGCAATAAGCAGAATTCCTTCGCATATCAAAAACCCTCTTCTAGTTACCTGTACAGATGGCGTTGGAACAAAGATTGAAATAGCGAAAGCAGAAAAGAAATTTGAAAATTTAGGGATAGATTTAGTGGCAATGTGTGTTAACGATCTAGTCGTTTGTGGTGCAGAACCTTTATTGTTTTTAGACTACTACGTAACAGATAAATTACAGGTTGATACGGCCAGTAAAGTAATAGAAGGAATAGCTGAAGGCTGCATAATGGCTAATTGTTCGTTGGTGGGCGGTGAAACAGCTGAACATCCAGGAAGTTTCCCAGACAATAGTTTTGATTTAGCTGGATTTTCTCTAGGTGTGGTTGATGAAGAAGAAATGATAGGAATGGATGGTCCAAAAAATGGGGATGTGCTTATTGGCGTTTCTTCGTCAGGTTTCCATTCAAATGGATTCTCTCTAATTAGAAAGGTCCTTGAAAACTACAAAATCTCTTTAGACGATGATATTGAGGGTGAAAGATTAGGTACAATCTTGCTTAAACCAACAAATATATACGTCCAAGAAGTTCTAAATTTAAGTAAACTACTAAAGATTAGCTCTATTGCGCATATAACAGGAGGTGGTTTTTTTGAAAATATTCCTCGAATGCTAAATAAAAACCAGAAAGTTGATATAGCCTTTAACTTTAGTGACTGGCCCGCATATAAACACTTTAAATGGATCCAAGATGTGGCCAAAATATCTGAAGAAAATATGCTGAAAACCTTTAATTGCGGGATTGGATTAGTCATTGCCATCTCTCCTGAAGATGAAGAAATGGCACTAGGCACTATTAATCAAAGTTCTTTTTATGCAAAAACTATTGGTTCTATTAATGAAAATCAAGGGAACGAATCTAGCCTAAACTTTGTCTAAAATTAAAATGAACACTTTCAAGGTTGCTGTCCTAATATCAGGAAATGGTTCTAATCTCCAAGCCTTGATAGATAGCTTCAAGAAAGAAGATAGTGATATTGATATAAATTGCGTTATCAGTAATAAGAAAGATGCATTTGGTCTTGAGAGAGCTGCGAGAGCCTCTATTGATAATCATTTTGTAGACCACACCAAATTTAAAAATAGAGAAACATTTGATCAGGAACTTATTCAGATATTAGATGGTTATGACCCTGATTTAATTGTTCTAGCGGGTTTTATGAGGATATTAAGTGAAGTTTTTATAGAAAAATATTTGGGCAAATTAATCAACATACACCCTTCTCTACTTCCTAAATACCCAGGATTAGATACCCACCAGAAAGTAATTGAAAATAATGATAGACTTCACGGTGTCACTGTTCATTATGTTGATAAGTCTTTAGATGGCGGTCCAGTTTGCGGTCAATCAATGCTTGAAGTAGAGACTACTGACGCTGAAGAGTTGCAAAATCAGATACATAAACTTGAACATAAATTATACCCTCACATAGTCTCTTTAATTGCGGAAGGCAAAATGACTTTTGACAAGGGTAAAGTGATTAAAAACACCTAAAAGAATTTTATTAATATGAGAAAGATTTGCTTCTTCAGCCTCCTTTTTATACTAGGAGCATCGCCTATATTTACTGCACCATTACTTCTACCTTCCACAGCTGAATTAGAAATAAAAGCTGGAAACTTTACTTTAGATATGAATGTCTCACTTATTGAAGAGAATGGAATTTGGGAAGTATCGTCCAAGGTTGGTGGTATTGTAAAGAGAGAAGAATTTGAGAGCTTTATTCTTGAAAATGAAAGAATAATACCTTTGCAATATTATCAAAAACAAAAGATTCTTTTTAAAAGTAAAGATTCAAAGGCTATTTTTGATTGGGACTCTTCTAGCCTAAGCTTCAAAGAGAACAAAAAGAAAGGAACTATTGATTTAGAAGAAAATGTATTGGGCCCTTCCACTGCCACACTAAAATTAAGAATAGACGTTAAGAGCATTGGGTTAAAAAATCTACCTGAAACAATTCAATATAAGGTTTACTACAACGGAGAAATAAAAGAAAGGACTTACCAATTTGGTGAGATAGAAGAAGTTAACACCCTCATGGGCAAACTTAAAGCTCTTAGAGTTTCTAGAGTTTTTGCTAATGGTGAAAACAGGAAACAGATTTATTGGCTGTGTCCAGAATTTGATTTCTCAATTATTAGGATTGTTGATGAAAATAATGAAAGAAATTCAGACATAAGAATAAAATCTATAAGTTTTTAATACCTAAGTCTTAGGAAGCGTCACTCCTTTTTGTCCTTGGTATTTACCGCCCCTATCCTTATAACTTACTTCACATTCTTCATCAGATTCTAAAAAAAGCATTTGGGCCACACCTTCGTTTGCATAAATCTTTGCAGGCAGGCTAGTGGTATTCGAAAATTCTAAAGTTACATGACCTTCCCACTCTGGCTCTAAAGGCGTTACATTAACTATAATCCCACATCTTGCGTAGGTTGATTTACCTAGACATATTGTTAATACATTTCTCGGAATCTTAAAATATTCTATGGTACTTGCCAACGCAAAGGAATTTGGAGGTATGACACAAACATCATCAACAACATCTACAAAACTATTTTCATCAAAGCTCTTGGGGTCCACAGTTGCTGAATGAATATTGGTAAATACCTTAAACTCATTGGAACATCTAACATCGTAACCGTAAGAAGAGGTGCCGTACGAAATAAGCCTATTTTGATTTTCGTCTTCCCTGACCTGCCCAGCCTCAAAGGGCTCAATCATTTTATGATCCTTAGCCATTTCCCTTATCCACTTATCAGATTTAATACTCATTAATTATAATTTTTATACTTACTAGTTAATGTATGATACTTTCTGAAACATTTTAAAAAAACATATATTTTTATGGATAAGAAATTATTTAAATTACTTTTAATAGCCCTATTTTCTACCTCTGCTTTCGCTAACAGCAATTCAGATATTAACCTTTTAGAATTGTATAAAGATTTACATAGAAATCCTGAACTTTCTTATAAAGAATTTGAAACGTCAAAAAAGTTATCTCTAATCCTTGAAGGGTTAGGTTATGAAGTAACAAATGGCGTTGGAGGGAATGGTGTTGTAGCCGTATTAAAAAATGGTGAAGGAAAAACCCTCATGTTAAGAGCTGATATGGATGGACTGCCTGTTGAAGAAAAGACAGGTGCAAGTTATGCAAGCAGAACAAAGACGTTAAATGATGAAGGACAAGAAGTCTTCACTATGCACGCGTGCGGGCATGATGTCCATATGACAGTACTTATAGGGGCGGCCCAACAACTCATAGAAAATATGTCTGATTGGAGTGGTACCTTAATTCTTATTCTTGAACCTGCAGAAGAGGTAAGTGGAGGAGCTAGGAATATGATTAAAGATGGGCTTTTCACTAGATTTCCAAGACCTGATTTTAATCTTGCGTTGCATGTTAGTTCAGGTATGGAAGCTGGAAAGGTTGGATATTTAGCTGGATGGGCAATGGCCAATGTTGACACAGTGGACATTACAGTAAAAGGTTTAGGTGGTCACGGGGCCTATCCTCATACTACCAAGGATCCTATTGTTTTATCTGCTCTAATAATCTCTCAATTACAAACCATAGTTAGTAGGCAAATTGCTCCTACTGAACCAGCTGTTGTGACAGTTGGTTCAATACACGGAGGAACCAAACACAATGTAATCCCTAATGAAGTAAAGCTTCAACTAACTCTTCGTTCTTATACAGACGAAGTTAGGAATACGACTCTTTCTTCAATCAAGAGAATAGCTAGAGGAGCTGCAATTGCAGCTGGATTACCTGAAGAACTTTATCCAACAGTTACTCTTAAAGATGAATATACGCCAGCAGTCTTCAATAATCCCCAATTGGTTGAGAAGCTTAAAGAAAGTTTTGAGAAATCTTTAGGTAAAGATAACGTGAAGAAAGTTTCACCGGTTATGGGCGGGGAGGACTTTGGCATGTTCGGAAGAGTGGAACCTATTATTCCAACTGCCCTATTTTGGCTTGGTGCTGTAAATAAAAATATATATGAGAAAGCCATACGAGAAGACATCGTCCTTCCTTCATTACACTCTGATTTATTTCTACCTGATGCTGGACCTGCTATAGAAACAGGAGTAAAGGCAATGACAGGGGCAGCCTTAGATTTATTTAACGAATCTTAAAGAGCACCTAAGTGCTTAGGTTTAATAAATTTTGAAAGAACATATGCCGTCACTAACCAGCTAATTGATTCATAAACTACCACTAGAAAACTCCAAGAAAATTCTTCAGCTGACCTAAATAAATCGAGTTCACTATATAGAGAGAAAATAGTACCTAAGAAAAAGACAAACAATACTCTTTTTCTAGGCTTGTCCAAAAGAGGCATGACTTTATTAAGTATCCAGGTTAAAACAAGTATTACAAAGAACTTTATACAAAAACTAAAAATGTAATCAAAAGTTGATAATTCAAGGTTGTATGAGCTACTGGGCGCAAGAGTGCTAATAAAAGTAGATTTGACAATATACAGTCCTAATAATCCCATTACAGAATTAATAGTTGTTGCTAAAAGTATCCCAATAAAAGTTTTCATTATGGCTGCTCTTTTAGCTCTACTCTACCACTAAAAGCGTGCATAATTGTGCCTCGATCAACATATTCTAACTCGCCGCCAAGAGGAACTCCTTGAGCCAGTTTAGTTAACTTCAAGTCCTCTAAATCTTTAAGGTAATCGTATATATAATGGGAAGTTGTCTCCCCTTCCAGCGTAGAATTTGTAGCCAATATTAATTCTGTTACTTCTTCAGACTTTGCCAGGTTAAATAATTTATCTAAAGCCAATTCCTCAGGTCCTATGTCATCTATTGGAGATAAATGTCCATGTAAGATGAAGTAGTTGCCATTAAATTGATTGCTTTGCTCTATTGCAAAAACATCAGAGACGGATTCAACAACACATATATAGCTTTTATCTCTCTTCTCGTTCGAGCATATAGTACAAAATTCGCTTTCAGTAAATATTCTGCATTTCTTACACTTACCCACGCCTTCAATGGCCTTAGTCATTATGTCTGCTAGCATAATCCCGCCATCTCTATTTCTTTCTAATAAATGCAAAACCATTCTTTGGGCAGACTTAGGTCCAACCCCTGGTAAGCACTGCATAGCTTCAATTAAGCCGTCAACAAGAGGGCTAACTTTACTCATTCTGATTTTCTTGATTCAACAGTTGACTCAATTACCTTGGCTCCAAATTCTTCTATTATTTTTTTAACCTTAGGATCATCTTTAATAGCTTTCTCCGCATCATCTTGTATTTTTCTTTTTTCTTTTGCTTTTATTTGATTTGGAGAGTCCTCATTATGTTCTCCTTCTTCTAAAAAGATATTGCAATCTTCTTTTAAATAATCAGATAACTTTTCCTGTAATTCTTGCCTATGTTTTCCATTAAATAAGTTTAATTTTTCTTCAGGCATGGATAGGTAGATAACTGAATTATCTGATTTTATAAAAGAACAATGGGATGCTAACTGTTTAGTGCCAGCATCAAGATCCAAGTTAGCGAAAACGGAATTCCAATCATCTATAGATAGACTTAATTGCTTTTTATTTCCGGTGTCCTTTTCTAGCTTTTCTGATTCTGATGTATCTGCAATTAACTTGTCTCCTATTGGAGTTGTATCTTCCTTAGAAGAAACCTTTACTTCCTTTTTTAAAGTATTGTTTTTAATTACTTTTTCAACTTTTTTTTTAGTTTCTTTTATTTCACCGGGTAAAAAAGAAACCATTCTTAACAGGGCCATCTCAAAACCACTAGATAAGCTTGGTGCTATTTCCATATCCCTTTTTGCAAGTAGACCTATTTGATAAAGAACTTGGAGATCATCTTCAGATAAGATATCTGCAAGTTCTTTGAGGTCACTTCTTCTAATTTCTGTTTCAT
>Ga0315328_10001040_pt1 | contig 12547 bp, 12 predicted proteins | sample M120032315metaG_FD_203462 | JGI IMG/M metagenome (GOLD analysis project Ga0315328, IMG submission 203462) | Ammonia-oxidizing marine archaeal communities from Monterey Bay, California, United States - M1 200m 32315 | ecosystem: Environmental > Aquatic > Marine > Intertidal zone | place: USA... | reverse complement strand
GAAACTAATCAACATGAATTGGATGATTTTGTAAAATTTTGGGAAGATAAAGCAGATTCTATAGGAATCCAAGATTTAGTAGGAATGATGAACGGATATGGAAAGTTATCAGATGAAGAATTAAAGGAAAAAGAACTGTCATCTGATTTCAAATGTGCTCAACCTTTTCAACATCTAACCTTAAGATATGATGGTAGTTTGTTACCATGTTGCACATTTTTTGGAGCCGAAATACCAATTTCACAATTAAAAACTAAAACTGGAGCAGAATTTTCTAATGTTGACAATATTGGATTATTGGATAAATCATTAAAATCAAAATTAGTAATAAAAAGTATAGAAGAGACTTGGAAAAGTAAAGAAATGGATTTTTTTAGAGATATTCATAAAAAAGGAGAGTTTTGGAAACACCCTGTATGTAAAAAATGTGTATTATCTACTTCTCATATTGAGATGTAATCTACTAATCTTTTCCCCTAATTATTAATCAAATAAAATGTTATACAAGTTTTCTAGACAGTACAACGGCTATGGCAAAATTTGTTTCATGTGATAATGATGCATGAAAATCATATTCTCCACAATTCTTTTTTATATCTATTTGTGGTTTAGAATTCAAATGTGATGTAAAAATATCAGAAAGTTGAATTTTTTTTTTGATAGATTTTATTAATGCTTCTTTAAGTGCAAATTTTCCCGCAAAATGTCTGTAAGAATCATTAAATTTTAGACAGTAATCTATCTCTTCTTCTGAAAAAATTTTTGTATGAAATGATTGATTTGTGGAATACGGTAGTTCTTTAAACCTATTAATTTCCACCAGATCTATTCCAACTCCTATATCAAAAAGATCATTCATTTTTCTTTTCAGCAAATTCAATCAAATTACAATTTGTATTTTCCATATTTAGTAAAACAAATGCAGTTATTCTCCCTTCAAACCCTTTTACTGGTTTGACTATGATTCTTGCTCCTTGATTTTTCATTTTCTCTATTTCTTTATGTATATCTTCAACTTCAAAACATAAATGGTGAAAACCGCCACCTAAATTTGAAAATTTCTCTACGGGGGAATTTCCACCTACAGGCTCAATTAATTCTAAATAGATATTACTTGTTTTCAAAAAACATACATTCACTTTTTGTGATTCAACTAATGTTGGAATTGTCGTTTCTTCAAATTTTATATATTTTGATATTTCTCCAAGTGATTCCTGGATATTTTTCACAACAATTCCTATATGATGTAATTTCATTTATGTCACTCTATTCCTCTTTTTTGAAATAATTTTCTAAAATCTCCAATTTTTTTAATTTCCAATGTCTCATCAATATCGAATTTTATGTTAAATTCTTTTTCAATTTCATTTAATAATACATAAAAATTAAAAGAATCCCATTGTTCTAACGTCTCTGGACTAGTATTTTCATCAATTTTGTTTTTCTCAATATTAAAAACTTCTGAAACTATTTGAATTAATTTTTCATTCATATTCAATCACTTTGATATGCTTCGTTTTTTTTGTTTCTTGTTCTGTATCAAAAACCCAAAATTCTCCTTCCTTTTTAAAATTGAAGTCTTTATAAAAATTTTCAGCAGGTTTATTTTTTAATGTTGGAATAAATTTACCTTTAATTTTTTTGATATTTTCATTTTTTGCTCTTTCAATTAGTTGTCCTAGCATAATATCCTCCACTCCACGTCCCATAACTCTACAACTTAAGAGAAATGTATCGATTATCCACTCTGAATCTGTTTTTTCAATTATGTAAACGCCTGTAATTCCATTATTCCCAAATTTATCACTAACTTCAACACCTTCAACAATTTTACTTACATCTTCTGAAAAACCCAAAATATCTTCATGTTGATAACGTTTTGTAGTAAGATTGAATTGATTTGTTTTTAATGTTAATTGAGAAATTCTTGGAATAACAAAATTATCTGCTTTCTTAATTTTTACTTTTATGTCCATCTGCTTAAGAAATTCATCAAGATTACTCACTTCATTTTTAAATTCAATTCTCTTACGTTGTCCTAGATACATTTCTTTTCGTTTAATATCTTCATCCGTAATTTTTAATGACTCAAATACTCTCATGTTTGTTAATATTCTAGAATATTGTGATGAATCTGTAGGCAAGTCAACCACCAAAACCTGTTTTAATTCATGTTTTACAAATTCTCTATTCACAGGATCATCATCAAAAAACACTAAACTATCTAAACCTATATTCAGTTCTTTTGAAATTTCACGTAGATTTGAAACTTTATCATTCCAATTAATTCTGATACAACTAAAGTTATCTTCTTTAAGAACCATATTTGGATGTTTTTTTATTACTTCAATTGCATCTTCAAAATTATTTTTACTGTTAATTGCTAAAATAATTCCTCTCTGATTTAACGCAAGTAATCTTTTTTGAAATTCTACAAATGAACGACCAACAGGAGTTTCACCCAATTGTATATTATCAAAACCATCTTCTCCGATTACTCCTCCCCATAATGTATTATCAAGATCTAATACAATACATTTTTTAGTAATTCCTGCATATGCAATTACAAATCCCATTAACTCGTCACAAAATTTTGGAATGTATTCAATTGAAATTTTCATATCTCCAGAAAAATATTCCTTGTAGTTGAAAACATTTTGTTCACCATGTTTTTGAATAAATTCATTAAAATCTAAAATTGATATAAAATCATCATTTTTCATTTCATGTCTAATTTTTTTATTAATGTCTGAAACTAATTGTTTAATTCCAAATTTTTCCTTTTGTTCGTTAATCCCGTAAGGTGAATATGTTGGAATTTGTAATTCTGTAAAAACTACTTGTGACTTTGAATTCTTTCTTAGAGTTCTAAGTAAATTCATTATTTCTTGTACCTTACTGTTAGCAAATTCATCTTTTTCTGAATCATTTAATGAATATGGATAAAAAAATAATTCTCCTAAAACATGTCTCACATCCAAAATCAAAAATGTTAATTCTGGATTAAATTCGTATAATTTTGAATTTTGTTCTAGAATTTCTTGATTATATTGATTGTATTCTCCAACAAAGCTTCTACAGTCTATATTATTTTGACTACATTTTACTCGAATGGTCTCTTCTATTCCATTTAAGGTGAAACTTCCTAAAATTGCTATACGTATTTTTTTCTCTAATTCATCTATTTTGATGATCTTGGATTCATTTAGAAAATAGGCCAAACTTTCTTCATTTTTCAAGTTATTAGTACAAAAATCTTCTCGAATTTAGAATTTATCACACTAAGTTACTCATGTATTTTGTTAGAAATCTTTAGATAGATTAAGAAATTCTCTCGGGTGTGAGTAATTTCGAAGAATTATCTAAAGACACCTTTAAAATTAATGAAACAGAATTACTGGAATATTATGGTTATTCTGGAATAACTGGAAAATTAAGACTTAGAATTAATTATATATCCTCATGGTTTCACCACACTCTAGCATTTCATTCTACACATTCTGGATTTGCTGTGAAAATGCAAAGATTAAGAGGAGTAAAAATTGGAAAAAATTGTCATCTAAATCCTTATGCATTAATAGATCTAATGTATCCTGAATTGGTAACTATTGAAAATAATGTAACGTTGGGTTCATTTTCTATGTTATTTGCACACAATAATCCTACTGCGAATCTATTCTTAAAACAAGGTGATTATCCAAGAAAAACTGGTGAGATACATATAAAATCTGGCGCAGTGATAAACCCTGGAGCTATTATCACGTTAGGTGTAACTATTGGTAAAAATTCAATAATTTCATCTGGTAGTGTTGTCACTCAAGATATTCCTGATTATTGTGTTGTCGTTGGCAATCCTGCTAGAGTTATAAAAAAAATTGATCATTAGTTGTTGATATGAATATTTTAGGAATTGATTTTGAAGATTGGTTTCATCCTGAACTAATTCAAAAATATATAACAAATGAAAAAAAACATCCAAAAGTAATAGATGGAATTCATGAAATTCTAGATTTATTACAAAAAAAAGAAACCAATGCAACTTTCTTTGTTGTAGGTGAACTTTTAGAATTTAAACCAGATTTACTTGATTTAATTTTGGATAATGGTCATGAAATTGCTTTTCATACAATGAATCATACTAGATTAGATTCTCCAAATTTTAAAGATTATTTTGAAAATGAATTAAAAAAATTTGATTCATTGACGGAAGGAAAATCAAAAGGATTCCGTGCTCCAAGTTTTTCACTTAATAAAACTAGTTCCTGGGCAATAGACTTGCTTGAAAAAAATAATTATGTATATGATAGTAGTGTAATGCCTGCAAAAACAAGTCTTTATGGACTTCCACATGCACAAAAAACACCATATAAAATTACTAGCACATCTCTGGAAAATAATTCTGAGAATGGAAAAATCATTGAATTTCCTATTATGGTTAGTAAAATACTTGGAAAAACTATTCCAGTTGGAGGTGGATTCTATTTGAGAACCCTACCGTTTAAGTTGATAAAAAATGGTTTCAAACAATATGAAAAGAATGGAATCCCTGGTGTATTCTACATACATTCTTGGGAATTAACCCCAAAATACATGCCAAAAATAAAACTCTCTACTAAAGATAATTTTGTGACTTATCATAATATTGATACTGCATATGATAAAATGGAAAAATTACTTTCATTACATGAATTTACATCTTTTGAAAATTATCTTAGAAACTAACCTTTTTGATTTTTAAAATAGTCAAGCGTTTTTGAGACACCTTCTTCAATTGAATTATTGACTTTCCATCCTAATTTTTTAAGTTTTTTATTATCAACAACAAAATTACCAACATCGACTTTTTTTGTATAACTTGGGGTAGGTGGAAATGATATTTCACAATTGGTCATCTTCTTCAAAATTTTTCCAAATCTCTTAAACCACATTTTTTTACCTGATGAAATCCAGTAAAGCTCGCCTGGTTTACCTTTCTTTAAAATTGTGATTATTCCACTAATTACATCATCAACAAATATCAAATCTCTAAAAAATTCTCCTTTATTAAAAATAGTCACCTGATTATTTTTTGACGCTTGATGAATTAGAAAATTTACGGCATTTTTATTTGGTTTAGTTTGTTCTCGTGGACCATATGAATTTGTAATTCGAAAAATATTTGTATCTATATCATAAACTTGGTGATAGATTTTACAAAGATGTTCACTTGCTAATCTGTTTGTTCCATATATTGTAGTTGGATTACATGGAGTAGTTTCATTTACAGGAAGTTTTTCTGGTTTTCCAATCACAATAAACGTACTACCCAGAATAAATTTACAGGATAATTTTAATTTTCGAATTTTTTCTAGCATAAACAATGTACTCTTTGTATTTGAATCTACATCTTCCATAGGTTTTTCAAATGATATGGAATGTGATGTATTTCCAGCTAAATGAATAATTACATTCGGTTTATAATTCTCTATAATTTTTCCAACTTTTAAAAAATCAGTCATGTTGATTTTCTTTATTTTAACATTTTTTCTTTGATTTTGAAGATTAGATTTTTTTGAAAGTGTCTTTGTAAGAATTAAAATTTCATTATTTTTCTTTGATAAATTATCCACAAGATGACTGCCTATGAAGCCAAGTCCACCTGTTATTAATAATCTCAACAAACTTTTGAAAATTTAGTAAGTTAAAAGTTAATTCACACATTCCTACGAAAATATATTTCAGTAGATATATCATTTTGATATAATGTGTACACTTTTCTCAAAATTACAGATATTTCTTAATTCACGTCAAATCTTCAAAAATTGGTACATCTATCCAAAAATCTATTATGGATTAACTAATAGCAAATTTCCTATTTTTGAAACTAATTCTGGTTTAAAGATAAAGATTCGAAAAAATTCTACTGATCTGATGGCATTAACACATGTTTGGTTGATTGGTGAATACAAAAGAAAAAATTTTGAAATCAATGACGATGATGTCATAATAGATGTTGGTGGTCACATCGGACTATTTTCTCTCTATGCATCTCAATTTTGTAAAAATGGGTCAATTTTTACATTTGAACCAATGGTTGAAAACTTTGATTTGTTATCTGAAAATATCAAATTAAACAACCTTGACAATATCAAAATCTTCAATTCGGCAGTATCTAATTCAAATTCATCTGTAAAACTATACCTGAATCAAGATGATGCTGGGCATAGCATGTTCTCGAAATCCTCTAAAAGTGTAACTGTAAATTCAATTTCTCTCCAGCAAATTTTTGACAATAATCATATCGAACATTGTGATTTTCTTAAATTAGATTGTGAAGGTTCAGAGTATGAAATTATAAAAAATCTCCCAGCACCTTATTTCAAAAAAATTAAAAAAATGGTAATCGAATATCACATGGCTGACACGAATCCTGAACTATTAGATGAATTAATTTCCATACTAAAATCTCAAAATTATAATCTTGAGACAAAAACATTATTCAAAGATATTGGGTTTTTATATGCAATAAGATCTAATTCTTAATTATTAATCCTAATCCTAAATCATCACTCACTTTAATCAAATGACTATCCAAATTATCTTTATTTGAAAAATCAAAAAATGCATCATTATCTAAAACATCATCTGAAATTATTGTTCCATTTTCATTAAGATTTTTTTCTGCACACTCAAATTCAAACATCATATTTTTGTATGTATGTAAACTATCGTGAATAAAAATATCGACATCATTTAATTCATCAAAAATTTGTTGCAATTTTTCGGTGGACTTGCCTAGATTGAAATTCCATCTATGTCTTAAATTTTCTGGAATTGCAGCACCAATCATATTTTCACTTTGCCATGGTCTAAAAATCGAATCTATAGAATGCAAAGTTCCAGATTGATTTTTGTCTAGTGCTTTGAGAATATAGCTGCTGCTTAATCCATAAGCCACTCCCGTCTCTACCACATTTTTTGGTTTTAATATTCGACATAATATATACAAAAATTTTCTGGAATCCAAATTTATAGAATAATCTATAGGGTATGGTTTATTTTTTGATGGATATTTTTTTGTCTGTAAACTCTTAAAAAAATTATTTACATGTTCATCTAATTCCTCTAATTCTTGTTCAAATTCACTTATTTCTACATCCGGAAATTTTTTCTTAAAAAAATCATGTGTTGAATTAAAATTGTAAGAGTACTCGTGAGTTCTAAATTTTTCATCATCTTTTATTTCAGCTCTTTCCTTAGATAATTCTTGTAAAAGTTGCGGTTTAAACATAGCATTTTTAAGAATTTGGAGAATTATGGAAAATCTACTCATATTGTCTTTTCTAGAATTTTCATATATTAGTTCATAACTACTAATAACTTGTTTGTCAATTATGAATTGATATTAATGATTTTAACTAGAGAAATCTCATAAAAATAATTAAGCATGAAAATAGCTCTGGTTTGTCCTGCATCATTACCTGCAACTCAATTTGGAGGAATTTTATTCCTTAGTATTCATATTGCAAAATATCTATCAAACATTGGGCATGAAATAACAATCTATACCACCAATCTTGATTTTGCCAATAATGCTTCGACATTTAATAAAAAATTACCTACGCAAGAAAAAATTGAAAATTATTTAATTAAACGAACTAATGTCTGGTTTTCAACATTTCTTTTCTTTGTTAATCCAGGTATGTATAAACAAATGATGAATGATGATTTTGATATTATCCATGCAATTGGCGTACGAAGCTTTCAAGCATTTATTGCAACATTAGTATCTAAAAGAAAAAAAATACCTTTAGTAATCTCTGATCAAGGAGGTCTAACTACTCACCCTGATCTCAAAAAATCCTCTTTAATAAAACGAATTTTGATTAAAGCACAGAAACCACTGATCAAATTTGTTATTAATAATTCAACAAAGATCATAGTTGCAAATGAATATGAAAAAAAAATTTTTCTTAATTTTTGCAAAGAATCAAAAATAGTCATTGTAAAGAATGGAATTGACCTTAATGAATTAAAACATATAGAAACTAATTTCCAAGAAAAATATTCCCTTGATGAAAAATTTATTCTATTTTTAGGTAGGTTTCATACTGTCAAAGGAATTGATACTCTTTTGGAATCATTTCATCAAATCAAAAATAATAATTTATTAAAAAATATCAAACTTGTCATCATGGGCGTTGATTTTGGGTATCAGAATGTAATGGAACAAAAAATATCTGAATTTGAATTATCAGAAAAATTACTAATAATTAAAAAACCACCAAGAGAAGATGTTATCTCTGCATATGAAAATTGTGAATTTTTAGTTCTCCCATCCAAATGGGAACTCTCACCTCTTACTCCATTAGAAGGATTTGCATTTAAGAAAACAGTTATCAGCACAACTGCTCATGGTATACCTCATACCATACAACACAACGAAAATTGTATTCTGGTTAAACCAGAAAACCCTTCTGAATTATCTGATGCAATTTTGAACTTGTTGAACGATGAAAAAAAGTGTCAAGATCTTGGCAACTCTGGTTATAATTTAGTAAATTCTATATGTAATTCTGAACGAATGGTTAATGATACACTAAGCGTCTATAAGCAACTGATAAAAGTTATCTAAATCAAAAAATTATGGAAAAATGAAAAAAAATCACTCTGATGCTTTTGAAAACAATTCAATTAAAGTTCCTTTTGTTGTTCCAAATATTGAAAATTCAGATAAAAAGGCAATAGAGATTGCTCTCAAATCTAATTTACTCACTGATGGACCTATATTGAGAAAATTTGAAAAGGAATTTTGTAAATTTACAGGTTCAAAATATGCAATTGGAGTATCTAATGCAACATCTGCTCTCCATTTATCGCTCAAATCTCTTGGAATAAAGAAGGGTGATGAAGTAATTATTCCAAACATTACCTTTGTTGCAACTGCAAATGCAGTTCTATACGTTGGTGCAACACCTGTTTTGGCAGATGTGAATTATGATGATATCAATATATCAATAAAATCAATTGAAGAAAATATCTCAAAAAAAACTAAAGCAATAATCCCTGTTCATTTTGCAGGAAAATCTTGTAATATGTCTGCCATGAAGAGACTCGCAAAAAAAAATAATCTGGAAATTATTGAAGATTGTGCTCATGCATTAGGTACTAAATTTAATAAAACCCATGTTGGTAATTTTGGAAAAACTGGGTGTTTCAGTTTTTACCCAACAAAGAATTTGACAACATTTGAAGGAGGAATGGTAATTACAAATTCAGCAAAAATTGCTACAAAGATTCGAAGTATGCGGAATCATGGAATAAATAAATCACTTAAAGAAAGATTTTCTACAGGTTATCCTTGGGATTTCGATGTATCTGAATTAGGTTATAATTTTAGATTAGATGAAATACGTTCATCATTAGGACTAAATCAATTAAAAAGATTGAAACAAATGAATAAACTAAGACAAGATGCATCTAGTTATTACAAAAAACAATTAAAATCATTAAATGGAATTGAATTTCTAACTGATAAATCACCAAAAGATAACAGTTGTCACTTGTTTATAATTAAAATTCTTGAATCTTTCAATATAACTCGAAATGAACTATTCAAATATTTATTAAAAAATGGAATCAGAACCTCTGTACATTATAAACCACTAAATAAATTTAATTTTTATAAATCAAAATCTAAAGTACATTCTTCACTAAAGGTCTCCGAAAAGCTTTATTCTGAAATTCTATCTTTACCATTATTTCCACAAATTACTAAACGTGAGTTAGATTTGGTAATTAATTCACTTAAACAAAAACAATGAAAATGTCTCTTCAAAATTTTGAAACAACCTCTGATAATATTCTATTAATTGACTCAACCGTTACAGAAAATGATCTCCAAAATTTAAAAAAAACTTTCAAAAAAATCATCACTTTTGATATTGAATCTGATAGAAAATTAATCACAAAAAAAATTCTACATGATGTATCTGATGCTTTTATCGATAAATCTGAATTAAAAATGATAGATTCTACATGTATTAATCTCTGTCAATGGTATAATGAAAATAATGGAAATGAAGTTCTGTCATATGAAAATATCAACATTGGTTCTTTATATCGAATAGAATTCTACAATTTTCTAATACCAATTTTAAAAAAATTCTTAACAATGAAAAAATTGAATGAACTACATCCAAATTCAACTTTTCTTTGTTCTTCTGAATTATCAAAGATATGTGCTCAATTAGCCATAAATTTCATACCTCTTAGCACAAAATCGTTAGATATAGAATTAACTTGGGATAAAATTCAGTTAAATCTCACACGTTCAATATCCATCAAACTTTCTAAAAAAAATTATAATAAAATAAAAGATCTCTCAAAATTTGTAGGTAATTTAGTAGTTAAAACACATTCAGAAACATCTTTACAAAATAATTTTGGTCTAGTTGAGTTTGATCCAATAAAATATGAAAAAATTTTTCAAGAATCAAATAACTTTGAAGGAAATTTATATCTATACAATAGACATAGACCGGTAATTCATAATGTAAAATCATTAAAAATCATTAAAAAGTCTAAAATTCTTCCTTTTGTTTCACCAAAAGATTCTTCTAAAATTAATAAAACATTAATTGAAAACTTTCAAAAATCCTTACTTGATAATTTTAATAAATTCATAAGTAATGATCACTCTCTTAGAGAATTCTTTAAATTCTGTGATATGGACTTATGGTCCTTCCTAAAACCATACATAATTAAAATTTTTGAAAATAAATTACTTGATTCATTGTATGAAATTGAATCTGCAAAAAATTTCTTACTTAATACTGATCTTAAATTTATAATTATTTTATCTGAATGTGGTTTTACTGAACAAATAATAATTAAACTCGCAAAAAAATTATCTATCAAAATTATTCTCTTACAACATGGAATAATTACTGATGATGAATTTTCATCTTTTGATTATAATACAATCATTGCTGGTGTTCTTCCAATTGAATCTGATTACTTTTTTAGTTGGGGAACAATATCTTCGGAATATGTTTCTCAATTAGCTAGCGTAAAATCTCAAATAAAACTAATAGGTAATCCTAATCTAGATAGAATTTTATCAAAAAAGAAAAATATTAAACAAAATTCTAATACAGTTTTATTATTAACTACTGGACCTAGAAATCAACATTCTATTGGTAATCATGTTCCTACCTGGAATGAATATGAAGAACTCATTGAATCATTATACACTTCTATTTCTAAGTCTAAATTGAATCTAATTATTAAACGTCATCCAGATATCGCTGAAAATGATTTTTCAACAAAATTCTATAAAAAATTAGCCGATGTTCATATCTTCAAATCTGGTGATGTCTCTGATCTAATAATGGATTCAAATCTGGTTGTTTCTGTTGGTGTATCATCTGGAATTTTAGAGTCTCAAGTTGTTGAAAAACCTGTAATCTCTATTAATGTTGATTATGATATCTATGGACCTACTAAGTACATTCCTAATTCATGTCCGCATATACAAGTTGCAGAATTTGAAAAGATTCTTTCAAAATTAGTAGATGAACCACAAATGATTGATGAATTAATCCAGAAAGGTAAAAGTTCTATTAATGATTCTATCAGTAATATCGGTAATTCGTCAAAAATACTATTTGACACTTTAAATGAATTGTAATAATGATACTTTATTCGTAAGTTTTTTAATTATAACAAAAAATCACTTCCTATGTACAAGAATAAAAAAATCCTAATTACTGGAGGGACTGGTTCATTAGGTACTGCACTGACTAAGCGATTATTGTCCATGGATGTTGAACAAATTCGTATTTTTAGTAGAAACGAATTCAAGCAGATATCTATGGAATCTGAAATATACGATGATCGTTTAAGATTTCTAATTGGTGATGTAAGAGATCAAAAAAGATTACGACGTGCTATTGAAGATGTAGACATAGTTTTTCATGCTGCTGCTCTCAAACATGTACCAAAAATTGAATACAATCCATTTGAGGCAATTAAAACTAATGTTGAAGGATCACAAAATGTTATTGATGCGTGTTTAGAAAATGATATTGAAAGAGCAGTTTGTATAGGTACTGATAAAGCTGTTTCTCCACTGAACACATATGGTGCAACCAAATTACTGATGGAAAAATTATTCATTAATGCTCAACAATACTCTAATCCAAAAAAACATCCAACAAAATTCTTTGCAGTTAGATATGGTAATGTTTTTGGAAGTAGTGGTTCTGTTATACCTAAATTCATTGATCAAATAAAGAATAATCAAAGTTTAACCATCACTGATGAAAAAATGACACGATTTAGTATAACCATGCAACAAGCTTTAGATTTTATATTGAAAGCAACTGAATTAGGAAATGGAACAGAAATTTTTATCCCACGATTAAAATCCTATAATTTGGAACAAGTTAAAAACACTCTTTTTGATTTATGTGGAACATCTGATTCAAAAATTATTGGTATAAGACCTGGTGAAAAATTACATGAAACATTGATTAATTTTGATGAAATGCGTTCTGCATGGATC
>Ga0315328_10001030_pt1 | contig 12585 bp, 15 predicted proteins | sample M120032315metaG_FD_203462 | JGI IMG/M metagenome (GOLD analysis project Ga0315328, IMG submission 203462) | Ammonia-oxidizing marine archaeal communities from Monterey Bay, California, United States - M1 200m 32315 | ecosystem: Environmental > Aquatic > Marine > Intertidal zone | place: USA... | reverse complement strand
CCGGATCTGGAAAACCAGGTATTTTTACTTCTTTATCTCCAACTTGCGGTACTAATACTTGTTTTATTGTTTGTCCTGGGAAGTTTTTATCAAACCATTCCTTGTATTTTGGTTCATTTTGATATCTATCTTGATAATATTTCAAATCATTCCCTGGTGTTGGAAAGCCAGGTACTTTTGTGGATGAAACTAATTCTACACTGTTATCACATGTGATTCTTTCTACAATTTGTGTATTTGTTGAAAACAAATCTGAACTACTTCCCATGTAAGCTGCTCCGCCACCAATAATTATTACCGCAATCACTCCTATGATAATTCCTAAAAGTTTTCCATTATTTGATTTCTTTGTGCTACTGCGGTCTGTTTCAATATGTTCGATAAATTTTTCTTCTATTGTAGGTTCGCTTGATGTTAATTCTATAATTTTTGTTGATTCATCATTTTCAAATTTTGTTCCACAATCAGTACAGAATGTATTATTCTCTAAAATCTCACTACCACATTTCTTACAAGAATCTGAATTACTTTGTGATGATTGATTAGCTATGCTTGGTTTTATGTATGGATCTCTTGGTGTTGTTTTTACTTCTGTAATTTTAAATGATGAATCTGTACCTTTTCTAATTCTTGGAACCTTAGTTTCTTTCATTCTACTTGTCATTTGTCTATATCTTGGAGTCAAATATTGTTCAACTAATGCATCTACATACTTTCTATCTTGCATTGAAATCATACTTCTTTTTTGAAACGATTCAATAATCTGTTTTAATCTATCTGGATTTCCTTTTCCTATTTCAAGAAGTCTCAATGCATCATCGATGGTTGAATCTGACATGTACTTACTCCTACATTGAAATGTTTATAAAAATTGGTACTATTTACCACTCATCATCTATTCTTAGGACTGGTTTTCCTTCCTCTATTGTGAATCCCATGACTTCTAGTGTTTCTAAGGCTGTCTTAGAGTTCTTCTTTAAAATATTCTCTGCAAGTTCAATTCTTTTTTGAATGGTCATGTTTTGTCCAATTTTGTACTTGCCATTCATTTCTTTTGGTATTATTTTGATTACTGCTACTGCATCAAGAACTTCCATACCCTCGTTCATTGGCTCATACTTTCCTTCTGGCTGATATTTCTTCATTAACCCATTTAGTGCAAGAGCTTTTTCTTTTGCATCTGTAATTATGCTGGCATCTCCTTTTATGACTACGCTAATGTATAATGTATCTGCTAATGATGCATCATTAGGATCAAAAAAGTATGATGGTAAAAATTCTAAATTCCTATCAACCTCAAATCCTACTTTTGAATTATGTCTAATATTTTCAATTTTTTCTCCTTTGATATGTGAATGAATGTACACTGCATTATTTAGGAATACAAAATTCATTGGTATTATCTGAGGAAATCCATTTTTGTCAATACTTGAAATTCTACCTGTATTCTCATCATTTAGAAACTGTATAATTTTTTCTTTAGATTTTATGATTAACTTTCCTAATAGCTGCATATGGATGGAATTTTTTTGTTAGTTAAATTATTTATCTTGATCTTTAAAATATGGAATCACTTTATTTGCAAATTTATCGATAGATCCAAAGTAATTTGAACCCCAGAATCTTACTACATAGTGATTTACACCTGCTTTGAGGAATTTCTCAAATACTTCAATTACATCATCAGGTGTTCCGACTCCTACTGATGATCTTGCAATTTTATCTGGAATTGTCGTTGCTGCTTCTCTCATTTTTACAATCCAATCTTGATTTGACATCGAATATTCTGTAAAGTATTTTTTAAAATCAAACCCTTCTATGTCTTTTAATCCGTGGACTCTAAGAACTTCAGGTTTAAACAAACTAACTTTGATTGCTTCTTTCATTTTTGTCCATGATGTTTCTGCATTATCTGAAAAGTATACGTCAATGTCTAATGCCATTTGGAAATCTTGTTTTTCTTCTTCAGTTCGCTCATTTTCGTTCATCGAATCTACAATTTGATTTTTATGATCTTCAAATAGCTCTGGCGTGTATCCTATTGGTAGCCATCCATCTCCATACTTTCCTGTCATCTTTAGAGTACGTGGTCCTCCAGATGCCATGTAAATTGGAACATGTGGCTGTCTTACTGATTTTGCTTGTAAACAAGCTTCTGTTAATTGATAATATTTTCCTTCCCATGTTTTTCTATTATCTGGGTCTGAATCGTAAAGATGTTTTATAACTTGAAGTTGCTCTTCAAATTTTGACACTGGCTTGTCAAATGGAATATTAAATTCTTTAAGATTTTGTGCTTCTCCCGCACCAATTCCTAATGTTCCTCTTCCTTTTGATAATCTATCTAATGTAATTGATGCTAGTGCAATATTTGATGGATGTCTTCTTAATGCATCTGTGACACATGTTCCTAGTTCTACATTGTTTGTTACTGCTGCAATTCCTGCAAGCATTACCCATGGGTCATTTACCACTGCATTACTCCATTGTGGAACATTTGAATGATCCATATACCAAATGGAGTGATATCCTGTTTTGTCTGCTAAACTACATGCTGTTAAAATTTGGTCTTCAGTTAATCCTAATCTTGCAACGTTTAATCCATTTTGAATTCCGAATTTGAGCATTTTCCTGAAATTACTCGCAATTGGCTGTTAATAAAGCATAGTGGTTTTCATTGTAACTAGTAAATAAAATTTAAAAAAAAATATTTTTTTTAGAGATTTCCAGCTTTAATGTCGTTAAGACATTTTACGACGTCTTCTTTTGAAATTGGAATTGGATTTGGATCTAAATGACCTTTGTCTGTCATTACTATATCTGCTGCTTCATCAACATCTGCTTTTAGTTCTAATTTGTCAAATCCCATTTTTTCGATAATTTCTTTGAATCTGTCATAAAATATTGATTTGTTATGTTTGTGGGCAACTGTTGTACATGAAGACAATGAGTATCCGTGTGGTACTCCTTCATTTGAAAAAACATATGACAATGCATGTCCCAATGTAGTTGAACAGTTTCCGAAACCCATTCCTGATAACATGGATCCGTATGGATAATTCTCTGGTTTATCATTCATTATTGCATCATACAATACGTCGAATGCTTGTTTACACAATGTTTTGGTGAGATCATTTCCTAGTTTACTATCATAACCTTCCGTTGCTTGTGCACATGCATCACATACTGAACTTTTGATAACTTGCTCTGGGGTTCCGTTCATAAAGTATGAATCAATTACAGCTCTATCTGCAAGGAATCTATCCTCACGTAAAAGTTTCTTTTTTCCATCAAACTTTAGAACACAATATGTTGTCATTTCTGCTCCTGTTCCAAATGTTGTAGGAATTAGAATTTTCTCTACGTTCATTTCTGAAGCAGCATATTTTACAACATCCATTGAACTTCCTCCTCCCAAACCAATCATTGCACTAATGTTTTTTGATTTGTATTCCTCAATTACCTCATTGACCATTTCAATTGATGGTTCTGGTTGTACCTTGTCATACAATAAATAATCTTGTATACCCATTCTTCCTAACCATTTGTCAGATAATTCTGGAGGTACTGTTGTTACCACTAAAGCATTTTTTGGATATTCAGCTTGTGATAATGCATCTTCCCCAAATTGAATTACTTTGGGAATTCTTACTGTATTCATATTTGATATAAAATACTATTCTTACTTATACCTTCCAATATCAAAAACTTAAGTTATTTTCATCTTAATCATAATTAGTTGATCAAAAATCCTTCAAAACTACACCTCACTCATAATTCTCGTGCAATTCTCACAATATTGAATGAGGGTTTTGACTCATTATCACTTTATGAACAAGAATTCAAAAAATATCTTTTGAAAAATAAAATAAAATTACCTAAATCTCAGATAGACCTAAAAAAGTACGATCGTGTATTTTTAGTTGCAATTGGAAAATCTGCAGGTAAAATGTCGGAATATGTTTCTAAAAAAATCAATTTTCAAAATGGAATCGTTATAGTTCCTACTGGTGTTGAACCAAAATTAAAAAAATCAATTTTTAAAATATTTTATGGCGGTCACCCTCTTCCAAATCACAATAGTCTCAATTCTGGCAAAAAATTGGTTTTATTCTTGAATGAAACTACGAAAAATGATTTTGTAGTATTTTTAATGTCTGGTGGAGGATCTGCATTATCCGTCAATCCTGATTTTATCTCACTCAAAGATATGATAGTTGTAAATGACGTATTGCTCAGATCAGGCGCAAACATTATAGAAATTGCATGTGTCCGTAAGCATTTGTCATTAATCAAAGGTGGGCGTTTAATTCAAAATATGGACTGTCATGGAATATCGTTTCTTGTTTCTGACGTAATTGGTGATGATCTTGGATCAATTTCTTCTGGAATGACTTATTGTGATAAATCAACTTTTGGGGACGCTCTAAGAATTATTAAAAAATATTCTCTTGAAAATAAACTCCCAAAATCTGCATTATTTGTTTTAAAATCAGGTTCAAATGGAGAACGTCCAGAAACACCAAAAAAACCTAAGATAAAAAATATCATACTCTTAAACAATTCTGCGTGTCTTTCCAAAATGCGAGTTAAATCTAAAAAATTAGGTTACAATCCATTCGTAGCGAATAAAATTGATGGTGATGTAATCGGTGTTGCAAATAGACTGTCACTTATTGCACTTAGGTCAAAAAATAATTGCCTAGTTTTTGGTGGAGAGCCAACTGTTAATGTAACTGGAACAGGAAAAGGTGGACGTAATCAAGAACTTGTGTTACGTTTGTATGAAAAACTAAAAAATCAAAAATTTAATTTTACAATTACATCTATTGGAACAGATGGAATTGATGGAAATACAAAATTTGCTGGAGCTCTATTTTCCACTGAATATGAATATGATGGTAAACCATATCTAAAAAATAATGACTCATCATCATTTTTTAAAAAGTATGGGGGGTTGATTAAAACAGGTGTCACTCAGAACAATGTAAATGATATTGGTATAATTCTCAGACATAACTAAAGGAATCTCTTCCTGCAGTATCTTTCCCTTTTGCAAAAAGATGTCTTGTTGATAAATTCTCTTTTGTATCTATTAATTGAAACTTTATCTTCAACTTACGAAGCTCTACTAATTGATTAATGAAGTGTATTTTATCATTAATTATTTGGTTATCTGATTTTTTTCCTTTAGTAAAAATTTCATATATCATTTTGGAATCGCACATTATATTGATTTGATCATCATCTTTTATGATAAACACGCCTAAGCCCCAGTAAATCCCTACGTGCAATGCAACAAATTTTGATTCATCAATATTCTTTATGTTTAATTTTCCTCCTGAAAGATAGGCTGGCGGATGTTCTCTAATCTGTTCTACTAACTTTTTACCTGTTTTGATTGTCCAAGAATATTCTTTCACATTGCCATCAAAGAAAAGGTCATGTTTCATAAGTCAATCAAAAAGGTGTTTTTTGTCTATTTAATTTGTATTCTGGTCTTAATGATCCACATTGAAATTAATTTTCATGATCAAGTCACACAGTTTCTTTAGAAAAATGGTTGATGAATTAGTGGAATTTTCCGCACATGATCCTGAATTGGCTGATGGAATAAAATGGTTAGATGCTCAGGCTCAAAAAAAGGGAATTACATTTTATGATATGGTATTTGAAGTATTGTACAGCCATGATGTTAATTCAAAAGCTCAAAATTGGTTAAAAACAAGAAATTAGTTTATTTTCGATCTTTTATTGGAATGTAAGTACATCCTTGTGGTCCTTCATATTTTCCAACGTATGTTGCCTTTGGTCTGTATAACATTGGTTTTGGGGCAGCTTCTGCAAATTTTTCCTCGATGACGTGTGCTGCCCAACCTGAAACACGTGAAATTGCAAAAATTGGCGTATTCAAATCCATTGGAATGTCAAGCATATGATAAACCGATGCACTATACAGATCAACATTTGGAAAAATATCTTTTTCTTTTCTATTCTTCATTATTTCTGCAGTAGTTTCTTCAATTTTTCTTGTAATGTCAAACCATGGCAATCCTATTTTTTTTGATAATTTTTTTGATAATTCCTTTAAAACCATTGAACGTGGATCCACTGTTTTGTAAACTGCGTGTCCCATTCCCATTATTCTGTCCCCACTTTCTATCTTTTCTCTTACCCATGATTCTACATTTTTTTCATCTTTTATGTCTAACAACATTTTCATAACTTCAAAATTTGCCCCTCCATGTAATTCCCCACTCAGTGCCCCTACTGCAGCACTTACTGCTGAATACATATGTGCGCGAGTAGATGCGACCTCTCTTGCAGCAAAAGTTGATGCGTTGAACGTATGATCAGCATGTAAAATGAGACATACATCAAACACTCTTTCCATTTCTTTATCTGGTCTATTTCCATTTAACATGTAAAGAAAATTTGAAGCGTGACTTAATTCTGGATCCGGTTGAATTGGTTCTTTACTATTTCTAACTCGTTCCCAACTTGCAATGATAGTAGGTACCTTTGAAATTAAATTGATTGCTCTTTGCTGACTAATCTCTTTTTCAGTTCCTTGTTCATCATAATATCCTGCAAGTGCTGCAACAAATGCTTGTAACACATCCATAGGATGTGCATTCTTTCTCCAGTTTTTCATGTTCTTTTGCATTTGTTCCGGAATGACTCTTGCCTCTTTTAACTTTGAGACAAATTCATCAAATTCTATTTTATTTGGTAAATGATCATGTAAAAGCAAAAAGCAGCATTCCTCAAAATTTGAATTTTTTGTTAAATCTAAAACATCAAATCCTCGATAAATCAATTTACCCTTATCTCCGTCAATCATAGAAATTTTTGTATCTGCAATCGGAATATTTCTCAACCCAATATTCTTAGTTTCCATACTTTCCTCGTTATTTTTCGACTTTTAAATTTTCAATAAGTTAATGAGATATTTCACATAATATGCATTCTCAGTCAATTATTTTCAGTGTAGAAAGTCTAAAGAATCAAAGCTTGAGCATATTACGACATATTTTATTAATTTACATGTCAACTCTATCTGAACGTGAAATGAGAAAAAGAATTGATGATGAAATTCTTAATGCTACTCCTGAATTCCTAGAAATAATTCAAAAATTTGATCAAGAAAATCAATTGAATTATTCCACCATTTATGATATTTATTCCACAATCATTAACTCTGAAAAAACAGTCTCTCCAAAATCAAAATCAAAATCAAAATCAAAATCAAAATAAAATTTTTTAATTTAAATGAGGGTTTGTTTGATTTTTAACATTAATGGTCACTAAAATCAAAAAATCAAAAATTGCATGTGTTTCTCATAAAGAGGATGCAGATGGTATAAGCTCTGCAGCATTAATAAAACAAGCATTTGGCGGTGAAACAATTCTTGTCGATTATCCTGGAATGATGGATAGTATGGAGCCTCTAAGAACTGATAAAAAATTAAAAGAATTGTATATTTGTGATGTTGGATTAAACAAAAAAAATGAATCTGATTTTGTTGAACTCTTAACACAATTAAGAAAACGAAGTGTAAAAATAACATATGTTGATCATCATGATCTTGATAAGAAAATCATAAAACAGTTAGAAAAAATCAAAGTAAAAGTTGTTCATGATACTAATGAATGTGCATCTGTTCAAGTTTATAATATATACAAAAATAAATTACAAGATCATGCTGCATTCATTGCAGCATGTGCTGCAATCACTGATTATATGGAGGATAGACCACTTGGATCTAAATTATTACAAATATTTGATAGACAATTTGCATTAATCAGCGCAACTGTATTGACATACAATATTGTTGGACATCAAAAAGAACCTGATTATTTATTGTATTTGGTAGATGAACTCAGTGAATCAAAATACCCGCATGAAATTCCAAACTCTTACGAATTTGCACAATTACAAGTTGATAAACTTGCTCAAATATTTTCAAAGGTGAAAAAAAATATGAAAGTAAAAAAGAATTTAGGATATATGGAAATTACTGATTCTGGTGCAAGCGGTGCTGTGAATTTTGTGCTTGGTTTATCTGGAAAAGATGTTGGTATTGCATACAAAGAACGTGTTGATTACGGTGTATACGCGGTATCTGTTAGAGGTTCAAAGCAATGTAAGATTCATCTTGGAAAATTAGTTAATAAAATAACTGCTGAAATTGGAGGTTCTGGCGGTGGTCATGATAAAGCATGTGGTGCATCAATTCCAAAAGCAAAAATATCAAAATTCATTAACGCGATAAATTCTGCATTGGAAAAATAAATTGTCTACTCAATCACTAAGAAAAGATCATAAATTAATTGAAAAAGTATTACAGGCATTAGATGCTACAATTAAACTTCTAAAAGATGGAAAACAAATCCCTGAACAAATATTGCTCCCAACACTTGATTTCACTCAAAATTTTACTGATGTTTGTCATCATGGAAAAGAGGAAGAAGCATTGTTTCCTGCACTTGAAAAGGCAGGAATGCCTACGAACATGGGTCCTATTCGTATGATGTTGCTTGACCATAAAAGAACTAAAGAAATTGCTGTACACATTAGTTTGGCATCCAAAAAATATCTTGAAACTGGAGATTCTGCTTATTTAATAGAGACTTTGGAGCTATATGTTCAACATGTTACTGAACATTTATGGAAAGAAAATAATCGATTATTCATGATGGCTGATGCTCGATTAAATTATACTGCAAATGATATTGATAAACTCATGAATGACATTGAAGAAAAAAAACTCACTGAATTAGGAAAAACTCGTTCTCATTATGAATCTCTTGCAGATGAATTAGAAAAAAATGTCTCTAAAATTAATTAGAAATTTCAACAATCATATCAATTTCAACCGTAGAATTTAATGGAAGACTTGCCACTCCTACAGCAATTCTAGAATGTTTTGCCATGTTCCCAAAAATTTCTACTAGTAAATCTGATGCGGCATTGATTACTTTTGGCTGCTCTGTAAAATCTTGACTTGAATTAACAAATCCTGAAATTCTAACAAATTTTGTAATCTTATCTAATGAACCAAGATTTGCTTTTAATTGTGCAAGACCATTAATTATACAAATTTTTGCTGCGTCTCTTGCTGAATCTAATGATTGTTTCTCTGGAACTTTTCCCTCAAATTTTACTTTACCCTCTTTCATTGGAATTTGCCCTGAAACGAATGCGAGATTTCCTGCAGTTACTACTGGTATGTAAGATCCTGCTGGACTAGGAGGTATTGGGATTTCAATACCTAATTCTTTCAGTCTCTCCTCAATCATGACCTCTCATTAAATTTTGTATATTTAGTCTTATGTCGAATTATGACAGGCGTCAATAATAATTTCAGTTGAATTAATTTCACTAAAATTTCGATAGCAGTTTACTCTCGCTAATACCTAGTCAAATCATGACTGAATTCATTAGTGATATAAAATGAGTATGGCTCCACAAGAATTAGAAAAAAGTGCTAGTAAATATGCGGCAGCTGCTATCAAAGCTGATTCACAAGGTGCTGTCGGTATGGCGATATCTGACTATCAAAATGCATCTGATACTCTTTTGAAATTAATCCGGCTTTATCCTACTAGTAGTGTAAACAAGATTTACAAGTCCAGTTATCAAAAATACCAAGAACGTATCAATGCTCTAAAAGAAACACGCGGAGATATTGACCCTGTTGTAGATCCTAATGCATCTCCTGAAGAACAAAAAAAATCATTGGCACGAGCTCAACCTCACAAAGATGATGGTGACCTTGAAGATTTAGTAATGAAAGAAAAACCTGATGTAAAATGGTCTGAAGTTATTGGATTGGATGATGCAAAGGGAGCATTACGTGAATCAATTGTTTATCCAAGCAAAAGGCCAGACTTATTTCCATTAGGTTGGCCACGTGGAATGTTATTGTATGGACCTCCTGGAACTGGAAAAACAATGCTTGCAGCCGCAACTGCAAATGAATTAGATGGATATTTCATTAATGTTGATGCCGCATCAATGATGAGTAAGTGGCTTGGTGAAGCAGAAAAGAATGTATCAAACTTATTCAAAATGGCTAGAAAATATAATGAACGTGAGGGAAAGCCTGTTATATTGTTCATAGATGAAGTTGATTCTCTTCTTGGAGATCGTAATAGTGAAGTTGGTGGTGAAATTAGAGCTAAAAACCAATTTTTATCTGAATTAGATGGCGTTAATGGAAAAGGCAAAGATACTATGATGTATGTTATCGGGGCTACAAACAAACCGTGGAGTTTAGATGAACCATTTTTAAGAAGATTCCAAAAACGAATCTATGTATCTTTACCCTCTGGTGATGCAAGACAAAAACTCTTCAATCAATACACTGCACCATTAAAAAAATCATCACGATTTAGTTTGGCAACTCTTTCAAAACAATTTGATGGATATAGCGCAAGTGATATCAAAGATGTTTGTCAAGGTGCACAATTGTTGGTTGTAAATGAATTATTCAGATCTCCAACTTATCATGAACCTGTTGATGGTGAAGTCGCGCAAGATCCACGTGAACTCACAATGTCTGATTTTAAAGATATCAAAGCAAGAAGAAAACCAAGTGTCTCTATAGAAAACATTCGCGCATATCACAAATGGAGCGAATCATTCGGAGCACTCTGATCGATTTTAATATCTCTCGCAGCAAAAGCCGCACTTGGAAAATCATTACCTGAAATTCCTCCTGACAAATGGCAAAAAATACCGATTCATGGAATTAAGGTTCCTCAATTTTCATTTATGCAATTAGATGGTGCAGATATTGTACTCGGTGTAGAAATGCAATCTACTGGCGAAGCTGCATGCTTTGGTGACCTCTACTCTAGAAAAATACGTTGGAATGTTATATGATGAGTATCAAATTCGAAGAAAATCCCTTGAATTAGGAATCCCTGTCTTAACTACTCCTGAACTATCAGAATCTTTTGTGAAAACTCTAGAATGGCTCCAAACAAATGAAACTACCAAAAAACCTCTACAGCCTTATGAACATTAGATTAAATCATTCAGGATTGACTCATTTCCAATTATAGTTCCATCTAAAGTCACAATCTTTGCTACTGATGTTTCTTTGATTTTTTCAATTATCGGAGAAATTGATTTTTTATAATATTTTTTTTCGGTTGCATAAAAGTATGGATTAAATGAAGGAACGATTGTAATGTTGATTTTTCCTTTTGTAGATGGAAAAATTTTTGACTTGTCAGTTTTAACTGAAATCCAAATTCTTTCTCCATTAAGTAATGAGTTTTTATCAAAATAAACTGGGTGGATATGTCCCATGATGATGTTATTCACATTTGAATAATTTTCTGATGGTATTGTATGACCATGTGTTAGTAAAACATCATCTATGATCATTCCTTTTGAACTGATCATTGTTACATCATTTGGAATTAATCTATCAATATTTCCATCATGATTACCTGGAATTAATATAATCTCTAATGATTCATTTATTTCTTCAAAAAAATATGGAACATCCTTCCATTCTGATTTTGTTATAGTTTGAATACTTGATTTTACATCTCCTAAAAGGATCAATGCATCTGGATTTTCATTTTTAATAATTTTAGTAACACTTGATATTATATCATTAACTGAAGAGTTTTTTTCAACAAAACTTTTACTCGATGAAAATTTATCTTCAAACCCTATATGAAGATCAGATATTACCAAATTTTTTTTATCACTTTCAAGAATTAATGCAGGTTCTGAATCAATTATTCTTGTAGTTACCATCAAGATTATACGTTTGTCCTAGATTAATTCCTTATGTCTGCTAAACAGGAAAGAATTGATTCTATAATTAATGAAAAACGTCTTAAATTGCATTTGTTTAATCCAAGCAAACGAGAAATTTGGACTGTTGTTGGCAAAGAAAAAGAACATTGGATTGATCCTGATTCAAATTTTTGTTCTTGCTCAGGCTACTATTTTGGTATGATTAAAAACAAAACACCTTGTTATCATTTAGAATCAATTTTTAAGGCAAAAAAAGAAAATAAATTTGAAATTATTGAATTCGTTGATGATGAATACGAATCATTCATTTCTGGAATTATTAGCGATTTGTAATCTATTCTAGTTTAATCTCAAAAAGATCATTTTTTGCAACGCCTTTCCAAACGCCAATCATTCCTTCAGGTTCACAATCTTCTACAGCTGTGATTTGCTGAATTTTGATATGGTCTGGATTTGGAGGCATCCAAAGCATTGCCATGTAGTCTCCGATTTCCCCTGCTTGTTTTGGATCTGCCATTACTAAATTTTCTTTTTGAAATCCTTTACTTGCTAATGCATTCTGTGATTTTTCAAGCAAGTCCATTCTTCCGTGGAGAAAGAGATAGACCTTCTTACTTGTATCTACATCTGTCATACTTTGACTAGGTAAATTCCGCAAATAAATCTAGATCGAGAAAAAGCATTAGATATTTAAAATACCTGTCAAAATCATGAACATGGCTGGAGTAGATAAATTTGGTGTAATCTTTACAATTGCTTTTGTAGCCGCAATGATTGTTATTATGGGCACCGCTTTACAA
>Ga0315328_10001027_pt1 | contig 12605 bp, 16 predicted proteins | sample M120032315metaG_FD_203462 | JGI IMG/M metagenome (GOLD analysis project Ga0315328, IMG submission 203462) | Ammonia-oxidizing marine archaeal communities from Monterey Bay, California, United States - M1 200m 32315 | ecosystem: Environmental > Aquatic > Marine > Intertidal zone | place: USA... | reverse complement strand
TAAAATGTATTCTGCAGTCTTAGCCATATAATCATTTATTTCTGCCTGACCTGATGGCGCAACGTTTAAAGAAGAAAGACCAGCACATGGACATATAGTATTAACAACATCAACATATCTTCCATTCATCTCACCTTCGGGACCTTCACCTTGTTGTCGACCATGCCAGATAAATCCATTCTTACGTTTATTTTCTAATATATAATAAGGAACATAATTGGCACCATCTTCAGGGTCACTACATTGCTTTCTATAATGTTCTACTATATGAGCATCATTAGCTTCAAATTCATTATATGACATCATGTATGCTGGCCTTTTGCCAAATACATTTTCCATTGCAATTGTTCCACCTCCAATAAGAGGTACTATACTAGCCCATTTCATTTAATACCTTTTGTAAAAATCTTGTTTGTCGTCCAGAATCGTCATAGTGTAATGGAATACATGTAGCAACAAGTAATAATCCACCTTTTAATATAATATCTTTTGGTAAATCATATTCATCTAACTTGCGAACAAATAATTCTTTTACGTATTTATTATGTGGAACATCGGCAACAGCTGCATTATATCCATAATAACAGTCATGTGCTAACTTAGCCCAATCATAAATATCATCTCCTATTGTTCCAACCTTTCCTCCATAGTTTCCTCTTGGGTCAAGGAGTTTAAACTGGTCTGTCTGTTGGTTATATAATATATTAGCAAAGTGTAAATCACCATGCATTCCAGTAATTGGAGCTGTGTGTTTATGAACTTCATAAGCCCAATCTAATAATTTAATTTTAATACCTTTAGGAAAACCACCAATCCTAGATAGTCTTTCTTCTGTTTTGTCAATCCACATCTTTCTAGATAATCCTGAAAAACTATCAATGTTACCTACGTTTTGTATTCTATTATTAAAATACTTTAATTTAATTTGAAATATTCTATCCATTATATAATCCCAATGGGAATCAGGCATATTTTCATATAGCATTATATCACTTAATAATGTACCAGATTCATATGACATAATTAAATCAACTTTATGTGGTAATATTCTTGGTGTAAATAATGATTGCTCTGGAGTGAGTGTATCATACCAGGCTTTTTCATCTCTTAATGTTTTTATACTATGTTCATTATGATAGTCAGGACCTTTTCTTATTGTACCAAGGTCTGAATCAAAGTGCAAATTATTAAATGCGCGAGCTTTTGTATTTAAAAGAGCTGCACAGGTTTTAAAATATCTAGGCAAATCACCAATGTCATACCATAAATTAGTGGTTACATTATTGAACTCTCCATATATTTTTAGAGCGCCTGATATATCAGAATCTTTAGTTTGTTGAAATGCATCTCTAGCACGAACACCATCTTTAAAAGAATATAATCCAACTAATGCTGTACCATTTGGAATTGGTTTATCTGGTTTATTATAATAATCTAAACCATCCCACATACACCAATTTTTATGGTCATCTACAATTTTAGTTAAAAGAAAATCTGTACCTAATGGCATATCTTTTTCTAAAATAATTGCATCACCTAACCAAACAACAACTGGTTTACTTGGGTCTTTTAAAGCATTCATACCAATACTAATGGCATCCCTTGGTCCATCAAAACTTGGTTGATTAGCAAATTCTATATTTGGATGTTTTACCTCACAGTACTCTCGGATATCTGTAAACTTTCCATCAATAATAACCACTTCATCAACACTGCCATTGACAGCCTCTATTATATAATCAAGGGTTGGTTTACCATTAACACGCACCATAATCTTTGACGTGTTGGAAGATAACGGTCTTAATCTTGTTGCTGCTCCAGCTGCGGGTATTACTAAATTGAATCTGTCCATTCTTTAAATTCCTCTAAGTTCATTGACTTATCATCTACATACCAGGTAGATGAATAGGGTTTGCCCCATATAATTTCATCGTATGGAACGTCATGTTCCTTTAACCAATTAATAGTTATATCACCTACATCTGCTATGATTGCTTCTACATCACCGTCATGTGTTAACATCCTTCTGGCTGTAAGTAAAATAATTTTAAATCCTTTTTCCTTTAATCTTCTCATACCATTTATAACATCATGGTTTGGAGTTGATAATCCAAATCTTTCAGCCGAGCTTATTAAATCCAATCTGGGAAATGAGATTGTGTGGTCTATATCTATTACTACTGATTCTCTATTTTGTTTCTTAACTAAATCCATTATGTAAAAAAGTCCTCTAAGGAAATTTGGCCATCATCTTTTAATTCTTGTTTTGATTTATATACTATTCTTTTTTTCTTTTCAAAATAACTTATGGTTTGATTCATAATTTCTTTTGCACCCAACGCTGGTATATGATTTTCCATTACATAATTAAAATGTTCTTTTACATCTGTATTATAAACATTGTCTAGGAATGTATCATGGTCCCACTTATCTGTTTGTTTGCCAACCTTGGTTATATGTTCTAGCATTGGTGGTATTATATTAGAAGCATCAGTTTCTGTTTTAAGAAATTCTATACCAGCATCTAAATATCTATTATAGGCACCTTCATCTTTTGAAATTCTATGTATTTGCTCTTTAGTATTTTCTAAATCATTTCTATCAGACCAAATAGCTATATCATGGTCAGAGAATGGTTTACCATTTTCAGCATTATTATATAATCCATAGTCAATATCAAATATTGGAACTGTCCCTACAGCAATTATTTCCATTTGAGCGTATTCAAATCTATCACCATAGTTATGTCTTTCTTTTGGTAAAGCATAACCACTATATCCAAACATACTATTAGCTATAAGGTTCATACCCTCTTGATATTCATAAGGACCAAATGATTCCATTAGTTCTCTACCAGCATAATAAGTATATCCATTAAACTTTGCTTGATATTCTGTTCTATCTATAATATCAAACTTAGCTCCAATAGACCTTTCAATTCCATGAATCGCATAATGAAAATCTTTATCCATTTCCCAGAGGTCAATTAATCTACTTGGGTGTTTCATTGAAGTCCAACGACTTGCGTATATACAAGATTTATTTTTGTCCTTAAATGGTATTCTATATTCTTCATAGTCAGAAACCGTTATAGGTAATTTCATTCTTGCTATTCTTTCACCAAGCTTTTTATTGGTTAAAATACCAGCCATATCCTGTGAGTAAGTGGTCTCTGTAGAGAAATTAAATATTATATCAGCAGCATTAGATATTGCTAGGTGAATTGGTATTCTGTCATAGTTCATTCTTTTAATCTCATGCATCATACTAACCAATATAGGTTTCTTTATTTGTAGAACTAAATCATAATAGAAACTCTTAATGGTTTCTCTTTTATGCATGGGACTTGGATAACTATTTAATATTACAATATCATAGTTGTCATTTAATCTCTTTGCAACATCTAGCATCTCACTAGGTTTAAAAGAGATTGATTCTTTAATATGACCACCCGACCTAACAAAGCTTCTTTCAACTAAATTAAATATATCAATATTGTCTGGGTCATAGCGTTTCCACTCATAACCATATTTCTCAACGCCACATCCGTCTAAGCCTTTTCCAAATACTATTGCTATCTTCATATGTATACCTTTGGTTTAACTAAGTCAAAATGTTTTTCATATACATGGAGGTTTTGAACCTGCCAAATCATTGTTCCTACTTCTACACTTAAGTCATTTGCTAATTCATGTAATACATATTGTTGCCATGCATAATCATTTTTATATCCATACACAACGTCATTACTGCGCATTGACACTGAGCAATGTAATTTGTCATTACGAATATAATAAGCTACTGAATTGGTACATATAAAATCTGAACATCCATCCATATCATATTCATTCCAAATTTCTGGTCTATTATAAATCATCATAGCTCTTCTGGAATTAGGATTAGCTTTTAATTCTTTTAAACAATTTTCATATTGGTCATAATTATCTTGGTGCCAAATTAAATAACCATAATTAGAATGAATCCAACCTTCTGGAGATGCAGCATATTTCCATGCCTCTGGTGGATTCTTACCAAATCCATATATGTCATTAATGTTTAAAGACATAGATTGATACCAATCAATTTCTTTTTTAATGTATTCTATATTGGGTGTACCAAATATTGCAGGTTCATCTGCTTCAAAACTTGCACCAATTAATTCAATACACTTAACACCTGTCTTATCTATTGTTTGACCATAATTGCCACCTTGTTTGGCGCCAATAAAATAGTCACGAACATCTGATACTTTATATGGTCTTACTAGCATTATATCTATCATCCATTTCTGGATGCTCCATTTGGTGTACCATTAAAATTAACATTTGAGTTGTAGCATGTGCTAAATGAGATTTGCCAGATTCAGGGTCAATATCTTCACCTTCCCAAAATTTATTTAGGTGACGTTGAATAGAAGAATAAGTGCGAGCCCATTCTGTTTTGTCACCATCATCTCGCCAATTATTCATACCATATTTTTCAGCACCAAACCGAAATACATCGGCTACTTCATAAAGAGGTTCAGGTGGAATTAGAGCCATAGGTGGCTTTTCTTTATCAAATTTCATATACTTATATTATAACATAGTTTTAGCGCAAAGTAAATAGACATCTACAACTTTATATCCAGGTTTAAATTGGCTGTCCCCAGCCATTTCAAGTGTTAGTTTAGCAGTTGCACAGCCTATATGCTTATATGTAACTTTGTCATTTCCTTTTAAAATTTCATCGCCATCTTCATCAGATTTAATAAAATTAAAATGCGTAACCACTTTTTTTTCAATTGCATGAATCATTTGTGGACTAATTTCAAACCATTTAGAAGCAATTACTTTATTATCAAATCTTCTCCAATCAACATTATAGTCAGGCCAATATTTAGCTAGCTTTCCATCAGTTTCAAATGTAGTATCTTTTTTATCTACTAATCCCTCTTTAAGGAAATGCCATTCAAGAAATTCATAATCCATTCCCTTACGGCTATCATAATTTATTGTTGGGTCTAACCATCTTTCATTTTGTTCTTTTACAAATTCTTCAGGAATTACAAAAGTTTTATTTGTAAATACTGAAAATGCTTGTGATAAAGCTTTTAATTTTTGATGGTCCTTTAAGGCAGCCGTATCAGTTATTAGAGTAGACAAATTCAATTGCTCTATCGGCCTCTTTATCAAAGGGTCTTGATTTATACCAGTTTCCATTCTCATAATCTATTTCCTTGCATAATGTGGTGATTTCCTGTGCGGTGATTGGATATTTTTTACGTATCGCGTTACCCGCAATTGAAACCATAATGGCATACATCTTTGCATACCAGCCTGTGTCAGTTATTTCATTGTATTCTTTAACTAACTTTTTATTAACAAATGGACAATCTCTATAATTATTCCATGTCACACTTGTATTTGTCATTGAATTTTTACGGTGAGCGAGTACTTGTGTTCTCATTTTTGGTGGTAGGTTATCTAATAAAGAACCAGACCTCTCCACATAATCATGTTTGCTTATGATTTCAAGTGGGTCCATATCAACACCATTAAAATTATTGTATATAAAATTATATGCACCTTCATATTTCCCAGGGATATAATACATACGACTTAAATCTTTTGTTTGAGGGTCACCAACATCTCCTAACTCTTTATTGAGAGCATACCAAAAATGTTTAATTGAATTTTTTCCTATGGCTTTTGATAATGGAAAGACCATTCTAAATTTTGGTTTTTTATATGTAGATGATGCTGTGCTATAACATATATAGTTCCATTTACTATACTTTTCAATTATATCTTTTGTGAGGGTCTTACCATGCCAATTACCTTCATCTATATCTACTGCACACCAACCAGCCCAACCTAAAACATTATCGTTTGCCCTTGTTGTTTTTTCTGTATATATGGCGGGTGATATTAAAGGAGCTGATTTTTTATCTTTACGAGGCTCTTCTGCTAAATCAAAAAACATTTTTTCAAAAGACATATAAGAGCTAAAGTTTAAACGCTTATGCGTCTTATTATCATATATTGATTTAAATATTGTAAGTGAATAATTCAAGTTACTTTCTCAATGTTTCCCTGTTTCCATCTTTTATATTCTGTTGAAAATTTAGTATGTTCATTAACAGTAAGGTCATGAACAGTTTTACCTTTATACCTTTGCAACCATAAGTCATAAGTATGTGTTTTAGAAAATATAAAATCGTTCCAAGATTGCTTAGCCATAATTAATGTACCTTTGGTATTTCAGATGTTGGAATATCATCCCGACTTTTTAATATATGTTCAGTCATTAATTTAAATTCATCTTCAGATAACATGGCTTTATAAATTTTCATTGCTTGTGCCATCATTATTCCTGCAGCCATTAACGGCTCATGATTTATTGTTAATTTTTCATACTCTTCATATAACTCATCCATTATTTTACCTCATCTTTTCTAATAGTTTCAACTGCTCTACCATATTTTTCAATAGCATCTGGTGTCCACTTAGTATTATACTTACCACTAATTTCAGTTCTAGCTTTATTTGCTTTCATTGCTTTTTTTAGTAGCTCTTTGTCATGTATCATTTTTTCTAATGCTGCCTCTTGTTCATCTGTCCAAATTTCTTCTTGGACATTACCCTTATGGGATTGAGGTATAAGACCGTGATTACCTTCATGACTTGGATTTTTCCAACCTTCAGGTTTAACCATATCTGGAATTCCCAATGGATTTGGTCTTGTTTTATTTTCTCCAAGGTCCTTTGCCATGTTAGCTTTTAAAACTGTATCCCATGCTTTGTGTGGATTAACACCCATAGCATCTAAAGTTCCAATAGCCACAACACAAATATCAATAAGACCATCAACAAGTTCTTCAGAATCCTCATAAATAATTGCCTCACGTGTTTCTTCCATTTCCTCTTTAAGGAAATCATATCTAAATTTTATATACTTACGCAACATAAAAGGACTAGCATTTGCTATCCAATCACGTACGCCAAATTTGGTTTGCATTCTATTAATATCATTTACCCAATCTGCACTCATAAATTTCTCCTTTTGGTATATTATATCACAATTAGTATTGAATGTACATAGTTAAACGAAAAAAGATTCTAAAGAAATAGTCTTTTCACTTTTCCATCCAACTGCATCTAATACTGGTTCAATCGCACTAATAAATGTCTTTTCAAATTGGAGGTTATAATCTATATAATCCTCAAGCTTAAATTGCTTTGGTAAAAAATCAATAAATGAAATGACATTCTCTTTTATAGGATTTGGCATAACAAGGTATGTGAATTTAACCTTATCGCCACCATGTATTTTTTCTATTTTATTATTTAGTTTTTTATCTCTAATTAATTCATTATGTAATATTGCTCCCCTCACATGAATAGGTGTACCCTTTTTATATATAGATTCTTTGTCTATCCATTTGCGAATATTCTGGACGGACCGAGGAAAACTAACTTCCTCAGCTGCCGCTTGAGAGAATACTTTCTTAAAATTTTGTATATCGGCTTGAACTGTTATCTCATCAGTCTCAATAATTCTTTTAAACATATCTTTTAATGCTTCCCTGCATATTGCTGGAGTACTTGACTTGATAGCTTCAATACCCATAATTTTTAAATGTGGATTTGTATAACGAACTCCTTCATTGTCATATACGTTTAATATGTATCTTTTCTTTGCTGTCCATATACCTCTATTAGCAATTACTTCTCGTCCCATAACCATTTTGTTTTCATAACCACCAAGTGAAATATATAGCTCATTAAAAGCTTCTTTAAGAGCGTCTTCTATTGCGGTGGAACATAATTTATCTAAAAAGTTAATAGGGTTTGCTGGTTTAAAACGTTTAATAAATTCATCAAGGGTGACATACACTGAATCAGTATCAATAGCAATCACATAGTCTTTGTCAGTTTTTAAAGTCTTATTAAGATATTCATTCAAATATTTCTCTGCCCATTTGATAGTTGCTTGGCCAGTTAGAGTAATAGCTTCAGCAATTCTCATATCAAAATACCTAAACCATTTATTACCTATAGCGCCATATAAACTATTAAGAAGAATCTTAAGAGCCATTTGCTGATTTTTAGCTAAGGCAATACGCTTTTCAATATCATATTGCTCTGATTTACTGCCGGACAATTCTAATTCTTGTTCAGCTTTAATTTGTTTTTGTTTGAATTTAACCCGTTCATCATAGATTTTTTGGATTACTTGTGGGAATACACCACGCTTTTTACAATCAAAGCGGGTACCATTAACAGCTAATCCTGTATAGTAATGTGTATTTTTAATTTTATTATTAAGAACAGATTCAACATTAGTACCAGGCTCATCATCAAGTAATATAGTCTCAGGTGACATATTGTATTGCATAATAATTGATGGGTATAGAGAGTTCAAGTCAAATGAACATACCCAATCATGCATTCCCACTTGAGGTTCTTTAACATATCCACCAGGATATGCGCTTTTAAACGATTCCTCATTTTGTGGTATTGTTATTTTATATTCATATAGATGTCTATAAATTAATGAATCCCAAATAGCAACAGTCCCTAGAACTGAATCATAATTGACACCACCTTTATATGCCATTGTCAAACATAAAGTAATAAGTCCAAGCTTATCTTCCATACGGTCTATAAGCTCAACGTCTTTTATATTATAATCAATAAACTTTTGATAGTCATTTGTATATAATTCATTTAAATTAGAAGCCTCACCGAAGTCAAGTTTCTTTTCACCAAGAACTATATTAGCAATATGGTCTAACTTATAAGATTCTTGTGGACCATGTTGATAACTAAACTTTTTAAAGATAGGCATATAGTCAAGAATAGTAATACCTTTTAATTCATATCTAGTACGGACTTGCCCGTAGCCTGTATTGATTTCTCTTTTGTCTATCATTCTCCAAGGAGATAACAATTTCTCTTTATTCCCACCATTGACTTTTGCTATTCTATTAACTAAGTACGGGATATCAAAAAATTCTATATTCCAACCAGTAAGAACATCAGGGGAAGTGTGATTCATATGAAATACAAACTTGTGGAGTAATTCTCTCTCGTTCTGACATTTAATATATCTTACCTCATGAGTTTGCATAAGGGATTTACTCTTGTCATAATCGCCACAACCAAATGTATAATAGACATCATCTATATTGTTTTTCATTGTGATGGCTGTAACTTCTTGGTCAGCTATATCTGGGTCAGGGAAACCCTCTCCATATTTTACTTCAATATCAAGTGAAGTAACATTAATAATATTTCTATCCCATTCTATATTCCCAGGGAATTTCTCATTAAGAAATTGCGCAACAAAATTAGTATTGCCATACACTTTAAAGTTAGGAACATCTTTATATTGTTTTATAAAATCAGTAGACTCACTCATACTTCCAAACACAACTGGTTCTACTGGTGTGCCATCAAGTGCAGTCCAGCTGACTAGAGTCAGTGTTTTATCTTCTTTGCTTGGGACGAATAGGGTTGGTGCAAATGGAACAGTATAGCTTACTTTTTTACCATTCTTATAACCAGTATATTTGATTACTTTTCCGTGACGAAAAGCGTTAGTGTAAAAAGTATTATTCATGGTACCATTATACCATAAATCGCATTAAAAGTAAATAGATTTATGTAAATATTTCTGCTTGTGTTGGTTCTATTAATTTGATTTTGCCTTTAATCATATCTTCATATTTTGTTTGGAGGCCTGCTTCAGGCTCGCATATAAACATAATATGTTCTTCTTTAATAACTAATTCGTCCATTTCACAATAAGACAAATAAGGCATAAAACTTATTCTGCCAGTACCTCCTGGTTCAGGGATTAATATTACTGGGTCTGTTACAACTGTTTGTTTTTCATTCATATCTTTAATACCAACCAATATTTCCTCACCCGACGTAAGCCGGATTAATCTAATTAATTCATTCATAATTTACCTGTGTTGTTTTGATTTATAATCTTTGATTGCTGCTCTAATTGAATCTTCAGCTAAAACGGAGCAGTGTATTTTAACTGGGGGTAGGTCAAGCTGGCTAACCACCTCTGTATTTTTTATTTCTTCTGCTTGGTCGAGTGTCATACCCTTAAGCATTTCAGTAATAATAGAAGAGGAAGCTATTGCAGAACCACAGCCATAACATTTAAATACTGCATCCTGTATAATATCTTTCTCTACTTTAATTTGCAGCTTCATAACGTCACCGCAAGATGGAGCACCTACCATACCAGTCCCAACATTCTTATCACTCAAATCCATTTTACCCACATTGCGTGGATGATTATAGTGGTCTAATACTGCGTCTGAATATGCCATAAGTGCTCCTTAGTATTTATTTACCCAAGCAATAGCTTTTTAGCGTGCTTAGGTAGGTCACCTAAATTAATTGTTTGAGGCTTGTCCTCTTCTGGAATATCGTTCTCCAAAATAACTACAAGCAATCCATCAACAATGTCAGCTCCAACGACCTTAATGGTCTCGCTTAATGTGAATGAACGCTCAAACGCTCTTTGAGAAATACCCCTATGGGTATAATCTCGTACATCGCTACCACCTTTATGTTTACCAGTGATAGTTAAAACACTTTTCTCAAGTGTTAGGTCAATGTCTTCTTTTTTAAATCCCGCAACAGCGATTTCAATTAAAAAATGACCATCATCTCTTTTAATAACATTATATGGTGGATATCCAACGCCTCTAGCGCGTTCGACATTCATTTCAGATAGTGTGTTAAAGAGAGAATCAAATCCCAGGAATGTATCTCTTGGGAAGTTAAATGCTAAGTTTGACATAATGTCCTCCTATTAAATAGCAAGGTTAAAATTGTAGCAAAATGCTACGGTTATTGACAGACCTTTCGCATCTGTCAAATCTATTTATACATATATTATATCACAGTTTGGTGTAATTGTAAACCGTTTTATTAATTTATTTTGCTCTTTTATTTCTTCCATCATTTGTATATCATCTATATACCATTCATAATTTGGGTATGTTATATTCCAGCCACCTGCTTCTTGCCACCAATTAAAACATTCATCATTATCTCTAACTACTGCAACAATTTTACTTTCTGGAAATAACTCTACAATATCATTTAAGTAATATGCAAAATTATGAGATAGTATTACTTTAGTTTGGTCCTTAGGTCCATCAAAACTTTTGTCAATTTCATCAATCCACATTTGTCTGGTACCAAAAGTAGAGCCTAACCAATTACCATATTGCATCTTTGGTCCATAGTAATTTCCTTTATGACCAGCATATTTATGATGTTTATATATTTTGTCAGGAGTATAATCAGTCATATCTGCATTATGCTCCTCTCTAATTTTTTGAGCTTCATTGCTCCACATACTTCCTGGAGCACCTGTTACAAAAATCCAGTTCTTCACCCTCTTAAATCAGTTCCTTCAAGCTGTGTTGGTACCTCAACTTCTATTACAAGATGGTCTTTAAATATGCTTGCTAATCCTAATGCTTCTGTATTAAACTTAATTAAATTCCTAAGAGCATCTTCAGTAATGAATGACATAAGGGTATCTCTATGTGCATCACCATCAGCACCAATCTTCCATTCATATTTACCAACTTTAGCTTCAATAGCAGCTATTGCGTCTGGGTCTTGAGCCATTGCTTGCAATGCATTTTGTAAAACGAATGCATTTGGATTTCCTTTATTTACCCATAAGGCTTTTTGCATACCATCTCTAAATGATTTGACAAGCTTATAAGCATCATAAAATTCTCCGCTTGGTGGTGCATCCCAAAGTTCTTCAAATAAAATTTCTAATTGGAACCCAGGATAGTTAGGGTCATCAGCATGACTTCCATCTGCTTGCAATATACCATGATGGAACCATATTTCTGCTTTGTCATTTGGTTCAACATGTTTTTTATATGCAGCTGGGTTTTCTCTTGTACCATTTAGTTCACCGCGTTTGAATGCAAGTCTACGTTCACCGCCTGACATTCCATTAACCCAAGTCACATGCTCTTTAAAGCATGCAATATAATAATCTATTGATGTAGATTTATTACCACATATTAACATGGTCATAGCAAAAGCTTCGGGAACCATACCCGAACCAGCAGCAAAACTTGGATGCGTCATATCTGCTCCAATAGCTTTACCGGCTATAATATTTAAATTCATAAGACCAATTGAGTCATAATCATTATAGTCATAGTCAACATTCTCTTGTAAGAAGCTAACTCCATTACCACCATGACTTACCATGACAATCTTATCAGATGTTCTTAAAGAGTTATGGAATTCATTAAAGCCAGGAATATCTCTTGCTCCTGGTATATGTTTAATGGTTATATTTTCTCCTAAGAATGGTTCAAGTTGGGTGGCTATAATTTGAGCCCATTGGCTTGTTCCAGCTCCAGGTTTTTGTGGTACAACAAAGATATAATCAGCTAAGGCTGATGTTGTGAATACCATAAGGCAAAATGCTATTAATTTTTTCATGCATACTCCAGTTTGTTTTTTCTTATAGACAATGTTGCCATTGCTATAATTGTTATAATTAAAATAATAAATATTGGCCTAGTCATAAGAGTATCTATAGTATATAAA
>Ga0315328_10001024_pt1 | contig 12642 bp, 12 predicted proteins | sample M120032315metaG_FD_203462 | JGI IMG/M metagenome (GOLD analysis project Ga0315328, IMG submission 203462) | Ammonia-oxidizing marine archaeal communities from Monterey Bay, California, United States - M1 200m 32315 | ecosystem: Environmental > Aquatic > Marine > Intertidal zone | place: USA... | reverse complement strand
TACTCACCCGTCCGCCGCTCTACTCACACCGAAGTGTTTTCGCGCTCGACTTGCATGTGTTAGGCCTGCCGCCAGCGTTCAATCTGAGCCATGATCAAACTCTTCAGTTTAATCTTTAACCTCACCAATTAAGGAGAGGGAACGGTTACGCAAAACTTGCTTTACCATTCAAAATCTCAGTTTCATAAAACTGTACAAATCACATTCATAAATGAATCGATGAGTCACTTGCTTATGATATTTAATTATCCAATATCAACTAGCAAGTGCCCACACGCATTGCTTGATTATATTTTTAAAGAGCATTCGCTACTAAGAGCGGGACGCGTATTCTATAGATGCGGGCCCCTTTGTCAACAGATTGAAGAGAAATAATACCGATTCTTTTCACTTACATTTCTTGACGCTTGTTTCGGTTCCGAACATTGCTGTTGGGAGCGCGCATTCTAGCGGCAAAGATTTGCTTGTCAACCGATTAAAAGAAATAAATAAAATTAATTAGCTAATCCCTTTACTACTGCAGCCCAATTTTGCCTGTTCCCCAGTAGGAGCGCGCATTCTACAGACAGACAGTGCACTGTCAACAAGTATTTTTATTTATTTTAAAGTCTTACAAAACCTAAGGGTCTGACGCATTAAATGCGTTGAAATAAATGGTATTTTTTCTTGCCTAATTTGACGAGATAATAGCTGCTATAGATCCCACCTTTTGAAGAGAAAAGATCGGCAGTTCGCATGTTGTCTTCCAAGCCTTTAGCTTGCCCATTAACCAATACTGAATTTCGACTAAGTGCGTCTTTAACTTCCCGGCCAGACTTCACCATGCCCGCCTCCACCAAGAGATTCGTTAGAGGTTTATCTTGCAAGTCTAAATCAGTCAAAGAGGAGCTAGGCAGCCCATCCTGACATAACTGCTGAAAATCCTGTTCGGACAAATCCGCAAGCTCACCACTAAACATGGCTTCAGTTATCCGCAAGGCAGCATCGAGGCCATCATCGCCATGAACCAAGGCTGTAACTTCACGAGCCAGTATACTTTGCGCCTTTGGGCGGCCCGTAGCCGCTTTGTCTTCACTTTCAATATCACTGATCTCAGCCAAGGGTAGAAAGGTGAAGTACCGAAGAAATTTATATACGTCTGCGTCAGCAACATTCAGCCAAAACTGATAGAAACTATAAGGCGAGGTTTTTGCAGCATCTAGCCATATGGTCCCTGATTCTGTTTTGCCGAATTTCGAGCCGTCTGCTTTTGTCACCAGAGGCACTGTTAATGCAAAACACTGTGATTGATTTTGTCTGCGATTTAAATCGATACCACTTACTATATTTCCCCATTGGTCACTACCGCCTATTTGCAAAGTACAATCGTAACGGCGGTTAAGCTCAGCAAAATCCCATCCTTGAAGCAAAGAGTAAGAAAACTCTGTGAACGAGATTCCTGCTCCCTCTCTGTCTAATCTCTGCTTCACAGACTCTTTCTGGATCATTGTATTAATGGAGAAGTGTTTGCCAACATTTCTCAAAAATTCCAGAACGTCGACACCGGCAGTCCAATCTAAATTATTGACGGCCTTCGCGGCTATGGGTGATTGGTCGTCAAAATTGACAAACTGACTTGTTTGACGTTTTAGTTTATCAACCCAGCTAGCAACTGTTTCGGGGCTGTTTAGTTTACGCTCTTCAGCCTTGAAACTAGGGTCACCAATTAATCCCGTTGAACCTCCTACCAAGACTATTGGTCTATGTCCTGCATCCTGAAATCGCTTCAAAACCAGCAAAGGGACCAAGCTACCAATGTGCAAACTATCTGCAGTAGGATCAAAACCACAATAAAGCGTTCGCGATTCGTCAAGATGCTCCAATAGATCTTGATCGCCAGAGTACTGCGCTACAAGTCCACGCTGAGTTAATTCTTCGACTAACTGATTTCCAGAGAAATTTATCTTCATTTGTTTTTAATACTTAGATTGATTGACCGATAACGCTACAGCAGAGCGAGTGTAATTGCCCTGTAGTTTAACAGATATAGCGAGACTTAAGACCATTTTTCAAGTTAATCTCATTCTCTTGTGAAGCCTTTAAAGAATCACAATATTGTATCTTCCTAATCAATCACGCTAAAATCTGGTCAATTTACTATTAGCGGTGATTTAAGGTGGTCAAAAAAACGCAAAATGTCGCTAATTCAACTCTCGCATTTTTTCAGGCTGTTCTGCGTCGTAATTTATTGTTTATCGGTGGCATTCTCGCTCTTATAGTCATCACCTTAGTACTTCCTAAACAAGAGGCTGATCAGGCTAAATTGGTCACCGAACCTATTTTTGTTCCGATCGAATCCGAGCCATTGGAGATTGTTGGCAGCCAGGTTGATCTCAACTGGCAATCAGAGATAGTGGTCAAGGGAGATAATTTATCCACGCTTTTCTTACGTGCTAAATTTTCCGCTAAGGATGTCCATGAAATTTCAACTTCGCCTAAAGGAAAACTGTTGCGAAATCTTTTCCCCGGCGAATCTTTGCGTTTTGGAACCGACAAAGACAAGAAGTTACATCAGGTACATTACATAAAGTCGCCTCTAGAAAGCTATGTGTACACTCGCCAAGGAAATAAGTATCAAGCTGAAAAGCGACTGCGAGAACCCGAGATTCTAGTGAGTTACAGAGAAGGTGTCATAAAAGACTCGCTCTATCTCTCAGGCAAAGAGGCCAACTTGCCTGACAAGCTTATAATGGAAATGGCCAATATTTTTGGATGGGATATTGATTTTGTTTTTGATATCCGCCCGGGAGACTCATATTCACTACTTTATGAAGATCGCTTCATCGATGGAGAAAAGTTAGGTGTGGGCAACATTATAGCCGCGTCTTTTACCAACCAAAAAAAGACCTTTGATGCTGTTCGCTACACTAATAATGAAGGCCAGAGTGATTACTACACCCCCGAAGGGTTTAGCATGCGCAAAGCGTTCTTGCGAACTCCTTTAGATATTTTTCGTATTAGTTCAGGGTTTAATTTGCGACGTAAACATCCTATTCACAAAAAAATCAAAGCCCACCGAGGCGTGGATTACGCAGCACCAAGGGGTACACCTGTATATGCAGCCGGTGGAGGCAAGGTCATCGAAGCGGGGTTCGATAAATACAATGGCAACTATGTATTTATACAACACGGCCAAACCTACATCACCAAGTACTTGCACTTAAATAAAAGAAAAGTGCGCAGAGGCCAAACTGTAAAACAGCGTCAACTTATTGGTACAGTCGGTTCAACTGGTTACTCTACTGGCAACCATCTTCACTATGAATTCTTAGTTAATGGCGTTCATCGCAACCCGCGCACCGTCAAGCTACCCCAAGCAAAGCCAATTGCTGAAAATGAAAGGATGGTCTTTAGACAGACAGTAGAACCTATGCTGTCTCAGTTAGCTGAGCATCAAGATAAGTCTCAGCTAGCATTGGTGGAGGGCAATTCATCAAATGCCAATTAAGCGCAAATTATGACCACACCTGATATCTATATTGGGCTAATGTCTGGCACCAGCGTTGATTCCATTGATGCTGTGGCTGTAAGCCTTGATCAAGACAATATTAGACTATTAGGCGCTCATAGCTATGACATTCCTGCTACCTTAAAAAAAGCGATTCTAGGACTTTCTGAGCCAGGAATCGACGACGTTCTACTCTACAGTGAAACGGATAACGAGATTGGAGAGTTATTTGCGCAGGCTGCTTTAGCTCTCATGTCAAAGCTAAATATCACTGCCAGTCAAGTTACGGCCATAGGCTCCCACGGACAAACAGTGCGCCATCAGCCGCCTGGTATAAAAAATGGATTTAGTCAGCAGATCGGTAACCCTAATTTAATTGCGGCCCAAACTGGATGTTCCGTTGTAGCCGACTTTAGGCGTGCAGATATGGCACTTGGGGGACAAGGCGCTCCTCTGGTTCCGGCATTTCACAGGTCATTATTCAGCCACGCAGAGGAAGTGCGAGTCATTTTGAATATCGGTGGTATTTCAAATATTACAACGTTATATCCCGACGGTAAGTGCCAAGGCTTTGACACTGGTCCTGGGAATATACTCCTTGATGGATGGTGCTCTAAACATAGAGGGGAGTCATATGATAACGGAGGTCAATGGGCCTCTAGCGGAACTCCTTCCATGCCTCTACTCAATCAACTAATGCAACATCGATTCCTTGATTTAACGCCACCAAAAAGCACAGGAAGAGAAGATTTCAACTTAGCATGGCTAGAACAACAAGTTAGGCCTTATCCTTTATCACCTGAAGATATCCAGTCAACTTTAACTCTATTTACCGCCGAGACCATCGCTAAAGGTATAGCTTCTATGCCCGCGCCAGTAGACGGAATTTTTGCCTGCGGTGGGGGTGTACATAATACAAAATTAATCAGCGAACTTAATCTCAGTTTATCTGCCCGAGATCTTCCAGAAATTAATTTAACATCCGAAATTGGTCTTGATCCCGACTGGGTAGAGGCCTGCGCATTTGCTTGGCTTGCTAAACAGCGAGTAGAGAAGAAATCAGGTAATCTTCCGTCAGTAACAGGAGCATCTAAAGCCACAATTTTAGGTGGGCTCTACTTACCCTGAAGTCCAAGCGTATAAATTAAATAGAGAACGAAGCTCCGCATCCACACGTAGTGGATGCATTGGGGTTGGTAATGATAAATCGAGAACCCATTAATCCAACCTCATAGTCAACAGTGGACCCAACTAAATATTGAAAGCTTAAAGAATCAATTAACACCGTAACCCCTTCACGACTAACCGAAGTATCGTCTTCAGCCGTACTTTCTTCAAATGAGAAGCCATACTGGAATCCAGAGCACCCTCCTCCGGTTACAAAAACTCTGAGCTTGAGCTCCTCATTTTCTTCCTCAGCCTTTAAGCTCTGCACTTTGGCCACAGCTCGGTCGGTAACTTCCAAAGCCGTAGGTGTGTAAGTTTGAATTCCTGACATAAGTGCTCCGCAACAATGAACCGGACGCGGTTCTAGATGACTATGTTTCGTTCTAAGTTACTTCTTGCCTGAACTGGCGGTCGAATTATCCTTGCCCTCAGGCTTATTTTCCTGTTGAAAAGTACTCACATTTGTCGCTGGAAGCTCATGGACCAAGTTTCCCGCAACATGAGCTCCACGCTCAATTTCGAGGGTATTATAATATATATTTCCTTCTACTACTGCTTTCGCAGCAAGTCTTACATTCTTTGATGAGAAAATATCACCCTTGATATGTCCATTGACGACGACTGTAGGCGCAGATATTTTACCCTCTACTTCCCCACCGCTTAACACCCTCACTTGAGCATTCTCATCATCAGTGGTTATTTCCCCAATAACTGACCCTTGAACCTCTAGACTCCCCAAAAAGTCGAGATCTCCTTGCAACCTAGCACCATAAGCTATAAGGGTTGTTGACTCCGCGGATGAGCCATATGTAGACGAATCTTGTTTGTTACTTTTGCTGAACATTGTTCACTCCTTAACTACCCAGTCAAAGATTTCATCATAGGAAACTTTCTTGCTCCATGAATAACTTAGTATAATCCTGACTTTATCAGGGTTAAATCCCTCCGGTAAACTCAAAACACCTTGATTAATCGAAAAATACTTAAACTTTAACCTAATCGGCATTTCCATGATATTTGAGTCTAAATCAGACAACAATAAAGTCGACGCTTGGTCGCCTTGATTACCTAACACAGTTATCTCAGCAATAACGTTCGCGACCTGCATCTTTGCAGTTTTTTGCCTAGCAACCCAGCGATAAGCTAACTGTTTTTCACTTATCCGAGTAAGACTGAATTTAGCCACGGACAACCCGCTTGGTTGACTTCCATCACTTAATAACTCTCTATAAAGCCCCAGTTGTTCTTCATTTTCGAAAATCTGTTTTTGTAAAACAATCATTTCCTGGCGGGAATTTTCTAACGCTGCTGCATCAACTGCTATATTCAGGCGCATCATCTCAAGCTCGGTGGTTTTTATATCCAAAGATTTACCAAGCCTCAAAACCTGTTCGCTCAGTGCTTTGTGCTCCGCTTGAAGATCTTCCTGTCTAGTCTGTTGCCACCAAATTCCAACGATAAAAGAAACTATAAAAACACCCAAGAATGCCGCAAACAACCAGTATTTGTATCCTTCTCTATGGGTAACGACAACCGATCGTCGTTCTGCCATTAAGGTAACAACCCAGGAGCAGTCAGTCCAGATGTTTCAGGTAAATCGAACATAAGATTCATGCATTGAATGGCTTGACCAGATGCACCCTTAGTCAAGTTATCTTCTACCACTAGCACTACAACCTTAGCCCCACTGTTAGGCCTATGCACAGCAATCTGGCAGAAATTAGATCCTCTAACCGACCGTGTTTCCGGATGACTCCCTGCAGGTAACACAACAACAAAGGGTTCCTTCTCAAACTGACTTTCAAATAAGGCTTGTACATCCACATCCGTATCTACTAAATTGGCATAAATGGTGGTGTGTATACCACGATTAATTGGTAGTAAATGTGGGACAAAGGTAATTCCTACAGTCTCACCTGCAATATCAGCTAGGCCCTGTTCAATCTCTGGCTGATGACGGTGTCCAGATACTCCATAGGCTTTAAAGCTATCACTTGCCTCTGATAATAAATTCGAAATATTCGCCTGCCTTCCAGCTCCACTTACACCTGATGCTGAATTAGCGATCACATCATTCATATCAATACAACCAGCAGTTAACAACGGTAGTAACCCAATTTGCACACTGGTGGGATAACACCCAGCACAAGCCACTAAATCAGCTTTAATGATTTTTTCGCGGTTAAATTCTGGCAATCCATAGACAGCACAATCCAGCAAATCTTGAGCCAAGTGAGGTTGTCCATACCACTGTTCCCAAACCGCAACATCGCGTATACGAAAATCCGCAGACAGATCAATAACCTTAATACCTGCATTTAGCATCTCAGGCACAGTTGACTGAGCAACTCCGTGAGGTGTCGCAAAAAAAATTAAATCGCAATTTTTTAGATAGCTCATATCTGGAGCTACAAAGGACAAACCTATATGTCCGCGCAAGTTCGGGTAAATATCCGACACCAGAGTACCTTGATCACTGCGCGATGTTACTGCAGTTATCTCCACCTCAGAGTGGCTAATAAGCAAACGTATTAGCTCTGCGCCTGTATAACCTGTCCCACCAACAATGCCAACTTTGATCACCTGACCCTCTCTTTTCAATATCCAGATTGCGCTAACCCGCTTATAATACCGTAAAGTGACTCAAGCAACTAAGCGATTACTTTCCAAATCCTTGGAAAAATCAGCCTAAGAGGCCTTAATTAAATGTATCAATGGGTATTAGCGTTCCATATTATTGCGGTGATCTGCTGGTTTGCAGCTCTTTTTTATCTGCCACGACTGTTTGTCTATCACGCGATGTCTGAGGATGAAATAAGCATTGAGCGCTTCAAGGTTATGCAACGAAAGCTTTATCGCGGCATTGCTAACCCATCGATGATTGCCACCATCATCTTCGGGCTTTGGCTCGTTACCTTGGTGCCGGCATATCTGAACGAAATCTGGTTCCAGATGAAAGTAGGATTAGTATTGCTTCTTATCGGGTACCATCATATGTGTCTTTCACATATGAGAAGACTAGCGGAAGATCGTAATGATAAAACTCACATTTACTTTCGGGTCTTTAATGAAGTTCCAGTTTTATTTTTAGTGGGCATAGTGATTTTAGTTGTTGTAAAGCCGTTCTAATAAGACCAAATAGCCTCATATCTCATAATCAGCGATAATGTCGTTTCTACACTCAAGTAACCAGCCGATATCCTAGGGAAAATTAATGCCGAATACAGTAAAAATTTCACGCTCTCAACAGCTATTTGAAGCTGCCCAGAAAAGCATTCCCGGCGGAGTAAATTCACCGGTGCGTGCCTTTCGTGCGGTAGGAGGAACCCCAGTCTTTTTTGATCGTGCCAGCGGAGCCTATATGTATGATGCAGATGGCAATCGTTATATTGACTACGTTCTGTCTTGGGGGCCAATGCTATTGGGGCATGGCAATGAGACAGTTTTACAAGCCATTCGTGAGCAGCTAGAAAAGGCAATGACTTTTGGCACCCCCACAGAACTTGAGATCCAGTTAGCTGATAAAATTTGCACCATCGTTCCAGGCATGGAATTGATCCGCATGGTCAACTCTGGCACAGAAGCAACGATGAGTGCCATCCGCCTCGCTAGGGGGTATACAGGACGCGACAAAATTATTAAGTTCGAAGGCTGCTACCACGGTCATTCAGACTCCTTGCTCGTCAAAGCGGGTTCGGGTGCCCTGACCCTTGGAGTTCCAAGCTCTCCAGGTGTACCTGCAGGTTTAGCCGATCACACGATAACACTCAATTACAATGATATTGACCAAGTAAAACAGGTGTTTGCAGAGATAGGCGAGCAAGTTGCTTGCATCATTGTAGAACCTGTTGTGGGGAATATGAACTGTGTACCCCCGATTCCTGGATTTTTGGAAGCTCTCAGAGAATGCTGCACTGCTAGTGGTGCGCTACTAATAATTGATGAAGTAATGACTGGCTTTCGCATCAGTCAGCAGGGAGCCATCGGTTACTACAATATTGATGCTGACCTGATCTGTCTTGGCAAGGTAATTGGCGGTGGTATGCCAGTAGGTGCTTTTGGTGGCAAGCGCGAAATCATGGAACATATAGCTCCCCTTGGTCCTGTTTACCAGGCCGGCACCCTCTCAGGCAATCCGGTGGCTATGGCCTCCGGCCTAGCAACACTCAATTTAATTTCTGCCCCAGGATTTTTAGAGCCTGTTAGCAATCGCACTACACAACTAGTCGACGGTTTAGTTCAACGAGCGACTGCAGCCGGTATACCGCTGACGAGCAATCATGTCGGTACAATGTGGGGAATCTTCTTCTCTGAGGAAGATAAAATCATTAACTACAATCAAGTTATTAAGTGTGACACTGATCGTTTTGCAAAATTTTTCCATGGCATGTTACAAGAGGGGGTATATCTTGCTCCTGCATCCTACGAAGCTGGATTTATGTCTGCAGCACATACAGACCAAGATATTGAAGACACTCTAAATGCTGCTGAGCGAGTTTTTGCTGAAATCTAGGCAACCATTAAAAGTAATATTTATGTGGCGGTTCGGTTTTTTGCGTATCATGTGCTTTTAATTACATGCTACGTTAACTAATTTTACGCAGCCGGAGTATTCATGAGCTTTAAAACTAACCGCGGACCATACCCTTACACTCGTATGCGTCGCGTTCGTGCTAGGGATTTTTCTCGCCGTTTAATGTGTGAAACAACGCTATCAGTCAACGATCTTATCCTACCGATGTTTGTCATCGACGGGATATTGCAATCAGAGCCGGTGGATTCTATGCCGGGTGTGAATCGGTTATCTATCGATTTGCTTGTGCTTGAAGCAAAAGAGATAGCTGCCCTAGGAATTCCAGCTATTGCTCTCTTTCCAGTTGTCGATCAAGAATTAAAAACAACGTTAGCTGAGGAAGCCTACAACCCAGAGGGTCTAGTTCAACGTGCGGTTAAAGCATTAAAAACGTCAGTACCAGAACTGGGTATCATCACAGATGTTGCCTTAGACCCATTCACCGTTCATGGCCAAGATGGCATCATAGATGAGGGTACTGGTTATGTTATCAATGACGTGACTAACGAAGTTTTAATCAAGCAAGCACTTTCACATGCGCAAGCGGGTGCTGATATCGTTGCTCCGTCTGACATGATGGATGGGCGCATTTGCGCGATCCGTGAGGAGCTCGAGGATAATGGATTTGTCAACACGCAGATTCTAGCCTACTCAGCTAAATATGCCTCTAATTACTACGGACCATTTCGTGACGCCGTAGGTTCTGCAGAGAATATTCAAGGTGGTGATAAAAAAACCTATCAGATGGATCCCGCCAATAGCGACGAAGCACTGCATGAATGTGCTTTGGATCTCGATGAAGGTGCAGATATGATTATGATTAAACCGGGCATGCCTTACCTGGATATCTTAAAACGAGTGAAAGATGAGCTGAAAGCACCAACTTTTGTTTATCAAGTCAGCGGTGAGTTCGCTATGCATTGTGCTGCATTTGAAAAGGATTGGTTAAATAGGGACCAAGTCATCATGGAGTCTCTTCTCGCATTTAAACGAGCCGGTGCCGATGGGATTCTGACCTACTTTGCCAAAGAGGCGGCTCACCTTCTAACTCGCGGCGATTAATCTTGCGTCTAGATAAATACATCAGCAATGCCACGGATCTTTCGCGCTCTGAAGTAAAGCGAATGATTAAAGCTGGGGTGGTGGAGATCGAATATCAGATTGTGACCAACCCCGCCACAAAAGTAATCTCGGACCAGGAGGTTAGCTTAGATGGTTCAATTATCAATGCCTACAAGCATCGCTACTTCATGCTCAACAAGCCAGCCGGAATCGTTTCCGTAACCAAGGATGCAAATCATCCTACAGCAATAAGTCTTATTTATGAGCATCGCAGTGAAGAGCTGCAAATTGCTGGTCGCCTGGATGTTGACACCACGGGCCTACTACTAGTAACTGATGACGGAAAATGGAATCATCGCCTTACCTCTCCACGGTCTAAATGCAGTAAAATGTATGCAGTAACCTTAGCTAATCCCATAGATTCGGACTACAGCGATAGACTTGCTAACGGCGTATTGTTAGAGGGTGAAAAGCATCGCTGCCTGCCTGCGACCATGGAACAAATAGACAGCCATTGTTTAACCCTCGCCATTGGTGAGGGTAAGTATCATCAAGTAAAGCGAATGTTTGTCGCCCTGGGAAATCACGTTGTCAAACTCCATCGCTTCCAAGTTGGAGATATTGTGCTTGATGATGATTTAGCCGAGGGTGATTACAGGGCACTTTCTGATGCTGAGGTCGCCTCCATATGACAACTAAAAAGTTCTCTCTACAACGGCCCCAAATAGACAGAAATATCTCTTTGCTAATTGAGCAATTATATTCAGCTGAAGGGCGTTATCTTATTGTTGCTGATGAAAACTGGATTCTCGTTAATTGGCGCGACATCGCTGCAACCTGTAAATCTAATCTCAGTTTAATCAGCAATCGCTATGATATTGTTCAGCAAGCACAAGGCGCCGGATTGGTCTCAATATTCAATGATTTTGATTTCAACGACTTCGAGCCAAAAGCCTATGACGGAATTTTATTTCGCGTATCCAAAGAGCGGGCAAGTAGCCACCATGTTATCAATGAGGCCTCAAGATTACTCAAACCACAGGGGTTACTTTTATTGTCGGGAGAAAAAAATGACGGCCTTAAGACCTACGTCAAAAAAACCTGCGACCTCTTTGGTGATCGAACTGCCGCCAAAAAACATGGCAATAACTATTTGGCAAGAGTCAGGCTTCACCGGTCAGATTCAGCCCTTTTAGACCATCATAGCTATGATGTAATACGGCCAGTAAAAGCCCTTTCAAATCTCTCTTTTTCCAGTAAGCCAGGTATTTTTGGTTGGGACAAAATCGATCGTGGTAGTGCCTTCCTGGTAGAGCATCTTCCCATCTTTCTCAGTCGCTTTGATCGACCACCAAAGTCGCTTCTTGACCTAGGTTGTGGCTATGGCTATTTATCCTTTCATGCTAACCAGAACGGGATTAACAAGATTACCGCCACGGATAATAATGCTGCGGCTATTCTCGCAGCTAAAGCCAATCTGAAACCAATTATTAAAGAGTGCGAAGTGATTCCTTCAGATGCTGGTGACACAGTAGAAGGTAACTTTGATACGATTTGGTGCAACCCGCCGTTTCATCAAGGTTTCGCTATTGACGAAGATATGTCAGCTAAATTCCTAAAAGCGACCAAAAGACTATTAGCGCCAGAAGGTCACGCCCTTTTTGTCGTTAATACCTTTATCCCGCTAGAGAAGAAAGCGCTCAAATACTTTAGATCAGTTCAAGCTTTAGCTAATAATGGCTCTTTTAAACTGATCGCTCTAAGGAACTAGGAAATCACAATCCCATCGCCCGTTTTATAATTTCATTTTTTAAAGGCGTTATCTTATCCAACTTAGACATTCCGAGGCTCCTCAATAATCTCAAAGGTAATTGATCTGCGGAAAAAAGATGTTTAAATCCCTCCATTACACTCATAGTCATCAAGTTTTCAGGTTTACGCCGACGCTGATATCGCCTCAGAGTAAACTCTCCCCCAAGATCATTACCTCTTGCTTGAGCTCTTTTGATCTCATCAACTAGAGCTTCGACATCAGCAAACCCAAGATTCACGCCCTGACCCGCCAAAGGGTGAATAGTATGGGCTGCATCCCCGACCAGAGCCACGCTAGGTAAAACGTAATCAACTGCGTGGCGTTGCCTAAGAGGAAAACTAAATCGTTTATCAACGGAGATAACTTGACCTAAACAGCATTCACTAGCGCGTGTTAGTTCACTGCAAAACTGCTCGTCATTTAATGCCATCAATGCTTTTGCAGCGGCGGGCTCCTGAGACCAAACAATAGAGCAATGGTGCTGATCTCCTCCATTATTAAGTGGAAGTAATGCCAGAGGTCCAGTTTGCATAAAGCGCT
>Ga0315328_10001022_pt1 | contig 12652 bp, 10 predicted proteins | sample M120032315metaG_FD_203462 | JGI IMG/M metagenome (GOLD analysis project Ga0315328, IMG submission 203462) | Ammonia-oxidizing marine archaeal communities from Monterey Bay, California, United States - M1 200m 32315 | ecosystem: Environmental > Aquatic > Marine > Intertidal zone | place: USA... | reverse complement strand
CACTTGTTTCTGGTGGACTTGGATTTATTGGAAGTTATTTCATTCGTAAATTATTGACTGAAAATGGTGATTATGAGATAATCAACGTTGATGCTGAATTATTTGGTGCCAACCAAAAAAATCTATCTGATATTGAAAATTCAGGAAAATACCATTTTGAGAAAGGCAATATCACAAATAAAAAATTTATTGAAGAACAGATCACAAAATGCGATGCAGTAATAAATTTCGCAGCAGAATCTTTTGTTGATAGAAGTATAAGTGATGCAAACCCATTTTTAGTATCTAACATAAGAGGTGCATTTACAATTTTAGATATAATAACAAAACAAAAGAAACGAATGATACAAATATCAACCGATGAAGTATTTGGTAGTTTAACTACTGGAACAGCTGATGAACATTCAAAATTTAACCCTTCAAGTCCGTATGCAGCAACCAAAGCTGCTGCAGAACTTCTCATAAACTCTTATTCTGTTACGTTTGGTTCGGATGTAATTATTACTAGATGCACTAATAATTATGGACCAAGACAATTTCCTGAAAAACTAATTCCAAAAACTATAATTTTAGCAAATCATAATAAAAAAATTCCAATATATGGTAATGGTACAAATGTTAGAGACTGGATCTATGTTGATGATCACTGTGATGCTGTATTATTAGCACTTCTTAAAGGGAAGACAGGAGAGTCATACAATATTTCTGCAAATAATGAAATTGATAATATTACTATTGTAAAACAGATTCTTGAGATGATGGACAAATCTGAAGATTTAATCGAGTTTGTTGAAGATAGACCTGGTCATGATTTCAGGTATAGTATGGATTCTACAAAAATTTCTAATGAATTAGGTTGGAAACCAAAATCAAATTTCAAAGATGGGTTAGAAAAAACAATTCAGTGGTATCTGGATAATCCAGAAATGCTGATGAATACTTCATCAACTATATTAGATTCAACCCCCTGGAAAAGTTCTAATTAATTTGCTAGATATGGTGTTTTGTAGAAAATGAAAGGAATAATTCTTCATGGTGGTCATGGTACTCGCCTTCGACCATTAACTCATACTGGACCAAAACAACTTTTACCCATTGCGAACAAACCGATGTCACAGTATTGTATAGAGTCAATTAAGGAGGCTGGCATTACAGATATTGCTATCATCATAGGCGGTCTAGGTTCAAACAAGGTTAAGGAATATTATGGAAATGGAGAAAATTTTGATGTAAATATTACATATATTGAACAAGATGAACCTAGAGGAATTGCACATGCAATCAGATTATGTAAGGAATTTGTCAATAATGAAAAATTTCTTGTTTTTCTAGGAGATAATATTATACAAAAGTCGATTACAGATTCTGTAGAGAATTTTAACAAATCGGATTATGATGCCACAGTTTTGTTATGTGAGGTAGACAACCCAAGCAGATTTGGAATTGCAGATGTTAAAAATGAAAAGATTGTAAAAATCACAGAAAAACCAAAAAAACCTACATCAAATCTAGCAGTGACCGGCATTTACTTGTTAACACCACTAATTTTTGAAGTAATAGATAATTTGAAACCGTCTTGGCGGAATGAATTGGAGATAACAGATGCGTTAGATAATTTATTAAAGCAAAATGACAATATTGGTTACGAAACAATAACGGATTACTGGAAGGATACTGGTACTCCAGAGGATATTTTAAATGCAAATAGACAAGTGTTAGAGCATCTTTGTGGGGCGGAGGACGACAATCCTAATGCAGAAGCTATTATTGATAGAACGAGCATTGTCGAGATGACGTATATTGACGGTGGTTTGCCTTTAAGACGTCCATGTATAATTGGCAAAAATTGTAAGATTGATGAATCTGCTTTGATTGGTCCTAATGTAAGTATAGGTGATAATACAATAATATCATCGGGTGTAAGTATAGAAAATTCTATTATCATGTCTGATTGTAAAATAGATGGTGGTTTACACATCAAAGATAGCATCATTTCAGCAAATTGTCATCTGCATGGTAATAATAAAGATAAAACTAAGAAAGTATTCTTGCTAGGAGAGGGAACTATAATTTCTCTTTAATTTCATGTTGAATTATTTAATCATAAGGAAATTAACACAGTTGGTAGGAAAAGTGATGATATGAAAATTTTTGTGCCAACGTCAGCACATCCCTCAAAAAATTCTACATTAAATAAGATAGTAAGAAATATTGTGAAAAACTTGAAGACATTTGATTCAGTTTATTGTATCTGGTTTTTATATCAACCAGAACGACTCAAAACTTCAAAAGATTCGGATGAAATGATTGTTGATATACATGATTATGAAAATGCTGTTCAGGTTTTGCAAGATGTTAAACCAGACTGTGTAATAACAAATAATAACAAACATGCAACTATTGATTTTGCTTTTAGTTTGGCTGCAAAATTTTTGAATATACCTTTGATTTATTGTAAAATAGTAGATTTTACTGATTTAGAAAATTCAAAGAAATTAACCCAAATAAAAGATAATTTTAAAAGAAATGTAAGGAAATTTGTTTTAAGAGATCCTAGTACAAATCAACTTCGTGGTTCTTTTATTATGTTCAAAAACAAATTTCTTTTTGAAACAAAAAAGAAGGTAGAACAAAATACAATTGGAAGTATAAAATCACAGTTAGGAAGTCAAATTTTTCATTTTATAGGAAATAATCCAGAAAACCGTTTTTCTGATTTGGCAGATTTAAATCTCGTTAATAATAAAATGTGGTTTGATGTATTCAAAAAATGTGGTATTAGTGATGAAAAAATGGTTGTCACAGGAAATCCATATTGGGATGAATATTTCCAAATTATTAGACAATCCGATCGTTCAAAAGAACCAATTCAACGTAAACCGATTAAGATTCTGATTCTTACAACTCCACTTGTTGAACATGGTCATTGGACTAAAAAACAAAGAGATGAAATCATTTCTAATTTTATGAAAACACTTTCTGGTGAGCAAGAGTTTTCATTTTCGTTTAAAATTCATCCAACATCAGAAAATATAGACACATACAGAAATTATATTAAAAAAATAAATGTTGAGTCAGAGATTTATCAAAATGAATTGTTTTGGGATATCATCGGAAATTTCGATGTTGTGCTTTCTTATGGATTTAGCATGATTCATACCGAAATTGCATTATTAGGATGTAGAATGATACTTTTTCGTTTTAAGCAAGATGATTTTAGAGAAATGCCATTAGTTGATTCAGCAATAAATTCAGGATTTATACAAGAATGTAACAAGTTTGATGAATTACCATTGTTAATCAAAAAATTATCTGAAAGAAAAATTGAATTCAATCAAAATTATAATGACGAAGTTGAAAAATATTTTTATAAATTTGATGGAAATTCAGGAATGAGAGTGGCTAAGGCAATACATAAATTTTTAAAAAAATCTTAATGATTTTCTATTAAATGATAATTTTGTAAGAAAGTTTATTCTCTGTCAATAATTCTATCATTCATGAATGTTGGAATTATTGGATATGGTAGAATGGGAAAATTATATCATCAAGTAATCAAAGAAATGAAATTTGATGTTGATTTTATCTGTGATTTAGAAAAGAAAATTGATGATGTGAAATCATTTAGTGATTATAAAATTGCGCTAGATTCATCTGAAATAGATATGTTGATTGTGGCAACTTATGGCCCATCTCATTATGAAATTGTAAAATATGCGATTAAAAAAAATATAAGATATATTTTATGTGAAAAACCATTTACCACATCATTAAAACATGCAGAAGAAATTATTCAAGTTTTAAAAAATAGTCAATCTAAATTAGGTATAAGTTATTTGCGAAGATTTTCAAATGCTTATTCAGGACTTTTAGATAAATTAAATAAAAATAAAATAATTGGTGATGTCAAGTCAATAATTATCACGAGTGGTGCCGGTGGAATTTCTACATTAGGAACCCATTTCATTGATTTATGTACACTGATTTTTTCAGAAAAAGTAAAATCAGTTTATTGTGTGTCTATAAACAAAAACCATCCCAACCCAAGAGGAGAGTTGTTCGAAGATCCTGGTGGATATTTTATCTTAAATTTTTACAATGAAAAGAGAGCTTTCATTGATATGAGTGATGATCTAGGTCTTCAGCCTAAAATTGAAATTATTGGTAGTTACGGAAGAATTGAAATTGATGAAATAAATAAAAAAATTATTGGTTATTCAAGAAAAATTGATGATAGAAACAAACCAATGCACTTCTATGGATTAGAAAATCAGCTGATTATAGATGAATCATTTGATTTTGAATCGCTAAATGTTTTGGTGAAGAAAATGATAGAAAATATTATTTCTAATGAAAAATTGCAAATGACTCCAGATCTGGCAAGGGACAAAGTTGAAATCTATTCAGCAATTAGGAAAAGTTTTGATTCTACTGAAGTAATCTCTCTACCTATTGAAGAAGAGTATTATGAAAGAGAGTTTATGGTCACATGAAAACAATCCTAATTGGTTTTGGAGATATTGCAGAAAAACATCTAGATGTGCTAAAAGAGCTCAATTGTGATGTTATAGGCATATTAACAAAAAACTATGATAAAGCACTAATAAAATCAAAAAAATTTGGTATACCTAATACTTACACTTCTATTCAAGAGATATTAAATACTGAATGCGATTTTTTTATGAATCTGACAAGTGCTGACAAAATTTCATCAACAATAATGGATCTTATTCCAGCTGGAAAACCAATTTTTACAGAAAAACCTGCTGGGTTCAGCACGGAAGAAATTGAGCAACTTATTGTTCAAAATAACAAATTCAATTGTCCGATAATGGTAGGAACTAATAGACGGTTCTACTCTATTTTTCATAAAGCCATAGAATTTCTTAGTGATAAAAATAAATCAATTAATACAATCAAAATTGATGCTCCTGAAAGATTTGTTAATATAAATAATTCAAAATTCAATGACAGAATTAGAAAAAATTGGATGTTTGCAAATTCAATTCATAATGTTGATCTAATACGATTTTTTGGTGGTGATGTGAAAAAAATTAAATCAGATTCAATCCCTAGTGAGTTTAAATTTCGGGCAACAGGAATATGTGAAAACGGTATCGAGTTTTCATATTCAAGTAATTGGAATGAATCAAAGAAATGGAATATTACAATACTAGCAGATGATATTAAGATAGTTTTCGAACCTTTAGAAAAGGGTAAAATAATTACGAATGATGATGAAGTTGAAATTATTCCATCTATAGAAGATGTACACTTTAAGCCTGGATTCTTGTCACAATTGTCTTATTTTTTAGAGAATGTTGTTACAAAAAATAACACTCCATGGCCTGGTTCTAATCTAGAGGATCATAAAAAATCAATAAAATTAGTAGAGGATATTTTTAAAAAATAATCATATTATTGATTTTTATCAAAATTACTGATAATTGGATATATCTCAGTAAAGATATTTTCTGCTACAAACTCATTTGCTTGATATTTGATATGTGTATTATCAAAATAGATTTCTCCCTCATATTTATCAAAAATATTCCTAAAGTCCAAGGATTTAGTACAATGATCATCCAAATATGATAATTGATTTGCAAACTTTGCATAAGACGCTACAACTTTTTCATGTTCAAAAATTTCATATTGTTGTTGCTCATAATCAGTCAATTTTTTGTTTCCTGCACCTAAAATAGGTTGTAATAAGATGATAACATCAAAATTTTCTTGGTTTCCAACGTCACAGATTTTCTTTAAATTATCTTTCCATAAATTTACCTTTTTTGTAGTTGGAGAAGAATCAAAATGATATGATGATTCATTACTCACAACCTGATTTAATATATGATATGTTACAGGTATGGTCTCCCAAAATGGTAAATAACGATTTAATCCATCTGTAATGATTGAACGCAGTGATGTTTTTGCTGGTGTGTGACCATATGGTAAATTCAAATCATTAGATCCATCATAAATTATTATCATATCTGGATCAAAATTAATGATTTTATTTTTTACAACGCTTAGTTCCTCAGTAGATGTGAAAGAAGGCGTTCCAGCATTGACAACTTCAACTTTAAAATCTAAATCAGATTTGTCAAATAATTCTTGTAAATATCCAGGATGTGTTGTATCATCTGATGGTGCACGAAGGCTTATAGTAGTTGAACCACCTACAACAAAAATTCTATATGTTTCATCATTCTTAACTATAGAAACATCTGTACCACGAAAACCATGATTGTTAATGTTCACAGTTTCTTTATGCTGATTTGGTTCAAGTGTATACACATTAGTATGATCTTCCCAATGCCAAACTAAAGATAACCAACTATCACATATTTTGGCTTTTTCTGAATAGGACATTTCAGAATAAACCGTTGTATCCGTTTTTAATGAGCAATATGGATTAAAGTAATCATAAGTACGTGCTCCAATCTCCAAAACCGTTAACAATGAAAGTAGGAGTAATAATCCAAGAATTGCTTGTTTTTTATAGGATACTTGTAATGACACAAAAATTAACTATTAACTCTTAATTTATTTCTAATAATTAATTTTATTAAGGTAGTTGAAAAAAAATTATTGTTGGTTGTGGTAAGATGTCAAAATTAGGGACGATTAAAGAGATTTTTGAGCTATATTTTCATAAAAGAAAATTCTACATGTTCCCAATAATTATACTTCTCATTGCTTTAGTTGGTGTAACAACACTTGCTCAAAGTGGTTTGGTAGCATTCATCTATCCTATTTAAAATGGAATTATCGTCACCGAGATTCAAATCATTAGCTGTTACAGCTGGATTTTCATTTTGGTTTTTTATAATTTCTTCTATCACTGGAGTTTTTTCTTTTGAATTACTTGCAGGTTTTATTATAATAACACTAATTGTAACTCAAATTTTTACTGTGAAACTTTCTAAAGGATTAGATTTTTTTGCTATGATTAATACAAAGATATTTCTCGGAATATTATTCATATTTGTTATCACAGTTTATGGTATATTTTTCAAAGTTCTACAAATTGACGCTTTACGATTAAAAAAACAAGAGAATACATATTGGTTGGATGTAGAACAACTAAAAAGTAATAGAATATTCAAACAGTATTAGATTGTATACATTAGGAATTTCCTGTTATTATCATGATTCGGCAGCTTCATTACTAAAAGACGGTCATGTGATTGCAGCTGTAGAAGAAGAAAGATTTTCACGAATAAAATTTGATGATGGATTTCCCAAGTTAGCAATAGACTGGTGTTTAAAAGATGGTGGAATTACTCCTGATCAAATTGATTCAGTTGCATTTTATGATAAACCAGTTTTAAAATTTGAACGGTTATTAGATAATTATATTTCTGTTGCACCACGTGGTTTGAATAGTTTTTTAGATGTTATACCAAAATGGTTACATAAAAGACTCTGGTTAAAAAATGATATTAAAAAACACCTTAAAGGATTTGGTGGTGAGATAGTATTCCCAGAACATCATATTTCTCATGCAGCTTACTCATTTTTTACATCACCATTTGATGAATCAGCAATCTTAACTGTTGATGGTGTTGGAGAATGGACTACAACATCTTTTGGCACTGCGAAAAATAATAGAATTCAATTAACAAATGATATCAGATGGCCTCATTCAATAGGTCTTTTTTATTCTGCATTTACATATTTTCTTGGGTTTAAAGTAAATGAGGGAGAATACAAGTTGATGGGGCTCTCCTCATACGGGCAGCCTAAATATTTTGATCTCATATTAGATGAATTAATTGATCTAAAAGATGATGGAAGTATTCATCTAAACATGAAATATTTTGCTTTCACATATGATAAAGTTATGACAAACGCAAAATTTGCTGAATTGTTTGGAATTTCTAGAAGGAATAGTGGTGAAGAAGCACGCCAGATTCATTTTGATATAGGAGCCAGTGCACAGAAAGTTCTTGAGACAATAATTTTGAAAATGGCAAATCATATTTACAAAAAAACTAGCATGAAAAATCTTTGTCTTGGTGGTGGAGTTGGATTAAACGGAGTTGCAAACTACAAACTACTAAAAGAATCTCCATTTGAAAATATTCACATACCTCCATCACCTGGAGATGCAGGTAGTGCTGTAGGATGTGCTCAATATTTGTATTATATTCATCAGAAAAATCAAAGGATGGTTGAAATGGATAATTCCAAAAGAATACGTGAAAATGTCTATGTTGGACCATCATTTTCTAACGATGATATTGTAGATTTTTTAGATGGTGCGAAAATTCAATATCAAAAATTAGATAAAATACAATTGTTAGAAAAAACCGCAAAATTAATTTCTGAAGGCAATATTATAGGATGGTATCAAGGCAAAATGGAATGGGGACCACGTGCTCTTGGAAATAGAAGCATTCTAGCAGACCCAAGAGATGCAAACATGAAAGATATTCTAAATGAAAAAATAAAACATAGGGAATCTTTCAGACCTTTTGCCCCAAGCATACTTGAAGAATTTGCTTCTGAATATTTTGATATAGATGTCCCAAGTCCGTATATGTTAATGGTTGCAAAAGTAAAAAAACCTGAAAGTATACCTGCAGTTACCCATGTTGATGGTACAGGAAGGTTACAAACAGTATCTAAAGACTCAAATCCACTATACTATGAACTAATTAACCAATTTTACAAAATCACTGGAACTCCAGTTATAATTAATACGTCAATGAATGTTATGGGAGAACCAATTGTGAATACGCCAGAACAGGCTTATTCAATGATTATTAAAACTGATATGGATTATTTGATGATGGGAAGTTATATGATTTCAAAAATTCCGTGAAAAGATTATTTTATAATTCAATCATATCTATCTTTAATTGAACATCTTTTTTGATATCCACTAAAGCCTTTTTGCCTAAAACCTTACTAAAATCACCCGCAGGTATTTCACCAGTTCCTGGTCTTTTTACCCAAATATTTTCTGATGTTATACTATCACCCTTTTTGATATCATTAATTGTTACAACACTAGAATATGCAAAATCTATTGTAGGTTTTTCTTCAGGTAATATTGTTTTTGAGCCACCAAGAGATTGAAATATTGCTTCACTTCCAGTAATAAGTTCACGTAATTCAGTTGGAATTATCGATAAAGAAATGTCTGGACCTTGCCAAGATCTATCTGAAGTAAAATGTTTTTCAAGTATTGATGATCCAAGTGCAACAGATGCCAAACATGTGTAAATTCCTAATGAATGATCACTTAGACCAATCACAGCGTTAGGAAATTTTTCCTGGAGTGAAACAAGTGCGCCAAGACGAATTTTATCATATGGCGTTGGATATACCGATGTTGTGTGTAAAAGAGCATATGGAATTTCCTGATCTTCAAAAATTTGGACGCTTTTTGAAATAGAATTAATATCATTCATTCCCGTACTCAGAATAATTGGTTTCCCAAATGATGCAATATGCCTTATTAGAGGGTAATTATTGCATTCGCCTGATCCAATCTTGAATGCAGGTACATTCATTTCTTCTAGCTTATCAGCGGCTTTTCTCGAAAATGGTGTACTGAGGTAAATCATATCTAATTCATCAACATATTTTTTTAACTTGAATTCTTCCTCTTCTGTTAGAGAACATCGAGAAATAATTTCCCAAATTGATTCTGATGTGTTTCCTGGAACAACATCGTTCTTTATCATCTCTTCTTCAGTGATATGGTATTGAAATTTTACACATTCTGCACCACTCTGGTGAACATCATCAATCATTTTTTTTGCTTTAAGGAAATCTCCTTCATGATTTATTCCAATCTCAGCGATTACTAGAGGTTTGAATTCTTTTCCTATTGTTCGATTTTTTATTTTAATTGATGGAGCCAATTAGAATTTAACACCCTTCTTCAAGAATTTTTTCTTGTAACTGTTCCAATTCTTTACAACATTTTCAGCTATGAATAAATCTAATATGTCATCAATGTCAATGCTTTCTTCCTTTGAAACAATTAATGGTTTAATTCTTGGACCATAAATATTTCCATAATCTTCTAATGTTTTTTTCCAAAATGTGTAGATCGAACCACTAGGATAGTAGAATTTAGGAAATTTCTGTCTTTGAAAAAATTTTTGAAAATTTTTCATATACGGTTTTAGGAATTTGTTCGAACCAAGAGTAAATGCAATGAAAGGATTTTGTTTCATTTCAGAAACACCTAAAATCGATGTAGCGTTGGAATTAACAAGTAATCTGATTGATTTATCTATACTTGAAAATTGACGTAGTGGTGATGTAGCCTGAAGTATTGTAATTATATCAGGTTCATAGTTCTCTTTTTTTTTCAGATAGTCTAAGGTGTGTAAAATAACATCAGATGTAGGTGAGTTATTCTTAGAGTACTTTTTAGGTCTGAGAAATGGAACTTCAATGTCTAATTTCTTAGCAATTTTAGCAATTTGATTGCTATCCGTACTTAGAATCAATCTTGAAGTTTTTTGGGATTTTTTTGCGGTTTTAATGGTATACTCAACTAGTGGAACACCATTAATTTTTTGTATATTCTTCAGGGGAATACCTCTCGAGTTTTTTCGAACAGGTATAATTCCAAGAATTTCCATCTACTAGTAACTTGTATCTAATAATAAATAATTTTGTTATAATTTAATTGTGAATGTTATAAAGATGGTTTCACAAGTTAGGACATAAGTAATCAAAAGATGGAAAATATATGATTAGCATAATTGTTCTGAATTATAATACTGGGAATTTATTGATTGATTGTATCTCATCAATCATGAACAGTAATTTGAAAGATTTTGAGGTGATTCTAGTAGATAATTGTTCGTCGGATAATAGTCATTTGGACTGCAAAAAAAAATTTGATAATATAAAATTAATTGAAAATAAAGAAAACTTGGGATATTGTGAAGGAAATAATGTGGGATTACGAGCAGCTCATGGTGATTTTTTAATGATCCTAAACCCTGACACCACTGTTACTCCAGACTGGGCAGATGAATTGTTAAGTGCATATCAAAAATTTGGTGATGGATTATACCAACCCAAAATATTATCTATGCACGAACCTAAAAAATTAGGAAGCACTGGAAACATTGTGAATATCTTTGGGTTTGGTTTTTCAAGAGGAAGAGGAGAAATTGATGCTGGTCAGTATAATAAGATTGAAAGTGTAGGATATGCATCCGGCACTTGCCTCTTTATGTCTACAAAAACATTTGAAGATATTGGAAACTTAGATTCATTTCTTTTTGCTTATCATGACGATCTGGAATATGGTTGGAGAGGTTCTGAACTAGGAATCAAATCATATTACATTCCAACCTCAATTATATACCATGCAGAAAGTTTCAGCTTCAAATGGAAACCTTTTAAATTTTATTTATTGGAAAGAAACCGTTATTATTGTTTACTTACACATTATTCAAGAAAAACATTCTACAAAATTTTACCTGAATTAATTCTGGTCGAAATTGCTGTATTTTTTTTCTATACATCAAAGGGATTATTATTCGAAAAAATCAAAGCGAGTTTTAACATAATTAAGAATCGAAAAATCATAAACAAAAGATATAACCAGATACAACAAAAAAGGAAGATCAGTGATGAGGAAATTATTCAAAATTTCAATGATAACATTATTGTGCCAATCGAATTATCTAAGACTGCACAAAAATCTTTATTTTTAAATTTCATTAAAAATTTGAGCATAAGAGCAAGGAAAAAAATTATTTCCAAATAGTCATAAATTTAGATAGAATTAAAAGACTCTAAATCATTTTTCACATAAATGTACATCAAGAATATGAGTTTTCATGATTTTATATTTAGTTATTTTTTGTTTCTAGATTTTTATGTTAAAGGTTTTATTAGATATTATAGACACTTCAAAAATTTTTTTTCAGTAAGCATTAATGTTGTTATGAATAAATATCCAATACATGCAGTTTTAAAAAATGGAAAAAATGTTATTCTTAATGGAAGATTTGAGGTAGCTTCTATTGCTACAGAATTTAACAATTATACTATTGAGGAAAATATCTTAGTGATTAAAAGTGAATTTGGGACAATTAAACTGTTACATGGTACTCAAAATGGTGATCCTATAGGTGTTTTTTTTGAACAAGTCTACAAAACATTTCCAGCTAAAGATCAAACTATATTAGATATTGGTGCAAATATTGGAGATTCATCAATATATTTTGCATTAAAAGGTGCAAAAAGAATAATTGCCATTGAACCATTTCCTGCTAATTATGAATTAGCAAAAAAAAATATTGAGTTAAATAATCTTCAAAAAATTATTGATATAGATTTGGCAGGTTGTTCCAACAAATCAGGTTTTCTAACAGTAGATAATAAAAAAAGTGGAGGAGGTGCATCTCTTACTTCTGCTAAAACTGGAACAAAAATTCCACTCTTCAGCTTAAAAAACATACTTGAACGAAATAACATAGATTCTGCAATATTGAAAATGGATTGTGAAGGATGTGAATATGATTCGATTTTAAATACAGATAATGAAATATTAAAAAAATTTAGTACAATTATTATTGAATATCATTATGGTTATCAAAATCTTGTAGAAAAGCTGGAAAAATGTGGTTTTCAAGTGAAAAAAACAGCACCTATGTATTAT
>Ga0315328_10001012_pt1 | contig 12733 bp, 8 predicted proteins | sample M120032315metaG_FD_203462 | JGI IMG/M metagenome (GOLD analysis project Ga0315328, IMG submission 203462) | Ammonia-oxidizing marine archaeal communities from Monterey Bay, California, United States - M1 200m 32315 | ecosystem: Environmental > Aquatic > Marine > Intertidal zone | place: USA... | reverse complement strand
GAATAGAGCGACTCATGTTTATTCTCCAAAAGCATGGGCAATTATTCTTATAGGTTTAATGCGGTGTAACTTCTATGAGAGGATTTAGAATACCACTATTTGTGTTTTCAACAATACTTCAAATGGTTCCGCGCCTGTTAACTTGATAGGGTTAGCCTTGGTTAATGTTTGGAGCGGATAAGTCTAATTTTTATCACTAGAGTTAGGCTTTTCATGTTTAAAAATTAAATTTCATATAGGCAATGTTATGAAAACAAGTTTCGCTATTAAAAATCCTCAAGCTGGTCAATTAATGCATTTTGTGAAAGCAGCTCTTTGCTTTGCCCTGATAGGTTGTTCGGCCTTAATTCACGCACAGACTAGCGGACGTAGTTTTGTCGATGTCACCAGCACTTATTTGGTCGCGCCAAATTTAACTTACCATCGTGCCGGTGGCGTGGATTTGAAGTTAGATGTTTATCGTCCGCGAGATGTTCAGGGTCCCAACCCTACGCTTATGTATATTCACGGGGGAGGCTGGACCAATGGCAGTAAGGAAGGATCTTCGTTAACTTTTCTTCCCTATTTGGAAATGGGGTGGACCGTGGTAAATGTTGCTTATCGCTTAGCAGATGTTGCTCATGCGCCAGCAGCGGTTGAAGATACTCGGTGTGCACTTCGTTGGATTTATCGGAATGCTGAGCAATATGGTTTCGATAAAACCAACATTGTCGTTACCGGTAATTCGGCTGGAGGGCACCTGGCTCTTACTACAGGCATGTTAACCAGTAATGTAGGTATGGAACGTCAGTGCCCTGGTGACAGAATGCGTGCCTGGCCCATAGGTCCGCGCAATATGGAGCCTTTGGAAGTTGCCGCAATTGTTAACTGGTATGGCATCACTAATGTCACTTCATTATTAAGCGAAGGCCCGGGCACATCGGGTAATTTTACGGAAGCCTGGTTAGGCAGTTCCCCGGATCGAGTAGCTGTAGCAGCGCGAGTTTCCCCAGTGAATCACATACGTGCTGACTTGCCACCGGTATTAACAATTCATGGTAATGAAGACTCAATTGTTCCTTTTGATCAGGGTCTGCGTCTCCATGAAGCCTTGGAGAGCGCAGGAGTTCAAAACAAATTACTCACAATAGAAGGTGGTGGTCATGGTGGCTTCACTCCAAACCAAATGCGCGATATCTATACTGAGATTAGAGATTTTCTGGATAACCATAATATTGGCCATTGAATACAGTTTTTCTGGTTTAGGAAGGCGTAATAGCAAGACGAATAGGCTGAACTGTAATATCTTGCCACACGCCTTCAGTCACATAGGGGTCTTCGGATAGCCATTCGTCTAAATCTTCCCTGGTGTTGAAGTCAACGCAAAGCGTAGAGCCAATCATCTCGTTATTTTCGTTTAATATTGCGCCGCCAATAATTATATTGCCCGCTTTATTTAGGTGGTTAGCTCCTTCTAAATGCGCTGGTCTCGCCGCTGCGCGACGGGATGCTGCTGCAGTATCTTTGCCATCATAGGCAATCACTAAAAATTGCATAAAAAATCCTCTCTGTTAAATCTAGTTTACAAAACGCCTTGATTACGATGGTCGCCAAATTTCGGACGGACAATATTCTTGAGTGGGATGTTCATACCTCCAGTATCTTCAAGCCAAGAATAAATATCCTTGGCAAAAGATTCGATCCGCTCTTGGTGTTCGGGCGCATCGATTAAGTTTTGCATTTCATTCGGATCATTCTGTAAATCATAGAATTCATTAGTGTCCCAAATTCCATGATAACGGATGTACTTGTAGCGATCGGTTCGCACACCGAACATAGTGGGCGTCTGTGGAAAATCCATCTCCCAATAGTACTCGTAGAATATTCTGTCTCTCCAGGTTGTGTCTTGTCTTGAAAAGAGTGGAACAAATGACATACCTTGCATGTGATCAGGAGCTTTCAAGCCCGCTGCTTCAAGGATAGTCGGAGCAATATCAATATTTTGTACCAGGGATTCGATAGGTGTACCGCCTTCAAATGTCGAAGGCCAGCGAACTAATAAAGGCACTTTCGCTGACTCTTCATAAAAATGGCGTTTGTCGATGAGACCATGTTCACCAAAAGAAAATCCGTTATCTCCCATGTAGATCACTAAAGTATCGTCACTCAAATCATTAGCATCGAGAAAGTCCAGCACTCGCCCTACGCTCTCATCAATTCCCATCAGTGTTTCAGTGTAGCGATGGAAAAAATCTTCGAAATTAATGGCTCCGTGATACATATAATCGACCCCATGCCAGGATTCTCGTTGTTCTTTGACCCAATCAGGAATGCGGTTATTTCCATAGTATTTTTTGCCACGCAGAGGTTCGCCTGTTGATGAAGAGGAGGGCATTGTGGGTTCACCATAGAGTGGTGTTTCGAAAGAAGGTGGGTAAATAATTTCTTCATTGCTATAGTTGTCAAGGTGGCGCTGGGCAGGAGCAAATTGACTATGAACTGCTTTATGGGATAGATACATAAAGAATGGTTGATCTTCTTCCCGCTCTTCAAGCCATTCTACAGCGTGTTCCGTTAGCAGGTCAGAGATATACACACTCTCATCATAGGTTATGCGCTCGCCATTAATATTTAGAGTAGGTCCGTAATAAATTCCTTGCCCCCTGAAGCTCTCCCAATGACTGAAACCTGGTTGAGGTTCGTCAGAGTGATTGCCCATATGCCATTTTCCAAAATAGCTAGTCTGGTAACCAGCTTCTTGCAAGTACTCGGGAAAGAAAGTGAGATTGCCGGGATCGGGTGCTGCATTGTCCACTACTGTGTGGGAGTGGGAAAAAAGTCCAGTGAGTATCGAGGCGCGGGAAGGGGAGCATAGAGAGGTGGTAACATAAGTGTTAGGAAAATATGCTCCCTCACTAGCAAGACGATCTAGGTTTGGCGTTTGTAGCCAAGGAACCTTTCCCGTAAAACCAATGAAATCAAAGCGGTGATCATCACTTAGGATAAAGATTACATTCTTCGGTGTTTTATCAGGCAACGGAGCTAGTTGTAGCGGATGCTCAGCGAGTGTGCAGGCAGTTAAGCCTGAAAGAGTTATTAACGATGCGAGTAGTGCCTTCTTCATGGGCTACCTTTGAGTATTGGCGAAGTAGTAGTCAAATTTCACTAGTAATTTCTAATGTATCAGGCAGTGAATTGCTGATAAAGCTCAATGAACACAGGCAGTAACGAGCCAATTAGCAATACCGCCATGCTGTAATTAAAGAGTCTCACAGAGTAGGGTTTCTGCAAAATAGTTTTTAAGGAGGCCCCAAAACAGAGCCACAACATGGTGCAAGGTGAGCCGAAAAACATAAAAATCAGAGCGATGGTTAATACCTGATAAACATAAGAGTCCGATATCACCGTGAAGGTAACCGTAGCTCCAATTGCCAATACCCAGGCTTTAGGATTTACCCATTGAAATGCAGCTGCTTGTAGGAAGGAAAATGGTTTGCCATGAGTTTCGTTAAATTCGGATATGGGCGCTGTGGCAATTTTCCAGGCTAAGTAGCAGAGGTAGGCTGTTCCAACTACTTTCAATATGATGTGTAGAACCGGGAACTGTTCGAACAGGCCTGCTATGCCCAGCCCAACTGCAACTATCATTAAGGGGAATCCGATACAAATTCCCAAAAAGTGTTGCAGACTGCGACGCACGCCATAATTTAATCCGGACGCCATGATCAATGCATTATTAGGGCCAGGTGTCACACAAGTGCTTACAGCGAAAACTATTATTGCTAGATATTCCATTGAGATAAAGTTATAGATTCTGATAAAGGGCTGCAAATGGAATCGAGATACGATTCTACACTGCTTCGAAAAAAGATGTTATTGCTCATCAGAAACTCTATGTCTTGATTCTCCTTTAGTCAATTTTAGGCCTTGGAATTAGTGAAAAGAATTAAAAATATGCAAGTGTCACGATAATAAAATAAAGTGGAAGTCTGGTGTCTTTCCCTAAGTGTCGTTAAACTTCATTAGTTACTAATCGGTACTGAAAAAGGATTTTAAGATTGAATTCTTCCCAACAAGCAGTCTCTGTTTATATTCCAAAAAAAACTCTTAAGGGCGCGAACCTCTATTTTCGCAACTCGATACTGGTTGCAGAATTAGATATAAGTATTAGTAGGCGGCCTGTCGATGTCAGTTTCAGAGAGGCTGCTCTACAATTGCTCAATGGATACAGGCCCTCCTCGGCAGGGTTGAATCTTTCAATGTTGCCACCCTTACCTGATTCTCTAAGAACAAACTCCATTGCAGGAGTGCTTAATTTTCTCGCTCTGACTTTGCAACGTTGGTGCGGATTACCGGTAGGGTTTGCAAAAGTGTTAGACAATATGACAGAGAAGCCGGAAGAAAATCAGGGAGAACATATAGTTTTCGAATGTCGATTTGATCATATGGCTATTGCCGCTGGTCAGATCGCTGCAGAAATCTGCTTGCATTGTATTAACCCCGATATGGTAGAGAAACAGCGCCTGCAAACACTGCTTAATGAGTTTCTACGAGTTTTCTTGGAAAAACGTGCGACTCAAATTCCGTTTATTCGTTATGCGGAGCAACAAAGTATACCTTGGCAACCGCTGACATCCGATGGCGCTATTTTGGGGTTTGGCCAAGGCGCAAACTTGCATCTGATTCATCAAAATCTTACTAGTGCCACCAGCCATATCGCAGCTCGCATTGCCGCTGATAAGAATACCGCGGCTACTATACTTCGAGGCCAAGGAATTCCAGTACCGCGTCAGTATGTGGTTAATTCAACTGAAATGGCATTACAAGCAGCTCAGCAGTTAGGGTTCCCAGTGGTAGTAAAACCGTCAGCAAAAGGGGTAGGCACCGATGCTTTTGTCGGTGTTTGCGACGAACATGAGTTAAGTGAAGCATTCAATGAAGCCGCTAAACGTGGCCCGGTAATAGTCGAACAGCTCATCTCTGGTGATCAGCATCAGCTCATAGTAATTAACGGTAAGTTTCGATCTGCGAGGAAACAAAAACCTTCTCATGTCATAGGCGACGGCATTTTATCCATTAATGCGCTTATTGAAGCAGCTAACAAAACGAGATTGGCTAATGACTGGCAACTAATACCCAATGACAGTAAGGCTGAAGCCGTCCTCATAAAACAAAATATGGAGATGAGTTCAGTTCCAGGTGAAGGTCAGGAGGTAAAGCTTGGTTCAAAAGCTAAGCTTTCAGCGGGAGGAACAACGGAAGATATGACCGACCAAATTCATCCAGCCAATATTCAACTAGCCGAGCGTGTAACGGCAATTATTGATATGGATGTTGCTGGGCTTGATTTTATTATCAACGATATTAGTAAACCTTTTTGGGAAGCAGGTGGCGCATTCTGTGGAGTAAATGTTGCTCCGGAACTAATTTTCAATGAACAAGAACTAATTCTTAACGAACGGTTTCCCGGAGATAATAAAGGTAAAGTTGTGCTTATTGTGTTGTTAGATTCTGCTACAGAGAGTAAGCGAGGACTTAAAATATCGGAACAATTACAAGCGAAATTTTCGAAAGTAGGGCTGGCAACTAGTGGCGGATTGTTGCTCGACAGCGAATTAGTATCTCCTGGAAATTTTGCTAATTACAATGGCGTGCAGGCTGCGCTGTGTGAACCTGCGGTTAACGCCGTGATACTCGAAATTTCATCAGATGAAATAGTAATGAACGGGTTGGGAGCAGATCGCTGTGACCTAGCAATTTTTTCTTCTCAAGAAGGAGGCGAGATTACACAATTCAGTGAAGCATCCCGTCGACTGCTAGAATCAGTGAGCGAATGTGTGCTCGACAATAGTATCGTCCGAGAAGCCGATGCTGCTTCATTTGAAGCGAAGCAGCTGGCACGAGAAATAAATGCTCTTCCTCGCTGAGTTTGCAGCCAAGCTCATAGAAGAGAATTATGGGTTAAAGATTTATTCTTGTTTGGCGCTCGTTTCTATGCTCCAAACATAGTAATGCCGCCCACGACGGTGCGGACGATTTCTATATTCTTGATTTCATCTGCATCAATATCATGTGGATCGTCAGCCAAAATCACAAAGTCCGCCAGCTTGCCTGCAGTAATACTGCCCTTTAAGTTTTCTTCGAATGAGGCGTAAGCACCGTTCATTGTGCAAATGCGCATCGCCTGGTCCACAGTTATTCGTTGGTTCGGACCCCAAACCCGACCATCGAAATCCTTGCGCGTCACCATACTCTGTATTGCCATCATTGGTTCGTAAGGCCCTGGTGTGTAGTCAGATGCTGGTGCTACCGGAATGCCATAATCCAGGAATGATTTATGTGCGAACATCCATCGCATCCGTTCTTCGCCATACTCTGTCCACTTGTTACCGTGATAATGCACGTAAGTGTAAAATGGCGCGGGTACTACGCCTAAATTCTTAATGCGTTGCAGTAATCCTGGGTTGACAAGGGAGCAGTGCTCTATTCGGTGTCTGGTGTTTTCCCTCGGCCAAAGCCGTTGCACTCGTTCATAAGCTTTTAAGACCGTATCAATCGTAACATCACCATTTGCATGAATTGCTACCTGGAAATCGTTGCGATGGGCGTTTTCTACGGACTCATGAATTTCTTCTTCAGTCATGTATAGCAGCCCAAAATCATCTGGTCTGCCTTCATAGGGAGTGCTCATTCGCATAGTGCGCTCAGACGCAGATCCATCTGCTGTAAACTTAACCGCACCAATACGAAATACTTCGTCACCCATACCCGTGCGCACCCCAGCATTAACTAAGTCATTGAATAGTTGGCCACGAGGGAATAAATACATACGAAAGCGCATGCCGCCAGCATCTCTTGCGTCCTGGAATGCAATCATGTCATTGCGGCCACCGCCGGTTTGGTGGACTGATGTTAAACCGGCCTGAGTCATCAATTCAGAGATTAATATTACGCCATCTCGTCTTTGTTCTCGGGATGAATCAGATGGAATCAGGTCATTGAATACTGAACGAGCAGGTCCTTGAACTAAACCAGTTAGTACGCCATTCGCATCCCGATAAAATCGTCCACCAGGGGGGTCGGGAGTTTCAGCAGTAACCCCTGCTAATGCTAGAGCCATGCTGTTGTATACGCTCGTGTGACCACCACGATGACTGACAGCCACGGGATGGTTGGGAATCAACTCATCGATATCAAATCGATTGATAGGACGACCCTCGGCCAGTTTTGTGTCGTCGTATTTAAAGGCCCTAACCCATTGACCTTCAGGGGTTATATTGGCTCTCTCCTGCAATACTGATGTAATTTCAGAGACGGACCTTCGGTCAGCATTTACTTGTACTAGCTCATTAACACCAGCCCCAGAAGGATGAGAATGAGCGTCAATAAAACCCGGGGTGACTGTCATGCCTTCCGCATCGATAATTTCAGTACTGGAGGAGGCCATGTTGCGAATATCGCTGGAGGAACCAACTGCAACGAATCGATCACCTTTGACTGCAAAAGCCTCGGCCAGGGGTTGCTCTTCATCAACCGTAAAAACTCGCGCATTGATAACTACATAATCGGGAGCAGCTTGACTATTTGGTGGTTCCGCTTGAGCAAGTGCAGATTGTGTCGGCAGACCCAACCCGGCAGCAGCCAGGGCGGTGCTGGAACCAATGAATTTTCGTCTAGAGAATTTTGCCACAGTGGTCTCCTTCTTATTTGCGTCGATTCGGCGCTGACAAGGTTTAATCGAATCTTTGAAGCGCGAGGGTCAACTATAGCGCTACGACTCCGGTAACTCAAAATAGATGGAAGTTTCACTGTAATAGGATTCTTCAGGGTATTGAGGATGTAACTTGTAGCGCTGAGAGGTATTATCTGGCCTTTTCGGCTAAGCTCGCCTTCTCAAGGTTCTGTAGAGTCTGTGATGTTTGAAAAATACGTAATGATTATCATATATTTCGGCGTCCTGATGTTTTTAGGCTATCTCGCTTCGCGCCGAATACGCAACATGAATGACTTTGTCATCGGCGGAAAATCACTGAGTTTTTGGGTAGCTGCCTTCTCTGCTCAAGCGACCGGCGAATCTGCATGGTTGTTATTGGGTCTGACTGGCATGGGAGCCATGGTTGGCTTTTCAGCTTATTGGGTAGTGATTGGTGAGCTGCTCGGCGTAGCCGGATGCTGGTTCTTAATGGCGAAACGCTTTAAGCGGCTCACAGATAAATACGACTCTATGACTGTGATTGATTACATGGCGAGTCGTTTTCAATCAAAAACGCATTTTCTAAGAATACTTGCAGCAATAGTCCTGTCGATCTTTGTACTTATTTATATCTCCGCTCAAATCGATGCCACTGGTTCAGCATTCGAAACATTCTTGCAGTGGGATTACCTAACCGGCGCAATTGTTGGTTTTGTAATCGTAACGATTTATTGCGTCGCAGGCGGTTTTCTCGCAGCAGCCTGGACCGACATGTTTCAAGGCGCAGTGATGTTGCTCTGTTTGATGTTGCTGCCACTTGTTGCCTTTCTCTCCATCTCCAATGCTGATTCTATCTATCAGGGGTTGTATGCCATTGAGCCAGGCTTGGTGGATATATGGGGATCTGGTGGTCTTACTTTAATGAATTTTTCTGTTGTTATTGGTATGGCTTTAATTGGGTTAGGGTTTTTAGGTTCGCCTCAAGTCTTTGCACGTTTGATTGCGATTCGCAGTGAAGCAGAAATCAATCGTGGCAAATGGGTAGCCGTAGTTTTTACAATCTTAGTGGATTTTTCCGCTGTCAGTATTGGTGTTCTGGGACGATACATATTTACTACCCAAGGTGCAGATCCAGATACAATACTAGGTAATGGAGCACAAAATGTTTTGTCAGAATTGGTCGAATTCACTTTTCCTCCATGGATAGTTGGGCTCTACGTTGCGGCTGTTCTTTCAGCAATTATGTCGACGGTTTCTTCATTACTGGTTATGGTCGCTGGAGCTATTACTCATGATCTTTATGAAAAAATTGTCAATCCATCGCTTTCTGACAATGATGCAGCCCGGATGTGTCGTCTCATAACTATCGGGCTTGCGATGAGTGCGTTAGCAGTTGCTATATTAGTTTCTGTGTTGTCGCCAGATCGAACTATTTTTTGGTTTGTAATTTTTGGCTGGGCAGGCATCGCTGCAACTTTTTGTCCGATGATAATTTTGTCTTTATTTTGGCCAAAATTTACTGAGCGAGCGGCGATTGCATCCATGATTACTGGTTTTTGTATGACGATTATTAGTAAGTTTGTCTTACAGAGTATGGAAACCATAGGGCCTTACTTCACAGCATTAGAAACAATGCCACCTTCTTTCTTGTCGGCACTACTGGTCGGTTACGTGGTGACAATTTTATGGCCAGATGATGCATTAGAAGCCACATATCGAGGCGACCTAACGAGCATTGATACCGAAATTGAAAAGCCAAGCGAGTCTCAGCGGGCAGCAAAGATATAAAACTAGAATCCCAGTATTGAAACAGATTGAGGAGATTGATTAGGTGACGATCGATAAGCAAGAACTTTATGCCCATTGGATGCCTTTTACTGCTAATCGCCAGTTTAAGAATAATCCTAGACTAATCGTGGCAGCTGACGGGCTTTACTACACAGATTCTGAAGGCAAGCAGATTTTTGACGGTTTATCAGGACTATGGACCTGTGGCGCCGGCCATAGCCGTAAAGAAATAAACGAAGCAGTTTCAAAGCAAGTCGTGAATTTAGATTATTCACCTGGTTTTCAATACGGCCATCCTTTAAGTTTTGAGCTCGCCAATAAAGTAGTAGAACTGACTCCTTCTGGACTTGATAATGTATTTTTTACTGATTCAGGTTCAGAAACCGTAGACACTGCGTTAAAAATAGCTCGAGGATACTGGCGCAACCAAGGTCAGCCCAGTAAGACTAAGTTTATTGGTCGCCACAAAGGTTATCATGGGGTCAATTTTGGCGGTATCGGAGTTGGTGGAATTGGATTCAACCGCAAACTATTCGGGCAAACTATCGATTCAGATCATATACCTCACACATTGCTTCCAGAGAATGCTTTTAGTCGTGGTATGCCGGAACAAGGTGCGCATTTGGCTGACGAGTTAGAGGAATTGGTGTTACTCCACGATGCTTCCAATATTGCTGCGGTGATAGTGGAACCTCTATCTGGTACTTCGGGTGTATTGCCGCCGCCTAAAGGATATCTAAACAAGCTTAGAGCAATCTGTGACAAGCATAATATTCTTCTGATATTTGATGAAGTCATTACTGGGTTTGGACGAATGGGTTCTTTAACTGGAGCCGAAGAATTTGGCGTAACGCCGGACATAATGACTTTGGCTAAACAAATTACCAATGGTGTAATTCCATTGGGAGCGGTAGTTGTCGGGTCGAATATCTACGAAGCCTACATGGAAAAAGGCGGCCCAGAATATATGGTGGAATTCCCTCACGGTTATACCTATTCCGCACACCCTGTAGCCTGCGCAGCGGGCCTCGCAGCTCTAGATTTACTGGTAAATGACAACTTGGTTCAGCAGGTAAAAGAGATGTCCTCGGTATTTGAAGATGCGATTCATAGCTTACGTTCCGCGCCTTTCGTCACTGATATTCGTAATTATGGGTTTGCCGGCGGCCTTACCTTGGAACACTACCCTGGAGAACCTTTACGCCGCCCGTTTGAGGTAGGTATAAAGTGTTTTGAAAAAGGGTTCTATGTGCGCTGGGGTGCAGACACTTTGCAGTTGGCACCACCTTTTATAACCAGTAAAGAGCAAATCGATAGTTTGATTAACGCAGTAGGAGAGTCCTTGAATGAGCTTGCTTGAACCTGTAAACACAGAGATCAATTGAGTTACAGGTAATAGATTGATTTAGCTATGGCAAAGGAATTTCGGTTAATGATAGAGCCTGCAATGTATTCAAGCTAGCAAGAGGCGCAGTCAGTAAATCAAGGATCTTGTTTATGCCGGCACATCTTAAACACCGCGCTCTTAAAAAGTGCTGCTAGTTTAGTAATTACTAAGCTTCTTCTTTCAACCGTTTGAGCACTCCAAAAAATATAATTAGTACTTGCAAAATGTCACAGTTGCTCAGGTAAGACTTGCGTATACTGCGCCGATATATTCTATTGTATTTAAATTAGATTTACTCTTTAGGAAGATATTTTGAAGGTGCGTATAAGGATTTCGCGAGGCAGTATCTCAGGAAGCTTGCTCAAAACATTCGCCATACAAATTTCTCGCCTTTTTTTGCCGGTGATGTTAGTCGCTTCTTTTTCGCTGAATGCCTGGGCACAAGAGAATGTAGGAGATGACTCTACGATTGTTTATCCCTCTGCTTATTTTTCCGAATATGCGCCGGTAACTGCGTTAGATATGTTGAACCGGATCCCGGGAATGGAAATATCCAGTATCGGTGGCAGTAGTCGTGGTGGCAGTAGTCGTGGTGGCAGTAGTGGTGGTAGTTTTTCTAATGTAAGTCGTGGCGGTCGAGGTCTTGGCAGTGGCAGCAGTGGCACTCAAATTTTAATTAACGGCAAGCGCACAGCAGGAAAGAATAATAATACAGAAACTCAGTTGCGCAGAATCGATGCTGATCAAGTTGATTACATTGAAATCATCCGCGGCACCTCTGGAGATCTTGACGTAAGAGGAAGCACGCAGATAGCCAACATCGTACTTTTTGAGGAGATGTCAAACACCTCGATTAATTATGAAGTAAACGCGAATTATTCTTCCGATAACAATTCTGAACCTGGTGGATCACTAACTTACGCAGGTCAAACAGGCGACCTGAACTTTATCGTAAACGCTTCAGCTGTGCCTAATTACAATTCCACACAGCTTAGAGAAAATAGCATTCTCCCTGGCGAATTGCCCAATGATTTTATCGACGAAGAGCGAATTCGAGATAACACCACTTACACCTTATCGACTAATCTAGATTATCAACTAAATACTAAAAGTAGTTTGCGATTCAATGCCTTGATTGCTGAGGACGACGACCCGACAGAAGTGGAACGATTGACCGTTGATCTTCGCGGGGGTTCGTTGCTACACGATTATGAAAGAGAAGACATTCCTGGAACAAAAACGAACTGGGAAATAGGCGGTGACTACGAATATCGTCGTGACGATGGTAATCGTTTCAAAATACTTGTTATCGCTAATAAAAACGACACCGCCAATACTCGCGAACGCTGGGATATTTTGGAAAATGGCAGCGAAGAGAAAAACCTATTTCTCGATACTGGAAGTATTCTGGAAGAACGGATAATGCGTGGTTCATACACGATGAACCTCTTTGGTGGGCAGGATGTGGAAGTTGGTGCGGAGCGCGCTCAAACTATTTTAGATTCAAACTTGGCGCTGGGGCTTCTCTCGGGCAGTGAGGCACCTTCTCAAGCTTTTGGAGGTTTATCTCCAGTAAATATCCCTAACGCCAACACGCGGGTAGAAGAAGTTCGTTATGAGCCCTTTGCGATTCACAATTGGCGCATTAGTCCCCGTATGTCTCTAGAAACTTCTCTTGTTTATGAGACATCCGAAATCTCAATGAGCGGAGATGTTAGCAATAGTCGAGACTTTAATTTCTTTAAGCCAAAGTTGGATTATCGATTTGATGTCACGCCACAACTACAACTTCGAGTGCTGATAGAAAAAGTTGTCAGGCAATTAAGCTTCACAGATTTTGTTGCTACCAGCGATCAAGATGATGAAGACTCAAATACCTTGGCCGG
>Ga0315328_10001009_pt1 | contig 12763 bp, 6 predicted proteins | sample M120032315metaG_FD_203462 | JGI IMG/M metagenome (GOLD analysis project Ga0315328, IMG submission 203462) | Ammonia-oxidizing marine archaeal communities from Monterey Bay, California, United States - M1 200m 32315 | ecosystem: Environmental > Aquatic > Marine > Intertidal zone | place: USA... | reverse complement strand
CAGTTGGGGCCTCGTCGGCGGTTTCCTCAGCCGGGGCTTCCTCGCTGGGCGCCTCTTCGGCAGCTTCTTCAGTTGGGGCCTCGTCGGCGGTTTCCTCAGCCGGGGCTTCCTCGCTGGGCGCCTCTTCGGCAGCTTCTTCAGTTGGGGCCTCGTCGGCGGTTTCCTCAGCCGGGGCTTCCTCGCTGGGCGCCTCTTCAGCAACTTCTTCAGCTGGGGCCTCGTCGTTCGGCGCGGCCTCCGTTTCGGGGACCTCCTCACCGTCGCGTAGGCGCTGCCAGAGGTCGACGGCTTCGCGCCATGTCGACTCGGCCTCGCTGACAGCCTCGGCACCGTCTCTGCCGTTCTGGGCGCGCTTGAGCGCCTCGGCGGCTTCGTCCTTGGCCTTTATGGCCTTGGCCAGCCGTCGCTCAGCGGTCTTGGCGGCCTCGGCGGCCTCGGCGCGCCGGTTGAACAGCAGCAGCGCCTTCTGGGTGTCGTCGTCGACCTTCATCGTGCCTCCATGGACAGGCCTCAAGTATTCGGTGCCCCATGATCGCAGACCCGCGGGTCAGTCCCACCCTCGATGTGGGTTCTCGGCGATTCACGCCCTCCGGGGTCCGTTCAGAGGAGGGGCCGTACCTGCTCGCCGAAGGCGGCTAGCTGGTCCAGATACTCCTCGATGGTGCGACCCCGGAACTTGAGGTGGAAGACGTTTGCGCCAACCTCTCGGTCGGCTCGGAGCTCGGCGGCGATGTGTTCGGGGTCGCCGGTCAGCCAGGCCGGTGGCAGGTCGTCGGGAGGGTCACCGATGTAGGCCCAACCGGGCATGATCCCGATGTCGAAGGTGGCGTCCGGTCGGCCGGCCTCGTCGGCGGCCCGACGGATGATGTCGATGATGTTCGGGTATTGGTCGCGTGAGGCGCCCATGGGGATGTATCCGTCTCCGCGCCGGCCGGTGCGCTTCCAGGCGGCGGAACCGGAGCCTCCCACCCAGATGGGGAGATCGCCGGATCCCGGGCCCGGGCCCACTCCGACGTCCCGATAGGAGTACTCGGGGCCATCGTGGCTGACGTAGGTGTCGGCGTATGCCCCCCGAACGGCGTCGATGCATTCGTCGAGGAGCTTCCCGCGGCGGTGGTAGTCGACGCCGAGGGCGGCGAACTCTCCCTCCACGTGGCCGGCACCGACCCCGAGGATCACCCGCTCGTCGGTGAGGTGGGCCAGAGTGCCGAAGGAGCTGGCCGTCAGGAGGGGGTGGCGGTAGGCGGCGATGAGTACGACCGAGAGCAGGCGGATGGACTCGGTCCGGGCACCCAGCCAGGCCAGCGTGGCCACCGGGTCATACCAGGTGGTTCGCATGCCTGACGCGTACTCGTCGTCGGGGACGGCCACGTGGTCACACACCCCGACGAAGTCGAGTCCCGCTGCTTCGGCAGCTTGGGCGACCCGGAGGAGGTCGGCCGGCGTGGCGTCGTCCTCCCAAGGGTCGGCCAGCGTCCTGGTGAGTGTCTGGATGGGAAGCTGGATCCCGTAGAGGGCTCCGCCCTCGGGGGTGATGCTGGCCATGTGGTCTGTTCGTCTCCTGGATGGTGGTCAGTCGGCGCCGGCCAGCAGGGCCCGGGCCCGGCGGACCACCGGTTCGTCGACCATTTCGCCGTCCACGGCGATCGAGGCGTCGCCCCGGGCAAGGGCGTCGTCGTAGGCCTCAGCTACCGCAGTAGCCCACGCCAACTCATCGGCTGTCGGACGGAACGCCTCGGCGGCCAGCGCCACCTGGGCGGGGTGGATGCAGAGCTTGCCGGTGAAGCCGAGATACCGGGCCTCGTTGGCCTCCCGCCGGAACCGGGCGTCGTCGCCGAAGTCGGCCACCACCATGTCGATGGCCTGAACGTCGCCCAGCCGGGCCGCCTGTGCTACCTGGGTCCGGGCGGTAGCCACCTCGGCGTTGCCTGACGTGCGGACGCCGCCTAGGTCGGCGACGTAGTCCTCGGCGCCGAAGTAGCACCAACGGACCCGCCGGTGGGTGGTGACGGTTCGGGCGTCGACCACTCCGGCCACAGTCTCCAGGCCGGCGACGATGGGGAGGTCGGTGTGGCCCGCCCCGTCGAGGGCGGCCGATACTGCATCGACGGCAGCTCTCGACTCCAGCTTGGGGACGACTACGCCAGTCAGGCCGGGGGGTAGTCCGTCGGTCACGTCGGCGGCGAAGTGGTCGGTGTCGACCGCGTTGATTCGGACGAACAGTTGGGTTGCGCTGACCAGATCGGGGGCGATCCGGTGGGCGATAGCACGGGCCTTGGCCTTGCAGTCAGGCGGGACGGCATCCTCAAGATCGATGGCTGCCGCACTGGGCCCCGACCGAGGCAACTTAGCTAGGACCTCGGGTCGGTTCCCGGGAGCGAACAGCAGGCTGCGGATGACGAGGTCATCGGCGGCGTTGAATCCGGAGGCCATGGCGGAGACGCTACCGATCGGCTGGGCGGCGGGCCCGATCAGGGTCTGCTGAGGGCGTCCACTAGGCCGGTCATTCGGAAGCCACGACGTTCCACGGCCGACCGCACCGCCTCGTCGGTCCCGACGATGGTCACCGATCGGCGAGCCCGGGTGATCGCCGTGTAGAGCAGCTCCCGACGGAGGAGCGGCGAACCCTCGGCGGGGAGGATGGACGTCACGTCGGCGTACTCGGAACCCTGGCTCTTGTGGATGGTGAGGGCGTAGGCGGTCTCAACCGGTGGTAGCTGTGACGGGTGCAGGAGCCGGTAGCTGCCGCGGACCTCGAAGCAGGCCCGCATGCCATCCGGTGTGCGGACGATTACCCCGACCTGCCCATTCACCAGGCCCAGCTGGCCCTCGTTCCGGGTAACGAGGAGCGGACGTCCGGGGTACCAGGTGCCGTGCACATTGAGGGCGTCCTCAACCAGCCGGTTCCACGTCGAGGCACCGGTCGGGCCGTGGCGGTTGCCGCACAGCAGTCGGTGTTCGGTCGACGAGGAGAGGTGGTTCCTCACGAGCTCAAGGTCGCCTTCGTCCGACACCGACCAGTCGACGCCGGCGAGGGACGGGAGGATCGGCTCGAGGAGGGCGCCGGCCTCGCCGGGCGGGTTGGCCGTCGGGTTCCAGTGGATCCCGACACCATCGGCCAGCAGTTCCAGCACGGTTCCGACCTCTCCGAGTCGCACCGCTTCGGCGAGATCACCTATCTGGGTACCGTCCTGGGCGCGGTGGTTGGCGGTGAGTCGGACCACCCGCCCGGTGAGAGTCGATGAAGTTCCGTCAGCGTCGACCAGGTCGCGAAGCGCCGAACCGTTCTCGATGCTCTCCAACTGGTCTGGGTCGCCGACGAGGAGGAGTCGTGCTCCGCTGGGGACGGCCTCCAGTAGGCGGGCCAGCAGGGAGAGCGACAACATCGAGGTCTCGTCGACGACGACTACGTCGACGCCGAGGGTGTCGCCAGCGTGGTGATCGAACCGCGCCCTAGTGTCGGGACGACTACCGAGCAGGTGGTGGATGGTGGTCGGCTCGATGTCGACGAGCCGTTGCGCCAGGTCGGGTCTGAGTCCGGTGGCTGCCTGGGCCAGGCTCTCGCCTATGCGGGTCGCCGCTTTGCCGGTGGGGGCACAGACGGCGATTCGTGGTGGACGATCGATGGGCCACGCGTGGATGAGGGTGGTCAGCACCCGTGCGATGGTGAAGGTCTTGCCGGTCCCGGGGCCGCCGGTGAGGATCGTCACTGCGCCGTTTAGGAAGGACCGGACGGCCAGCTTCTGGGGGTCCGGTCGCAGGGGCTTGGGGTCGTCGACGGTGGGACCGGGGAAGAGCATGTCGAGGGTCGCATCGTCGACGGTGGCTTGGATGGCAGGTGATGTGGCGGCCAGGCGTCGGAGGTCGGCGGCCACCGAGGCCTCGTTGGCGTGGTTCCGCTGGCTGAAGAGCCGGTTCCCGCGGAGCACGAGGGGACGTACCGGGTCGTCGGTGGTGGGTTTCCCGTCGGGCTTCCCCGCTGCTGGTACGTCGACTGTCGGGTGTCCACGAAGCGCGTCGAGCATCGTCTCGACCGGAGGAATGGGTGGCCTCAGGGGCGTCCCGTCTGCGGACAGGTCGTCGAGCAGGTCGTCGATCCGGTTCAGGTCGAGGCAGGAGTGTCCGTGCCGTTGGGCGGTGACCAGGAGGGTCACCAGGTCGAGGGCCACGGGGTCGGTCAGGTCGCAGCGGCGTGCCAGGAGGTCGGCGACCCGCCGGTCTACCTCGGCGATGGGACCCTCCGGGGCGGGCCCAGCGAGATAGCCGGTCAGTGGTCGGGGCATCGGAACGTCGTTCATGGTCGACCTGCCAGGAGTCGGTCACAGGCCAGTACGGCATCGGTCGGCGGTCGCCACCAGCTGACCCCGTGGGAGTGGCCGTCGGCATCGGTGGCGCCGGTCATCCCCCGGAGGAAGAGGTAGGCCGAGCCGGCGAGGTGCGTCGACGGGTCGTAGCCACCGGCCAGCCGCCAGCGGAGGTAGCGGTGGAGCGCCACGGTGTATAGGAATGCCTGGAGGGGGTAGTCGCGGTGGGTCATGGCGGTCCGCATCGGCGCCTGGGCGTAGTCGTGGGACCAGTCGGGGTCGCCGACCCGGTGGAGGCGGTTCGACTTGTGGTCCACGACGAGGAACCGTGGGCCATCTTCGCCGGGGATCCGGAGCACCAGGTCGATGAAGCCCACTAGGTGGCCACCGGCCTCCACGGCGGTCGTCCGATCGGCCAGGTCGGCGAAGTACCCGGCGAAGGGGTCGTCGGGGTCGGCCTCCGGGATGGTCCGGCACACGTCGGCGATTGCCACCCGTCCGCCTCCGCCGGACAGGCGCAGGTCGAAGGCCAGCTCGTCGAGCCGGTCGGCGCGTCGGACGTCTACCAGCCGGGTGTCGGTCACCGGGGTCAGCGGGGTGGAGAGGGCCGTCAGGAGTCCGTCAGCGATGCCGCCGGCGTTGGCTCCCCTCAGTTGCCACGCGCCGTCCAGGCGGGTGACGAGGTCCTGACGGATGGTCGGGCTCTGGAAGTCAAGGTGTTCGAGCACCTCGTGGAGGAATGTTCCGACGTCCGGTCCGGCGGGCATGTCGGTCAGCCCCGAGGCGGGCTCGGTTGGGCCGTTGTCTCGCACGGTGGGTTCATCGGCTCCACCGGTGACCGGTAGAGGGTCCTCGAGGCGCTGGTCCTTGGTGAATGCTGAGAACGACCAGGTACGCCAGTCGTCGTCGGTGAAGGTGGTGGTGTCGACCGCGGCCACTGCTGTGGACGGGGTCGACTGTGCCGCAGCAGGAACGGGTGCGTCCGGTTGCACGTCCTGGGGGAGTTCGGATGTGTTCAACCGGCCCCCGGTAAGCGTCTCGAGGTCGGCGAAGCGTCTCGCGTACTCGTCACCCGGCGGCCGGATGGAGGGCTGGGAGGTGTCGACCGTGCCGGTCTCGTCGCGTGGCCCGAACAGGAGGCGGGTGAGTCCGGCGGAATCGACTCCTGTGGTGGGGCGCCACCAGGCAACCACCCGGTGGCGGGCCCGGGTGAGTCCCACGTAGAGGAGTCGCTGTTCGTCGCCCCACATCTCGTCCTTGGCCACGTCCTTGCGGTTGTCGTGGTCCTGGTCGTCGATGGTCCACTCGTTGACGTCCGCGGCGTCCAGGAACCGACGACCGTGGGCCCGATAGGAGTAGGGACGTTTGTTCATCTTCTGCTTGGCGGCGAACGGGAGGAGGACGATGGGGTACTCGAGCCCCTTAGCCCCATGGATGGTCGAGACCTGGACGCACTCGGCATCGGTGGCGATCCGACGCTGGATCTCCTCGCCGTGGACCTCGGCATCGGCGGCGGCCTCGGCCATCAGATCGGCCAGCGCCCGGAGGGCGTTGGCCGGGGTGGCCAGTCGACCCTCGCACTCGACGTGGAGCAACTCGACCAGGTGTTCCAGGTCGGTGAGGTGTCGGGGCCCGTCGCCGTCGGCCAGCAGCGCAGTGAGGACGTCGGGGTCGGCACGGAGGCCCTGGAGCAGGGACGGGAGTCCGAACCGGGTGGATACCTCGGCCCACTGGGCGAGCAGGCCCTGGAGCACCACTAGCGAGTCGTCGTCGGTGAGGTCGTTGATCGGGGCATCCACGAAGAACGAGACCGCGGCCCCACGGACGGCCCGGAGGTCTGAGGGTCGCCGCATCCCCCGGAGCAGTTGTCGGAGGTGCAGGGCGGCCTTTGACTCAAGGACGCTGCCCACCCGGGTCCGGATGACCGGGATGCCTCGGTCCCGGAGGGCCTGGACCACCAGCTCGGCCTCAGCGTGTGCGGGTACGAGGATCGCAATGTCGCCGGCCCGGACCTGTACCGGTTTCCCGTCGATCGTGATGGTGGCTCCGCTCAGCAGTCGTCCGACCTCATTGGCGAGGTCAGTGAGGACGGCGGGATCCGTGTCCGCCTTGCCGACGGTCTTCATGTACGAACCATCGTCTTTCCGGTTCGGCCGCATCCAGCGGATGGACACCGGAGGGAGGCCACAGGCCCGGGTGGGGTTGGCGGCCGACGCGGCGACCGGGAGGTAGCCGATCCGGGGACTGCCGAAGGTGGCACCCCTGTACAGGACGTTGAGGGTCTCGACCAGGTCGCCGTCGCTCCGGTGGTTGGTGTCGAGGTGGAGCCGGGTTCCGTCGGTACCGGCCGCCTCGGCGGCGTTCAGGTAGGCGTCGATGTCAGCCCCCCGGAACCGGTAGATGGCCTGCTTCGGGTCGCCCACCACGGTCACGTCCGATGGCGGCCCGAGCGACGTCGGGTCGTCGGGGGGCTCCTGGAGGAAGGCCCGATTGAAGACCTGCCATTGGAAGGTGTCTGTGTCCTGGAACTCGTCGATGTAGACCATGCGGAACCGTTCACGGAGCCGACGGGTGGCCGGGTTGCCGTGGTCGGGATGGTGTAGGGCCTCGTGGAGGAGGACGACGAGGTCGTCGAAGTCCATGGTGTCGGACCGCTGGCGCCGGGCGATGACCTCGTCCTTCATGGCCCGGGCCATGGTCTCCCACCGGCGGGCGCCGTCGGACAGGCCGGCGGAGTCGGGCCAGGCCGCATCGGGGGTCAGGTCGGCGCTGCGGTTCTGGAGGGCACCCTTGACGATGCCGTTGAACTTCGCCTCGATCCTGCCGGGATCGAGGTCCGTCGCGTCCGGGGTGAGGGCCTCAGGGTCATCAAGGAGTTCAGCGAGGAGGGCATCGCGAATGACCTGGCGGCGGACGGTGGAGGAACCGCCGTCGAGTTCCGTGTCGTGGGGGAGGCCACCGTGGGCCCCCAGGTGTCGGAGAGCCACCTTGCAGAAGCCGTGGATGGTAGTCACCGTGGCCCGGTCCAGGTCGACGGCCGCGGCCTCGAGGCGGTCCAGGCATGCCGCCCGCTGGTTAGCTGATCCCGCCACTAGTGGCTGCAGCCAGTCAGCCGCGGTGTCGTCAGGTCGCCGGAGGGCCGCCCTGGCCTCGTCGATCCCGCCTCGGACGCGGTCGGCGATCTCCCGGGTGGCCGACCGCGTGAACGTGACCACCAGAAGCCCGTCGACGTCGACCAGTCCCTCGGCGAGGGAACGGACGATCAGGGCAGTGAGGGCGTAGGTCTTGCCGGTGCCCGCGCTGGCCTCAAGGAGGACCCGCCCTCGGGGGATGGGGCCACGGAGGTCAAGGGTGGTCATCGGCCCGACTCGGCGTCGTCGGTCGGGGGCGTGGACTCCTCGACGGTGGCGGTCCAGGTGTCGTGGAGGAGTCGGGCGTATCGATGGGCTCGGAAGCCACCCGCCGGCAGGCCGACGTCTGCGGGATGGTCCGGGTCGACGTCGCCCTCGAGGAGGGTGGCGTCGACGTCGCCGTGGAGCCAGTTGGTCCAGTGGTCCTGGATGTCAGATTCCAGGTCCTCTCTGATCGCCGAGGCGGAACGTCCGGACAGGAGCGACCATGAGTAACGCCGGAAAAACGGGATGGCCTCGGAGCGGGCCCGTCGGTTCAGGTCCAGTGAAGCCTCGAGGATTCTCGTTGCGCTGGGCCGGCGGTCGCCATCGACGGCCCGGAGGTGTAGGTGGAACGCGACCGGACCCGTCTTCTTATTCAGTTCGGCGCGTGCCGCGAGGACTGCGGTCCAGTCGACGTCGGGTTCAGCCAGGGTGGCGACGGCCAGGTGGAGCCAGGGTGCGACTCGGAGGTAGGGGTGCCACCGCGTGAACCGGAGATGGGGCAGTTGGTCGGAGTCGACGGGAACGGTGGCCCGGATCACCGTCCCGTCGACGGCCACCTCAACGGAACGGTGATCCGTCGGGAGTGGTAACCGGAGGTCGGCCCTGCCGAGGAGCAGGTCGACCTCGGCCTCCACGACGTCGAGGGCCGACTCGCCGAGGTCGCCGGGGGGTAGTCCGCCCAGACGACGATGGTGGTCCCGCCACGCGTCGGTCGTCCCGCCGCTGAGCCGTCGTAGGAGGAGGTCGTCGCCGAGGCCCCAGAGAGCGAGGCCGCTGGGCCAGAGGTCGACCTCAGTGCTCGGTGCTTCGTCGTCACCGGGGATGGAGATCCCCAGGCGGTCCCTGAGGAGCGTTCGGCTCGGGAAGCCGACGCCATTGACCAGTTGGTCGAGGGCGATCTGGTCGCCCACCAGGGCCGGCACCGCCCAGCTCGCGGCCCGGGCGTCCGCCTCCGAGCGGTGCATGGCCTGAAGGATGCGAGCGGCGTTGGGGTCATGGGTCCAGGGGCGATCGTCGACCAGCCGGGAGGCCTCGCCGACCCCCGGCTGAAGGTTGTCGCCGTCGGCGAGGTGTCGGGAATGCTGCACCACCAGGGGAAGGTGCCCACCACCCGTCGCCTCGGCCTCGGCCCGTACCGCGTCCAACAGGCGGACGAGATGACCGGTACGAGGGACCACCTGACCGGAGATCACGTCGCGACCGTCGTAGGTGATGATTAGGTGTTCCCGGGCGGCCATGACGAGGTCGAGGAGCTCGCGTCGGTGGTCCAGCAGGCGGTCGCGCTCGCCGGCACGGGGTCGAAGGACGAGGATGTCGTCGCCGTCGGCGGCGGGCGCTCTCACGGCCTGATCGTCGAAGCCCACGATGGCCACAACCCGGGCGGGAACGCCTCGCAGAGGTTGTGGCGAAGCTACGGTCACCCGCCCCGTCCGGAGCCTGGTGGCGTTGGCCTGTGTGCCCAGTCGGGCCGTGAGGAGGACGCCCATGTCCCGGGCCGAGATGGAAACGCCGTAGGCAGTCGGGACATCAAGTCGAAGGTCGTCCAGAAGGCGACGGAGGTCCCGGACCTGCCCGCCGTCGGACTCGTCCACGGCGATGAGGCCGTCGGCGAGTTCGGCCACCACGTCGCACCATTCGTCGAGTGGCCGCCTTTCGGCGCACATCGAGGTGAACCATCGGAGGCGGTCGATGAATCGGGCCAGCAGCCCGGCGACCTCGATCTCGCCCACGTCGTCGTGGGGAACCAGGTCGCCCACGACGAGGACCGGTTCCGGTGCGGGAACGAGAACCCCGGCCAGGAGGCGGTCGACTGCCGTCGACCAGGTGCCTTGGTCGAGGTCGTCGGGATAGCCCCACCGGGTGCGGTGGCCGGCGTCGAGGCCCCACCGGACGTTGAGTTCCTCGAACCAGCGGTCAAGCACCTCGAGGTGCCCTGCCAGGCCCGAGGCCGCTGCCACAGCCGGCTGGCCCAGCAGCGCCAGGAGGTCGCCCACGTCGGAGCGCCCGGATGAGAACCGGAAGAGGGCGTCCACGGCTGCGGCCACCGGGGTCAGGCGGGCGAGGCTGCGGTCAGCCAGTGCCACCGGCATACCGGGCCGCTCGAGAACCTCAGCCAGGACCGGCTGGATTATGGGGGCGAACCGGGGCAGGTCGGGACAGACCACGAGTACGTCCCGGGCGGTGAGTGTGGGATCCGCAGCGACTAGGTGGAGGAGCGCGTCGCGCAGGGCCTCCACCTGGCGGGTGGCACCGTGGCAGGCGTGGACCTGGATGGTTCCGTCGCCTACTGGCCCGAACGACTCCGGGCTGGCCGGCCGCTCCAGGTCGAGGTCAATGGCGGTCTGGACACGGGCCAACAAGCTGGGATCGTTGTCCGGGATCGGCTCGAGTCGTTCCACGTCGCCGAGGGAGTCGAGGAGGGCGACGGTCGGTCCGATGGATCCGCCCCAGGCTCGGGTCAGCGGATGTCGTCCGGCTGTCGAGCCGGAGGAGAGCCGGACGAGCAGGAGCACGTCGAGGTGGTGACCGAGGGCGGCGATGACCTCGGCCTGGGTGGGGGTAATCGTCCCGAGACCGAAGATGGCGATCCGCCGTGGCAGTGAGCCTTTGGCGGCCTGTTCGGCCAACCGGTCAGGAAGGTCGGGGAGCAGCTCGGCCCATGACGGCGCTCCGATCTCAGCCCGAACAGCGCGGAACAGTTCGGGCTGCCAGTGGTGTTCATCGGCTAGGGGGGCCTTCTCCTCGGTTCCGTCGTGGTCTCCCGCCCCGTCTGAGGTCAGCCATGCCCGAACCATCTCCGGGCGGTGGGCTACGTAGCGGTCGAAGAGGTCGGCGACGTGCCGCGCCCGGGACAACTGCTGGTCGGGGGGCGTAGACCCCGGGAGGAGGTCGGGCGTTTGGTTAAGGACGCGGAGCACCGCCCAGGGAAGGCGGTCGAGGTTCCACCGGGCATCCAGATCGTCCTCTCCATGGGAGCGGGCTACACCGTTCAGCCAGTCGGTGAACACGAAGTCCACGTTGGCCACCACGCCGTCACCGCCTGCCGCCGAGCAGCCCAGATGGGCAGGGAGTTCAGATCGGAGCCACTCGCGTATCCCCATGTTGGGGACGATCACATGGTCAGCCTCGAACTCGTCGTCGGGGATGTCGCGCAACCAGTCGACGAGGTAGCCGAGGAGGTCCTCGGAGCGTTGCCCGCTGATGATCTTCACCGTCACACCTAGTTACCGTAGATCCGGACTGTGACAGCCGCTTCATTCGTCTTGCAAGGTGTCCGCTCCTCCCTGCCCGCTTCCAGTCTGGCGGGGCACGGACAGTAGGTTTCCGCGCCATGGCCGACGCCGACCAGCCACTGCAGTACCCCGGCCGCTGGGCTGTCGAGGCCCCCGAACGCCCCGCCGTCGTCATGACCGGATCCGGCGAGACCATGACGTTCGCCGAGTTGGATGCCGAGGCCAACCGCATCTCCCGGGTCCTGCACGGCCTGGGCATCGGGCCCGGTGATCATGTGGCGTTCTGCCTCGAGAATCGCATCGAGTTCCTAGCCCTGACCTGGGGCGCCCACTATGCCGGTTGCTACTACACGGCCATCTCGTCACGTCTGACGGCTGACGAGATCGCCTACATCGTCGACGACTGCGGAGCCCGGGCCTTCGTGACATCGCCGTACAAGGCCGACGACGTGGCCGAGATTGCCGCGGCGACCCCGAACGTCGAGGCTCGATTCTCCATTGGCGGGCCGATCGAGGATCACGCCTGCTTTGAGGACGCCGTGGCCGCCCAGTCGGCCGACCCCCTGCCCGACCGGACCGAGGGCCAGGACATGCTCTACTCCTCGGGTACCACGGGTCGACCCAAGGGCGTGAAGTCACCGTTGTCGGGGGCGCCGCTGGGCCAGGCTGATTCGATCGCGGCGATGGCCGAGGCCCTGTTCGGGGCCACGCCCGGGTCGGTGTACCTGTCGCCGGCACCGCTGTACCACGCCGCTCCGCTGCGCTTCTGCCTGGGCGCCCACCGACTGGGGTGCACGGTGGTGGTCATGGAGCGATTCGACGCCGAGGGGGCACTGGCGGCCATCCAGGACCATGGCGCCACGTGGAGCCAGTGGGTGCCGACCATGTTCGTCCGGATGCTGAAGCTGCCCGACGAGGTGCGGGCCGCCTACGACTTGTCGACGCTCGGTTCGGCGATCCACGCCGCGGCGCCCTGTCCGGTCGACGTGAAGCGCCGGATGATCGAGTGGTGGGGCCCTGTGCTTCACGAGTACTACGCGGGCACCGAGGGCAACGGCCTGACGTACACCAACTCGGTGGACTGGCTGGCCCATCCGGGCACGGTCGGCAAGGCCCTGCTGGGCGAGGTACTGATTCTCGACGATGATGGCAACGAGGTGCCGACCGGCGAGGAGGGTGGGGTCTACTTCCGGGGCAACTCCGACTTCGAGTATCACAACGACCCGGAGAAGACTGCCGACGCCAAACTTTGGCCCGACACCAGCACGTTGGGCGACGTGGGCCGACTCGACGAGGACGGCTACCTCTTCCTGACTGATCGCAAGGCGTACATGATCATTTCCGGGGGGGTGAACATTTACCCGCAGGAGGCCGAGAACATCCTGACCATGCACCCCGCGGTGTTTGACGTGGCCGTCATCGGCGTGCCCAACGACGACTTCGGTGAGGAGGTCAAGGCGGTCGTCCAGCCGGTCGACTTGGCCGCCGCCGGACCGGAGCTGGCCGCCGAGCTGGTGGCCTTCTGCCGGTCGCAGCTGGCCGACGTGAAGTGCCCGCGCAGCGTGGACTTCCGTGACGAGCTGCCCCGTCACCCCACCGGGAAGCTCTACAAGCGCCTCCTCAAGGACGAGTACTGGGCAGGCCACCAGTCCCGTATCTGAACACAGAGGGCGGATCCCAGATCTAGTCTCCGCGGCGATGGAGCAGGAGCCGGTCACCGACGAGCAGGTTCAAGCGTTCGCCGATGACGGCGTGGTTTGCCTTCGAGGGGCCTTCGGACCCGACTGGATCGAACCGCTTCGACGGGGTATGGACCGGGCGTTGGCCGGAC
>Ga0315328_10001008_pt1 | contig 12780 bp, 10 predicted proteins | sample M120032315metaG_FD_203462 | JGI IMG/M metagenome (GOLD analysis project Ga0315328, IMG submission 203462) | Ammonia-oxidizing marine archaeal communities from Monterey Bay, California, United States - M1 200m 32315 | ecosystem: Environmental > Aquatic > Marine > Intertidal zone | place: USA... | reverse complement strand
ACAGAACAGCAGAAGCAAAAATACCTGCCTAAACTCTGCTCAGGTGAGCATATAGGGGCTCTAGCGATGAGCGAACCAGGTGCTGGGTCCGACGTTGTTAGCATGAAACTTACGGCTCAAAAGCAGAATGATCATTATATTCTTAACGGCAATAAGATGTGGATTACTAACGGTCCAGATGCAAACACCTATGTCATATACGCCAAAACCGATACCTCTGCAGGATCTCGGGGAATTACAGCATTTATTGTTGAACGTGACTATCCCGGCTTTTCCCGCCATCAAAAGCTCGATAAATTAGGAATGAGGGGTTCAAACACCTGCGAGTTGGTTTTTAATGACTGCCAGGTGCCCGCAGAGAACGTACTCGGTGGCGAAGGTCGCGGTGTAGCCGTTCTTATGTCAGGCTTGGATTATGAACGTACCGTGCTCTCCGGTGGCCCTGTAGGCATCATGCAGGCCTGTCTAGATGTCGTTCTACCCTACATTCACGATCGTAAGCAATTTGGTCAACCCATTGGGGAGTTCCAACTCATGCAAGGTAAGATCGCTGACATGTATGCGGACTTGAATGCGTCTCGTGCTTATCTTTATGCAGTGGCTAAGGCTTGTGATCTCGGTCAAGACTCTCGTAAAGACGCAGCAGCAGTAATTATGTTTACCGCTGAGAAAGCCACGCAGATGGCCCTGCAAGCAATTCAAGCTCTGGGCGGCAATGGCTACACTAATGAATACTCCACCGGGAGATTGCTTAGAGATGCCAAACTCTATGAGATTGGAGCTGGCACCTCTGAAGTGCGCAGAATGCTCATCGGTCGCGAACTATTTAACGAGAGCGTCTAGGAGGCAACCAATGGCCATTATTAAAAGTAAAATAAATACCAATAGTGCCGACTTTTCTGCAAATACAGAGAAAATGAAGAGTCAGGTAGACGACCTATGCGTGACTCTTGAGAAAATTTACTTAGGTGGCGGTAAAAAAGCCAGTGAACGTCACGTAAACCGCGGTAAATTATTACCCAGAGAACGTGTTCAAGGGCTCCTTGATCCCGGTTCGCCCTTCTTAGAGCTATCGCCTTTAGCAGCTCACAACGTATATGACGACGACGTGCCGGCAGCGGGGATCATTACCGGTATAGGTCGAGTTAGTGGCCAAGAGTGTGTAATAGTAGCTAATGACGCTACTGTAAAAGGGGGAAGCTACTATCCTCTTACGGTTAAAAAGCACTTACGCGCCCAAACTATTGCCGCTGAAAACAATCTACCGTGCATTTATTTAGTCGACTCAGGTGGCGCTAATTTACCCCGTCAAGATGAAGTATTTCCTGATCGAGAGCATTTTGGTCGAATTTTTTTCAACCAAGCCAACATGTCAGCCCGAAATATCCCGCAGATAGCGGCGGTCATGGGCTCCTGCACTGCTGGTGGGGCATACGTGCCGGCAATGGCTGATGAATCGATTATAGTCAAAGACCAAGGCACTATTTTTCTTGCTGGACCACCTTTAGTGAAAGCCGCTACCGGGGAAGTTGTCACTGCTGAAGAATTGGGTGGCGCTGATGTCCATGCTCGAACCTCGGGAGTCGCGGATTATCTTGCCAATAACGATCATCATGCTTTAGATCTTGCTCGCAGAGCTGTGGCGCGCCTCAATCGGACTAAGCCTGTGAATGGCGAACTAACGGAAGCCATAGAACCCCTTTATACAAGTGAAGAAATTTATGGTGTCATACCGGCAGACTCGCGGAAATCCTATGATGTTAGAGAAATCATCGCACGAACTGTCGATGGTTCGGACTTTGATGAGTTTAAAGCTCTATATGGGACCACATTGGTCTGCGGGTTTGCTCGTATTTTTGGTTATCCCGTGGGTATTGTTGCTAATAACGGCATTCTTTTTAGTGAATCAGCTCAAAAAGGTGCCCATTTCATAGAGCTCTGTGCCCAACGTAAGATTCCTCTCGTATTCTTGCAAAACATCACCGGATTTATGGTCGGTAAACAGTCTGAAAATGATGGCATCGCAAAACATGGCGCCAAGATGGTGACCGCTGTTGCAACTGCTAATGTGCCTAAATTCACTATATTAATTGGCGGCTCTTTCGGTGCAGGTAATTATGGTATGTGTGGCAGAGCCTACGACCCTCGCTTTATGTTTATGTGGCCAAATGCCCGTATCTCAGTAATGGGCGGAGAACAGGCGGCTGGTGTGCTTGCACAGGTGACTCGAGATAAATATGAAAGAGATGGAACAGATTGGAGTGCCGAGGACGAGGCTGCTTTCAAACAACCGATCATCGATGGTTATGAGCATCAAGGTCACCCCTACTACGCCTCCGCGCGACTTTGGGATGACGGTGTTATTGACCCTGCAGATACTCGTATGGTTTTAGGACTGTCAATTTCAGCAAGTCATAATCGTGTCATTGAGGACACGAAATTTGGCATCTTCAGAATGTAAGCGAACACAACAGCCTTTGAGATTTGATTATGGAAAAAATAATCACAAAAATTGATAGTCGCGGTGTTGCCAAGGTTACTTTGAATAACCCAAGTAAGCATAATGCATTCGACGATTATATGATCAACCAACTTTGCAATGCTTTTACAGCCATTGCAGAAAACTCTGACGTACGGCTAATGATTTTAGCCTCTGAAGGACAAAGCTTTTCAGCAGGTGCCGACCTCGACTGGATGAAGCGCATGGCCGCATATTCCTACGAAGAAAACTTAGAGGATGCAAAAGCCTTGGCTGGAATGCTAAAGATGCTAAATGAAATGCCCCAGCCCACTATCGCTCGCGTACAAGGTGCTGCCTTTGGCGGAGCTCTTGGATTGATTAGCTGTTGCGATATAGCGGTAGCCGCAACAACAGCAACCTTTGCTCTTAGTGAGGTTAAAATTGGTTTGGTACCAGCAACCATAAGCCCTTATGTAATAGCGGCTATTGGAGAACGCTATGCAAAGCGTTATTTTATGACTGCAGAACGCTTTGATGGCAATACTGCCCTGCAAATGAGCCTAGTTCATGAAACAGTTGAAGAGCAGCAATTGGACAAAAAAATAGAACAACTTGTCTGTTCAGTGCTCAATAATGGTCCAGAAGCTGTCGCTGCTGCCAAACAGCTGATTTCCACGGTGAGCGGCAAGGCTATCGACTCTACCTTGATTGAACACACCTGTGAGGTAATTGCCGGCATTCGGGTAAGTGCTCAGGGACAGGAAGGCTTAAGCGCCTTTTTAGAGAAACGAAAGCCCAACTGGTTAAAGGACTAACCCCAGCATGTTTAAAAAAATACTTATTGCTAATCGCGGTGAAATCGCCTGCCGAATTATTAAAACGTCAAAGAACATGGGGGTTGAAACCGTAGCTGTCTACAGTGACGCTGACCGTGACGCACTTCATGTCAAAATGGCGGATCAGTCTATCTATATAGGCCCATCTCCCGCCAGCGAGTCTTATCTAGCGATTGAAAAGCTCATTGCCGCTGCATTGGAAAGCGGCGCTGAGGCAATCCACCCTGGCTATGGGTTTCTGTCCGAAAACGCCGACTTTTGTCGTCAGTGTGGGAAACACGACATTACATTTATCGGCCCGCCTCTCGAAGCCATCATGTCTATGGGTTCAAAGTCTGCGGCCAAGACAATCATGGCAAAAGCCGGTGTACCTCTCATCCCCGGCTACCATGGCGATAATCAAGACCCCAAGACTCTAAAAAAGGAAGCAAATATATTAGGCTACCCTGTTTTACTCAAAGCGGCAGCTGGGGGCGGTGGCAAAGGGATGCGTGCAGTCCAGACTGAGGCTGACTTTGATCAAGCGCTGGATGCGGCCAAACGAGAGGCTATGAGCAGCTTTGATGATGACATTATGCTGGTCGAGAAGTTGGTGCTTCAGCCACGCCATGTGGAAATTCAAGTATTTTGCGATAGCCATCAAAATGCCGTTTATTTGTTTGAGCGAGATTGTTCCCTTCAGCGACGTCACCAAAAGGTCATTGAGGAGGCCCCTGCACCGGGAATGACAGAAAAGCTTAGGCAAAAAATGGGTGAGGCGGCAATCAAAGCCGCACAAGCCATTAATTACGAGGGTGCGGGCACGGTTGAGTTTTTGCTTGATAGTCGCGGTGAATTTTTCTTTATGGAGATGAATACTCGCCTACAGGTAGAACACCCTGTCACAGAAATGATTACAGGGCAGGATCTTGTCGCTTGGCAACTAAGGGTTGCAGCAGGTGAACCTCTACCCTGCCCTCAGGACGAGTTATCCATTACTGGGCATGCCTTTGAGGCACGAATTTATGCCGAGGATCCTAATCATGACTTTTTGCCAGCAACAGGCACACTAAAGGTTCTTAATCCTCCTGCGGAAAATAATTATGTGCGGATTGATACTGGTGTCGTTGAAGGGGATAAAGTCAGTATCTATTACGACCCGATGATTGCTAAGTTAATTGTATGGGGCAACGATAGAGCTCAGGCGTTGAACCGCTTAACTGATGCACTTGCCGAATATCATGTTACTGGTGTAACAACGAACATTGGCTTTCTGTATAACTTAGCTACCAGTACCGCATTTCGGGGTAGTGCCGTCGATACGAGTTTTATTGAACAAAACCATGACGAGATATTCCGCCTGCGCGATGCTGATATTGAGTATGCCGTTCCTTTAGCTGCATCAGCGGTGATGAATTTACGTCAGGGACAAGCAGTAAAAACCGCACAAAGGTCCTCAGACCCCAACTCACCTTGGCATCTAACCACAAGCTGGGGACTGCCCAAACCTATGCTCGGGTTACAAATACAACAGAGTGAGCGCTACATAGCGGCAAGTAATCTCACTAATTTATCTAACAGCAAGCTGATGGTTACGGATGAGGGATTTGATCTGTTTACCCCGGAAGGTTATTTCAACTGCAGTGAGATAAAGCCTGACTTGGGTATGGACAACCAAAATGCAGTTAACGGTAGCCTAAAAGCGCCAATGCATGGCTCTGTTGTAGATCTTTTAGTAGACGTCGGTGATATGGTCAAAAAAGGTGACACTTTAGTCGTCATGGAAGCAATGAAAATGGAGCATACGATAGTCGCTCCAGCCGACGGCACAGTTAGTGAGTTCTTCTTTGAAAAAGGGGCTCTAGTGGAGAGTGATGTTACACTTCTCGCATTTGAGGCTAATGATTTATGACCTATCCTGAGACAGTAAAAGTTGTCGAGGTTGGCCCTCGCGATGGCCTACAAAATGAGAAAACAGCTCTTGATACCGAGACTAAACTGCACCTGATCAGTCAGCTAGCTGATGCAGGACTTAAAACCATTGAGTCTGGTAGTTTCGTCAGCCCTAAGTGGGTACCTCAAATGGCTGGGAGTGATGAGGTTTTTGAAGCGATAAACAGTCATATCCAGCCTATTTACCCAAACACGATCTTTAGCGCCTTAACACCTAACGATTTTGGTATGGATCGAGCCATAGAATGCGGCGTCAAAGAAGTGGCCGTTTTCGCTGCGGCTTCTGAGAGTTTCAGTCAGAAAAACATCAACTGTTCTATTAAAGAAAGTCTAGAACGCTTCGTGCCTGTGATGACAAAAGCTCACAGAAGTAACGTTCCTGTACGCGGCTATGTCTCTTGTGTTTTGGGCTGTCCCTACGAAGGTTCAATTGCCCCCCCTCAGGTAGAAACAGTTACACAGGAACTTTTAGACATGGGCTGCTATGAAGTCTCTCTTGGTGACACAATTGGTATTGGAACACCCGCATCTACGTCTAAACTTTTGACTAGACTGTTAAGCAGTATTCCAACAAGCAAGCTAGCGATGCACATGCATGACACCTATGGCCAAGCTCTGGCCAATATCTTAATCTCTCTACAAATGGGTATTTCAGTCTTTGATAGCGCAGTCGCTGGGTTAGGGGGTTGCCCTTATGCTAAGGGCGCTTCAGGCAATGTTGCCACTGAGGATTTAATCTACATGCTTGACGGTTTGGCGATCGAACATGGTGTGGATATGCAAAAACTATTAAAGGCAAGTACTACGATTTCACTTAAACTAAACCGAAACAATGGGTCCAAAGTTTCTCGTGCTTATTCATCCCCATAGTTAAACTAACTTTTTACTCAGTCAATGTTCGCATATACTCAACATCGTCTAGCACAACCCTAGGTCTACCAATGCGCACTTTAGTCATCTACTTAAGATTGACCTTAATTACAGCGATTTTTTTAACACAGCCTGTCTTGAGCCAAAACCTAAACGCTAAATCACTAAATAGTGACAAGGATGGACAGGCTATTTTAATTAAGGGGTCAGGCACCTATCACCGTCAGATATCCACCGACCAGTCAATCGCACAAAACTTTTTCGACCAAGGGCTGAGGTATGCTTGGGGTTTTTACTTCCCAGAATCAATAGCGTCCTACCAGCGGGCCGCTATGAGCGATCCCACACACCCAATGATCTACTGGGGACTAGCCCACGCAATGGGCCCAAACCCAAATAGTCGATATTCAGGGATGCCTGATGATCCTAAATCTGAGGGTTTAAGAGCCATAAAAAAAGCACTCAAGTTAATCCAAAATGCCAGCGTAATCGAGCAGGATATGATTAAAGCCCTGTTTGTCCTGTACGATAAAGACTCCATTGGGGATGACCATCAACGGGATCTGGCTTATATCCAAGCGGCCAAACAATTACAAAAAAAATACCCTAATGACCCTGACATCGCATCCCTTTACGCCACCTCATTTATGAATGTAGGTCGCTGGAATTACTGGAAGCACGATGGATCACCTGTTGGAGACACGGGGAAGATTGCCGAAATGCTCGAACGAACTCTAGCTTCACACCCAGATCACCCTGGCGCGAATCATTTGTATATTCACCTTATGGAAGCCTCAAGGGAGCCCCAGCGTGCATTAGATTCAGCTAATCGGCTTGCAGCGACCATGCCAATGGCCGGTCATATGGTGCATATGCCATCGCATATCTATGTCCGAGTAGGCCAATTTGAAAAAGCCGTAGCTAGTAATGTGGAATCTCAAAAAGTAGACCAAGAATTCTTAGAAATATGGGGTGATCGACCTTTGCCTAATCTTGGAACATACCCTCTATCAGCCAAGATTCATCCACCTCATGCTATCGACTTCATTAAGTATGCTGCCTCTTTCCAGGGTAATTACGAAACTGCAATTGATGCTGCAACTAAACTTGCGAGCAAAATTAGACCTGAGAATGCCAAATATGGACGAAACCAGAAGCGCCTATCAGGTGTTTGCTTAGTCAACAAAATGTTTGGCCGATGGGACAAAATTATAGGTAGTCAACCTATCGCATTCGGCACACCCTACCTCGATGGTATCTGGAGCTACTGTATTGGCAGCGCCTACCTTGCAAAAGGAGACGTAGGTTCAGCCCGTCAAGAACTTGGAAAGATGTGGAAAATAATTTCGCTATCAAATATCGATCAATATCAAGTTGGTCCAACACCAGTATCATCTATCCTTCGAATCGCGGCTCTGGGACTTTCTGGTGAGATTAAACAAGCCAGTGGCGATATCAACTCAGCAATCCTAGATTATGAAGCTGCTGTAGCGATAGAGGATAACAATGGTTACATCGAACCACCGGACTGGCCCCAGCCCATGCGCCATTATCTTGGTGCCGCTCTTCTAGACGCAGGGAGAGCAAATGAAGCTGAAGTAACCTATCGCGAGGATCTTGACTGGCATCAAAATAACGGCTGGGCGCTGTTTGGTTTATGGCAGAGCCTGGCTGCACAAGGCAAGGCTAAAGAGGCTAAAAGTGTGTATGAAAGATACGAGCATGCCTGGCGCAATGCCGATACTAAATTGGCACGGTCACGCTTATGATAAAAACAGATATAGCAACCGCTCTTACTTATTAAACTATTGATTACTATAATGGCTAACTTAATACTCACTTGGAGTAATAATATTGACTGCATTTCGACCCTGTATTGATCTGCATGAAGGCAAGGTTAAACAAATTGTCGGGGGCACCCTTTCAGATTCAGGCGCTGATACTAACTTTGAAAGCGAATATACAGCCGCCCACTACGCTGGTCTCTACAAAAAATTTGATCTTCAAGGTGGTCATATAATTTCCCTTAGCGCCAATAATCAGCATGCCCTAATTAACGCCCTATCTACTTTCCCTAAGGGCTTGCAAGTTGGTGGCGGTATCACTATCGACAATGCACAGAGATATTTGGAGGCAGGCGCATCTAAAGTTATCGTAACTTCACATTTATTTGAGAATAGTCAGTTCTCATGGGAACGGCTATCCAATTTAAGTTCTGAGGTAGGAGCCCATAATTTAGTCATAGATCTGAGCTGCCGTCGAACCAACATGGGGTGGATGGTTGCAACCAATCGTTGGCAAACTATTACAGACACTCTTATTGATGCTCAATTGATCAACGAACTGCAACCCTACTGTTCTGAATTTCTAATTCATAGTGCCGATGTGGAAGGTTTACAGGCTGGAATAGATAGGGATTTAGTCAGCCTATTAGGTCAAGCAGTCTCTATACCTACAACATACGCGGGGGGAGCAACATCAATAAGTGATCTTGATCTGGTAAACACCATATCTGAGGGCAATATTGATTTAACAATCGGCAGTGCACTGGATATATTTGGTGGGTCAGGAGTTACCTTGAAAGACTGTGTTGACTGGAATCACAAAAACAGTATCAATTAATCCTTCTAGGCGAAGGCATACCACCTGAAATCCACCTTAAGGTTTTGACGCATGCCATTAAGGTGGATTTGATTAAGCTATTAGCTCTCTATGGTAAATGTTAGGCCTGCATTTGCTTGTAGTCGATCAATTAGCTCTGCACCCATTGCTGGGGCTGTTGTCCATATCCCTCCAGACGCTAACTGCGGATTTTTTACTAAGCACATAGCACTCTCTGCAATCATTTTTGACGTAGACCCGTAACCTGGATCTCTATCGCCTTTAACGCTAATACGCACAGACCTGCCATCCGAATGCTCACCCACCATTAATACGTCATAAAAACCGTTTTCACGCTCTTCTTTAGTAGGTCCTTCTCCAGGTTGAAGCGTACTCTTGGCCATTGAGTTATCTTCAGTAACAGCTTTAGCTATAGCTTCACCCTTGTCACCTGGCCCTGTAACCATCATCTCATCATAAACAAAATCTTCACCGTACTGATGCCCAAGAAGTATATTTGAGCGGTGAACATTTTTAGTATTAATGCTTGCCATGACAAAAGGGGCAATCCAACTTTCTATGGCCTCATCATATTCAGGTTTATTCCCCAAGGGTTGATCCGCCCCCTGAAATCCTGATGTAAGAGAGAATGGGTTGCGCAATACTGAAATTAATTTTTTGTCCCTGCCAGCGGCCGCCATGGTCTCCCTAAAGCTAGCCAGCGTTCCCCCTGACATTGTTCCTTTCATAGACCGTACCCGCCCTTTTACTCTCGGCACCATGCTACCAAGGGTTTTTTCGGCATGCTGCTGCAAGAAAAATACACCCAAATCAAAAGGAATAGAGTCAAAACCGCAAGAAAACACAATGCGTGCGCCACTGGCTTTTGCGGCCTCGGAGTACTCACCTATCATTTTATGCATCCATGCTGGTTCGCCACAAAGATCAACATAATCGGTTCCAGATGCAGCACAGGCTGCGACAAGCTCATTACCGTAAAGTTGGTAGGGCCCAACCGTTGTTAGCACAACCGATGCACTATTGACCATATTATTGATGGAATCTAAATCATCCGCATTAGCCACTACCAAAGGCACACTCTTAGCAACACCCATCTCATCTCTGACCGCAGTCAATTTGTCTATACTGCGTCCGGCCATGGCCCATTTTACATCGCCATCCACGCCATATGTCTGGTTTAAATATTCAGCCACCAAACGTCCGGTAAAGCCTGTTGCTCCATAAACTACGATATCTATTTCTCTATTAGTCTTCATAAAAATCCTTTATTGGTAGTCGAATTAATTGCTGAGCGGGATAATCTCAAAGTGGGTTAAACTATGCAAATAAACAGAGCTTTAGAAGAGTTTTTTATCAATTTGCGGTCAATGATCAGTAACATGAAGCTTTCATACTAGAATATTAATAGGTACGTGCTAACACTAGCGCTTACCTCCCCAACTGTGTGAAAATTGATCTGTAACCTAATGGGGATCTCATGACAGGTCAACTAAATAACAATTTAAATTCTGAATTCTCCAATTATATTCATGACAAACCTACTATTTCTTATGTGCAGCCGACCGATCCTTGGTTAGTGCAAAAGTTCATCTCTGGAGTAGAGATCCTTTTCGGACGTAAAAAGCTTGAGTCCATCTACGATGATCTAAAGAAACAGCCGTTTGATGTTCTATCATTTTTCACAGCGGCACTAAAAGCAACTCAGATTGAAAGTTGTTACGATACTCAAAAGTTGAATGCACTTTCAAAAAAAGGCCCCTTGGTCTTCGTGGCCAATCATCCTTTTGGCGTCGTGGATGGCCTAGTTCTTTGCGACATCGCTATCAAAGCGCGAGGCAACTTTCGAATCCTAATTAACTCATTGCTGTGTCGCGACCGAGATCTTGCGCCCTACTTCTTGCCCATTGACTTTCATGAAACAAAAGCCGCAGTTAAGAACAATCTTCGCACTAAAAAATTGGCTCAGGAATGCCTAAAAGAAGATATTCCATTACTCATCTTTCCCTCTGGGTTTGTTTCCACCGCAGATCGTAAAGGTTTTGGAAGAGTAGTAGACGCACCTTGGACAACTTTCGCAGCTAAGTTAATTCGCGATGCTCAGGCCACGGTGGTTCCCGTTCATTTTGCGGGGCAAAATAGTCGCATATTTCATGTCGCCTCGCATATTAGCGAGCCCTTGCGTATGGCGTTATTATTAAAGGAAGCAAGCAACAAATTTGGCTCTAAAATCAATGCTGAAATTGGTAATCCCTTGCCTTGGTCAGATTTAGAGAATATTGGTGACCGTCAGGAACTTACAACCTATCTGTATAACCAGGTTAGATCCTTAGCCTCTCCACAGGAAATTACTAGATAACCTGCACGATTAAAGCGATTCCTACGGCAAGACCTAAAGAGTACAAAAATATTTTAAGAATAGAGAATTTTCGAGTAGACCAATTAATCCGGTCATCTCGGTCGGTTTGCCTTGATGATGCCTTAAACCGACCAAGATAAAAGAAGACGGCCAATGAAATGACCGCCATAGAACCAAAAATGAGAGAGTTTGCATCCACTACCGGCTTCTTAATTTCGCCAATAATCGTAACATTTCAAGATATAACCATATAAGCGTAACCATCAAAGAGAATGCGCCAAACCACTCCATGTACTTAGGTGCACCCATCTCTGAGCCCTGCTCTATGAAATCAAAATCTAAAACCAAATTAAGAGCAGCTATAGCCACCACAAACAAACTAAAGCCAATCCCAAATAAGCCGTTAGAATGAATAAAACCAATACCACCTGAACCAAACATGTTCATTAGCATGCTGACAAGATAAAGCATACCAATACCCATAGTGGCCGACGTCACCATTAGTCGAAAGTTCTCAGTAGGTTTAACGATTCCTGTCTTATAAAGAAACAACAATGAAGCCAGAGTGCCTAGAGTGAGGCCTACGGCTTGAATGACGATGCCGGGATACTGCATTTCAAAAATACCTGAAATCGCTCCCAAGAAAAGGCCCTCGGCCACGGCGTACATTGGTGCTGTAATCCCAGCCCATTGTTTTTTAAATATCGTTACTAATGCGAGGATGAAACCGAAGATTGCACCGCCAATTGCCATCGGCATGACAGCCGCAGGATTACCACTTTGGAAAAACAGATTCCAAGTATATGAGGCTGATAGAACCACCAACGCAAGCAAAATACCCGTTTTATTTACTGTTCCTTGCAACGTCATCGTGCTCGATGCAGTTGCTTGTATTCCCGAAGCTGACGATGCACGCTGAGAAACCGAACTAAAAGTAGTTGCTTTTAAGGCTGGATTTCCCGAGCGCCCAAACATATTTAGGGCTTTGTGGTTTGACATAAGAATCTCCATGATTGACGTGCCAAAAGTATAACGCAAAAGGCCAAATATTAGTCTAGAAATTGATGTCTTTTCTAGACTCTGAGTATAAATGCCAAACAAAATCTAGCCTCTGCGATCTAAAGTAAAAGCTGCGATGTAATTTAATGTAAGGAAATATCAGTTTTATCACCACATATCGGTGCAGTACCACTTTCAGGCCTATAGGTTATTATCAAACTTTCAACACACCTGTAGAGAAACCCAAGGTTGTGCTGAAGTTCAGGGTAGTTTGCGTTACCCTCTGAGAGCTCTCTCTCGAGACGTTTAATGGTAAACCAATAAACATTTCGTGCTTCATCAACTTGTCCAACTTTAAGCAAAATATAAGCCAGTAGTACAGAAGATGAAGACATCAATTCGTATGTCTGTCTTGGGTCCTCAACTTTTGAGGTCAGCATGATATCTGAGGTTTCAAACGCGCAGCCTATATGAGGCAAAGCCTCTGACCATAAGCATTGATCATAAAATGATTGAGCTGTATCAAAAGCCACACTCCAAAAGGCCTTCGCTCTTGTGGGTTCATTCAGTAAATGTTCCCGATGCGTTTTGCATAAAAATCTCATATTCATTAATGGTCCCTCTTAGTTTTTTCTGTCCCTATATCTCACTAAATGCTCAGACGGTTTTCGTCTTTGCTTATACGAGAGAATAATAATTGACTT
>Ga0315328_10000999_pt1 | contig 12847 bp, 9 predicted proteins | sample M120032315metaG_FD_203462 | JGI IMG/M metagenome (GOLD analysis project Ga0315328, IMG submission 203462) | Ammonia-oxidizing marine archaeal communities from Monterey Bay, California, United States - M1 200m 32315 | ecosystem: Environmental > Aquatic > Marine > Intertidal zone | place: USA... | reverse complement strand
GGGGTCTGACAAGCATTGCCGGACTCGCCATCGCCATTTCCATACTGGTTTCGATGAGCGGCGATACGGTCCTGTGGGCAGTCGTCATCACAGCATCGTTGGTGACGATGATCCCTGATCTTCGGGCTAAGGACGACAATCACAGGGCTAGGGCAGAGTTTGCCAGCAGGCTCGAACAGGTGGAGGCACGCATCCTCTCCCTCCGAGAGGGAGGGTCGGGCCTCGAACAGTCGGCTTCGTTACTCAAAACAGCCCGAGAGGAGGGTTACAAGGACCCCTCTAGGGGGATGGATCTGATTGCGCAGGCAGAGATTGAGATGGAGCGAACTCAGGCAGTCGCAGTCGATCTTGATGCCATACGCTCTGATGCTCTCAAGGCCGTGAAGCGTGCTGAAGAGGTTACCCTCGACGCACTCGGTCCGAGGAAGGCCTTCGAGGCCGGCGATAGGGAGGCCAAGCTAGGTTCCCCTCGTGAGGCCGAGTTATTGTACCGACGCGCTAAGGAGAAGGCTGCGGTGATTGAGGAGCACTGGCAGAGAGCAGCAGACGCGATTACTGAGTCAGTGGCTGCGATAGGAGACCACACTGGCCATCAGGCCGATGCAGTGAGGGACATACTCAGAGCAGCTGAGGAGGCGTTGCAGGCAGAGGAGCCCAAGGAGGCCCTGCACATCGCCTCATCAATTCCCGAACATCTCGAGAGTCTCGGCTCCTCCGGGGAGGCCGCAGCCAAGTCGCTGAGCGATGCCGAGCACGCGGTGGCGGCGGCCGAGGATGATATCCAAATAGTCACGAAGGATCGGTTGGAGCAGGCTCGCAAGGCCATTGATTCGGGCGATTCCGCTCTTGCTAAGGGTCTTGCTGACAGCGTTCTGAGGGACGTGCGCGCGACCTCGGACGCGATGCAGGAGGTGCAGCGGGCACTACGCCAGAGTAAGCAAATTAAGGCTAGGTTCCCAGCCTCGAAAAAATCTGAGTGGGAGACTAGGCTCGAACAGGTTGCAGCGATGGCAGATGCTGGTGAGTGGCAGGATGCCGTACAGGTGATGAACCTCCTGACCTCGGACCTACAGTCTCATGAGCACAAGGTGTCAGAGGCGACAGAACTAGTTCGCTTCGTCGACGAGGAGTGGAAGACCCTACGCCGCAGACTCGACTCCGCTGGGATAGGTCTGGTGGACCCAGACAGGATGGCCGCCGAGAAGGCAGTATCCGAAGCATCCAATGCTCTGGAGCAGGGCGACATCGATTCCTGTCACAAGGCCCTAGGGGCTGCCAGTGAGTTGCTTGAGTCGATTAACCGACGCGTCTAGTCCAGGCCTACCAGGCAGTCAGTATGAGTTCCTATGAGGCCGAAAGAGAGAAGTCTGCTTAGGCCCACAGCCTAGTGTGAGCCGGGATATTGAACGCTCCAAACTTCCGTTCAAGAGCACTCCTGAAAGGGCAAGCAAACCCCTCTCTAAGACCTCAGATCCTTTTACGGAATATGCCGGCCAGACGGTCATTCCCGGTGCCCCAAAAGACGAGCATGGAAATCCCGAAGGAACCGAATTCGACCTCGCTAAGGATGACGCGTTCGATGGGATGAAGGTCGTCGTCCTACAGTTTTACACGGGGGAAGGATTCGATTTCGAAAAACCCAGAGCAGCACTAGAACAGAAGGGATTCACGGTGGTGAGGCATACCTCGGCCCCAAACCCGGATGCTTTGGCGGCGGAGCTTGCAGATGCATCCCAGTTATGGGTAATTTCTGGCGAACGCAGTAATCTAAGCGAACTTCACATCTCGTTGATTAGGGATTTCTTCGATGATGGCAAGGGAGTCTACATCTGGGGCGACAACGATCCCTACTATGTCGATGCCAACCTCGTCGGACAAGCACTTCTGGGGTCCACGATGCATGGTAACAGCCCCGGTAACAAAGTTCTGCATGAAGCGAACTATGGAGGAAGCGGATTTGTCCAACACCAAATCACAACCGGTCTGGAATTCTTGTATGAGGGACATACCATAGCTGCGATTGAAGATCCATCCGAAAGACTAGTCCCGATAATGAGGGGGAGCGACGGACACATCGTGACTGCGTGCTTCGACCGAGATGGAAAGAGGGCCCTAATCGATGGAGGGTTCACCCGACTATACGTCAATTGGGATGATGCGGGCACCGCACGCTTCGTGAAGAATGCAGCCGCGTGGTTGGTTAACTGGGGCAGCCGCAAGGGCAAACAGAAGTGGATGCCAGGTAGCCATCCTGATTGAGCTCAAATCAAGTGATTATCCTGATTGTCAGGGGATATCTGTACTGCTGGTTGTTGCCTAGCGCCTGTGTGGCTCTAATCGTCCAGATTAGGTATAGGAGCCAGTGAACTAGCAAAGTGACGAATCCAATCAGCACCAGCATTAGGACACCGTGTAAGACAAGGGCAAGAATGAACGTTATGGCTGCGTTTGCAGATTCTTTCAGATGCTCCTCCAGTAACGGGTCGTCCCGTTTGGCCTTGGAGCCCTCAATCGCCCAAATGAGTAGCGGGACTAACAATCCCAGCCCAGTGACGATGGCGCCAATCGATCCACAAAGGTGCGAGACGGACCCCATGCTCCTGTTGCTAGGCGGCTGTAGCATACTGTAACGACCGGGGCCTCCCTTGAAAAACCAATCATATGTGACCGCCCCGCAATCTGTACTAAGGACAGACGGCCATTTTATGGTCCGATTCGGAAGGTATGCACCTGGATATTCTCTCCTTCTTCTTCCAATTTCATGTAATATTCCTTTACTTTGTTGTTTGCTTTGATGCACACTGTAAAAGGGACCGGCGCTTCGTCCGAACGGTATGTGAAAAGTTCCACATACACATGGTATTCTCCTTCGGGAACCTCCCCCTCCAGCCAGCGAATGTGTTCCACGGGTTGCAGTGAAAAATCATCTCCGCCCCCAGTGACATTCATATCTACATCCAACCAACCTCCGCAGGCCGACTTCTCGTTGCCGTAGTAGATTTTTTCTCCCGAGGGAGCCATGACGTGAAGGTCCAGGTCATCACTTGTATTCCACATCAGCGCGATCTCTAACTCCCCTGCCTCGGCATCCTCGCGATTGAGTCTGCCCAGCATTTCCGGGGAGAATTGTTCCCCGGCGTCTGCCATGGCGTCGAGTATCTCGCGACTGGGTTTGTGCGACGTCTGAGAGGGAGACTCAGGCTTGGGCTTGGATTTAGGCCCCGGGTTCTTAAACGGAAGTGGAGGTGGCATAATTTCCTTCCTCAACCTATCCTGCTGCAGGCGGATGTAGCATACCGTGACGTAGGGGGCGCTCTTGAAAAACCAATCCTCATGTGGCCATTTTGTGTCTGTACTAGAAACCGTCCACATGTTCAGCCCGATATTCGAGCTCTGCACTGACGTATCTGTAATCCCGCGCATTAACGGCCGAAAGGTGACCAAGGCAATCAGGAAGTACGGCGACAGCACCCTCGAGCCGGACGACGTTCTGCTGCTGATAGACAACACGATACTCCGCTCCGCTAAGCAGGGGATGTTCATCACCGAGAACCGACTGTTCGCCTATAGCGAGATCAGCGGCAAGTACTCCATCGGTCTCTCTGATATTGAGACCATCAAGATCGAGATTCGTAGCCCACTTAGGGTCAAGATTCCGGGTATCACAATCAACGGCGACTACTTCGTCTCGCTGCCGGGAATGGGGCAGGCGATAGAATACGAAACCATGAGGCATCCGGCACTGCTGGTACTAGCGACGTTCATGGTCCAGGCATTGGGATGCAAGTTGATTTCAGACGAGCAGGAAGACGGGCCAGTGATGAGCGGGAAGTGGCTACCTGGAGATTCGAAATAGCAAACTCGTTCTTTTTACCACCAATCTTCTTCTTTCACTTCGGCCACATTGTACTGCCACACCATATGCATTTTCCTGGAATAAATGCAGAAGTCATAGTGTGCCCTTTGATGCACTGGTAAGTATTTCCTCCAGAAGATGAACTACCACCAGAAAGCCAATCGCTGATCTTCATCAGGACCATAATTCCTCCAATTATTCCAACGATGATTCCTATAATGTTACTCAGACCAGATCTCTTGGGTGTTACAGGAGCCGCAGTCTTGGCTTTGGTCGGGAGTGGAGGGGGATTTGCTGTATTGGTCTGCAGATTCATCTTGGATTCCGTCTCAGAAATCGAATCATCCACACCCGGCAACCACTTACCGGAGCCAGCCATATGCTCAAATTCGCATGGGTAGGTACGTATTACACCTCCTCGATGCGATTATAGCCAAATACGCCCAGTGAATATTCATGGGAGATTGCATCGCGTGTGGGTCAAGAATCCCCAAGAAAAGTCGTTTCTGCCCTGGTTGTGGCTCAGTGGTGGGAGGGGGGAGCGACACGCAGTTAGGCCGGAGGTTGTCCAATGTCAGAGACGAGATCTCGGCCTCCCAAGATGCCATCAAGGAGGCCAAGAAAAGGTGGATTTTCAAGGACGAAGGAACTGACCTGGGTGCCAACTACTCCTGGCTGGCCGGGTTCTCCTTGGCCGTAATCGTGATGATAATCGCCGGTCTTGTCAAGCCCATGGTATTCATGACATGTTGCTTTCCAATCATTGCATTGACATGCCCTCCTCTATACGTTAGTTGGAAAAACCAGCGCAAATTGGTTAAGTTGGAGATTGAGGAGAAATCTCTGCAAGTTTCACTAGGAGGGAAGGGAGTTGACATCACGAAATCATACAAGGACGACGAAGGAAGCCCCAAACCGAAAAAGTGGCTGCCCAAGAAAAGGTAGAATCTAATTGGCAATAAGGCCAGCGTAGTGCGTGAGCGGCGACTCGTTCAGATTGTCCGAAGGAAACCGAGTCCCCTCTACAAAATACACACTCTTGAGAAAAATCGCTAGCAGTGGTTCTAGCGAGGTTTGGTCACTCAATATCTCCTCCAAACGCGAAGCGGGAAAAAATCCAGTTCTGAAGTATCTCACTGAAATTGATGAGAGCAACATAGGCTGTCTGGACAACGAGATCGAATTCCTCGGAAAGCTGAAATCATCTGAAGTCAGTGGAGCAGTCCCAGAAATAATTGCCGACATCAGGGGGCCCCTAAACAATCTACACGGATTCATCATGAATGGCCACACAGGGGTCACATTGGAGGAATTTGTAAGAAACGATCTCAAATTCTCTTCGATTGAAATAGCAGACTGGTTCACAAAAATGGGGAGCTTACTAGGAATAATCAACACTCTTCACCTTCAGGGCATTCTACATCGTGACATCAAGCCTCAGAACGTGATGATAGCCGACAAGTACCCCATTGTCGCCGATGAACTCAACATGTGGGTTATCGATTTCGGGATTGCCGTAGATGCAGGCACAACACTCGATGGCAACCTAAGGGGGATGGCCCTGAAGAGGGCAACACCGGGCTACTCTCCCCCTGAGAAGAAAGATACTGATGAGATACTCCGATTTTCCTACGATATATTCGGAGTTGGTGCAATCGGGTACTTCCTACTTACCAGAAGACACCCCCGGAGAGAGTCCGAATTACCCTTGGATCCTAGAAGACATGCTCCAGCGGTCGACCTCGAAATCGCCCAGTGGATTATGGATTGCACCCATCCAGAGCCAATGAGACGATTTCAGAGCGCCACAGCTGCTCTTGAGAGGCTGCAAGCAATATTGCCGAGATTTGCGCCAGATGAAGGTGATGACGATTCTCGTTGGGGTTCTTTGAGCGCACTCTCGAAGCGCCCAGGAGTCTACGACTTGGTGATAGTGATGGATTCCACCGAGTCCATGACCCCGCATCGAGAATCTCTAAGGAAGGAATTCAGTTTCCTTGCCAATGCAGTATTCGATATTTACGAGGACCTACAAGTCACTCTAATTCATCTTGGCGACTACTCTGTGGAATCTTCAAGCGGCTCAAAAAAGGCCCGCCCCAATCCTCTCAGGTGGCGTACCTGTCTAAGCTCTGAGGAGCTGGAGAATGAGCTACTGATGGATTATGTCGCGGATGGAGGGGGAGATAATGCGGAGGCATGGGGGTGGGCTTTCTCGCATCTCGCTAGAGTGCACAAGTGGAGGCCCGGTACGAATCGAATCATCCTTGCTCTAGGGGACTCTTTCTCACATGGATTCGCTCATAGAAGGCCTTTTATCGAGGAGGGCAAATTCTCCCATTTTGCAGATCTCCACGATCTCGGAGACATGCCATTCTGCTTCTACGACTACCTGAACAAGGGTTGGGATTCTGACGAAATTGAGGACAACTACTCTAAGGCAGGCCAATATATCGACAACCCAAGCCCCATGATGAGGAAGTTACACAAGGATCCGGCGACCGGGAGAGTGACCCGACCAAACATCACCAAACAGATTCGCAGAGTCATGCAAACATCGGCCGAAGATGAGACAGCTACTATCCACTCGATTAGATGCGGAGACAACAAGATATCTCTCAAGTTTATGCAGTACCTCGCAATCGAGGGAGGAGGATTCAGCCTTGATTCATCGGAGGTAGAGTACTTGGTTCCGACACTCCTAGGGCTGCTTCTTAGTGAGAACTCCGATAGTTTCCTTGCATTTTACGAGAACTTCGAACATGCCTTCGTTGACGTCAGTACAGATCTATTTACAAGTTCATTGGGGCCAGTTACGCAATACGTTACAAGGGGAATTTGAACTATCAGTAATGCTTGAATAGTCAAAAGAAATCTCAAGATTCATGACGACCATGAATAAGACGTCAGTGCCATCAGTCCGGTTAGAGCCCCTTCTTACGAATCCTATAGCCGATCCGAGCATCATTCCTATGTCGCAGACCGGTTCTCTGAGCATTATTCCTGGAGATGTGACGGTCGGGAGAACCGAGGTTGAGAGACTCCCTGCTCACCTGCTTCTGATATTGGATATGTCCGGTTCAATGAAGGGCATGCGCCTTGAACTGCTTGAGAAGGGACTGGAACATATCTTCGAAAACATGGAGGATTTCGACACCCTCTCAGTCACACGTTTCGGGACGGATGCATATACCGAGTTTACGAATATGTCCAAGAGTGAAATCATCAATGCCGGGGGCTTCGACAACCTGGAAATCCTCGGAGCCACCGAGTACATTGCAGCCATCACAGAGGCCAATAATGCCCTTAACGCCGTCGTTTCGATAACATCAGCTCAAGAGTCACGCACACATCAGATACTTTTCCTCACTGACGGTGGAGCAACTGACAGGAGTGGCCAAGCAGCCAACTGGGACTCGACAATTTACGGACTAATTGCGGACATGGTGTCTGCTGGAGCTAACTTTCACAGCCTTGGTCTCGGGGAGATTGGTGACAAGCACCGTAAACGATTGGTTGAGATGACTCAGGCCGGACTCGGGCAATTCTTCAACGCTCAGACTGATCAAGATGTAGAGGATCACCTTGGACAGGTTCTAGGCCTCTCACAAGAGATAGTTTACGCCTCACCGACATTGGAGATTGAGGTCTCACCAGACGTCGAGGTGGAGGACCTCGGTGTTGCGATTAAGGGATTGCTCCTTGAGCACCACATGGGCCCGGGCAATCATTCGGTCACACTGCCAGACATTCGTAAGGAAGAGATAGTTGAATTGACTTTCAAGGTCACCACTGACTCAGCGGGCGCCTTGGGTTCGGAAACAACTCTGGTTCGCTTCACACTCATCGGCTCCCCGACTTGTCCCCTAGTAGTTCGCTGGAATGAGATGGGAACCGACGGATTTACCACCAGGAACACCAAACCGCTCATTCTGTCCAAGACGCTCGAGGGAACTCAAGCAGCCATGACGGGGGACACCAAAACTTCGACCAAAATCGGCACGCAGTTGGAGAGGATGGGGGCAGCCACGGGTGACGAGATGGCCTCTACCGTCGGGACCACTCTGAAGGAAGGAAAGAACCTCACTCCAGCGGAGTTGCAGCAACGCGTGTCCTCGACCAAGCTAAACAAGACCGGCAAGACCGAAACGAGAAAGTCAAAGTCGACTAAGTAGGGATTCAGAGGGGACAAAGAATGGGCTCGGACGAGTGCATTGCCTGTGCGAAGAAGTTGACGGTATCATTCGTACAATCCTGCGCTCCTAATTACGCCTGCGAATGCGGTTTTCCTCTGGATGAGGATTCAGTCAGAAAAATTCTGGGAATTGAGATTGAGGCGCCCGACACCGCACCCTCAAAACCTCCTCCAGTGGTTGCATCCGCAGTTAACGAATGCCCCAGCTGTGGAGTTGGCTACCCTCCTACTCAGAAAGCGCTGTGGGAAAAAGGAATCTGTTACGCCTGCGGAGGTGACCTTTTGAAGAAATATGATGGCCCCACATTCGAGCAAATGCATGGACAGATAGTGCACGGCAGGGTCGTCGCAAAGGTCGTGGGCGGCGACTTCGACGGAGAAACCATAGAGCTCTTCAGCACTGCGAAGAGTGACTTCGGAAAGAAAGACATTATCGAACAATTAGGCGAGTTTGACGGGGTTGAAAAGATATCCCGTTCTCATTTGAAGATTGTAGAGGACAACATCAAAGGACGTAGGGTGATCGATGCAGGATCGATGAACGGATCAATCCCCGATACCATACATCTCAACACAGGTGGCGAAATCAAACTGGCCGGAGTACTGACCATCAACATTCCATCTCCCGAGAAGCAGGGGACTGACGAATTCCCCCACTCCCCCGACCCCCTCCCTGATCCCGAAATACCACCCATCTCCGTGCCCGATTCTGTACCGCCTCCTCCTCCGCCTCCTCAAGAGAAGAAGAAGGGGCCGCCCCCACCCCCAGACTACATCCCGCCCTCGGACGGTATGGAGGCCAAAGACGGCAGTATTGTGGCTAGGGTGACAGAAGGCCTGATGGCCGACAAGATCTTCCGGATTTCCGTTCCAAGTATCATTGGCAGGGAAGATTTCAGAGAGTCACTAGGGGAGTTCGACGGATTGGGGATGATCTCTGCTCACCATCTGAAAATTACTCATGTAGTCACTACCGGGGGTCCTCGTTGTGTTTCGATTCGAGACGCAGACTCGACAAACGGCTCAATCCCCGAAGAAGTAGTCATTTTGGACAATAAAGGCAGGGACACTGACCAAATGATGATTGCAGGAGCCCTCTCTCTGGAACTATCCTTCGGAAGTCACCTTCCAGAACAGCCCCCAGAAGCACCGTCACTCGAGAGCGCCTTGGACATCCTCTCCGATGTCGAGGAATCCGATTCCGACGCAACGATGTGCACTATAGAAGTGGTCGACGCATCTGGAAACACCGCTGATTCGGCCCAATTGAAGCTGGATAATGGTTTGCAGATAGGCCGACCCGAGCTCATGGAATGGTTCGGAGACTTCGATGGTGCTGGAAGCATTTCTCGCATCCACCTCTCCTTTGAGTCTAAGGATGACGGCGTTTGGGTGATCAAGGACGCAGGCTCTTCCAACGGCACGTCCCCTGCAGAAGCGACCCTTAGTCCCGACGGGTCATCAGTCGAACTCCGTGTCGCCGACTCCATCACGCTGAGCATATCGTTGGATGGCTAGACTAGAGCTATTTCGACAATTGACAAATCTATTCGTTACCGAATAGATTGAAGTCAGATGTTCAACGGTAGGGTTCCCTGTGGGAGAACCTACTCGAGCAGAAGACGGCTCTACTGCCTCCGCGGAAGAAGGCCCGCCAACTGAACTGGTCGAAGACTCGGAGAACACGGTTCTGGCACCTCCCGCCCTAACCTCGGCTATGCCTGATGGCTGGCGACCCCCATTAGGAGAGGTTCCAAGCGCACCTATCACAAGGGTTCACTCACTGGGTGATTTGCATGGATGGGCCCCTGGGCTAATCACGTATCTCATTGAGAAACAAATGGCCACCGTTGAGGTAAACGACCTTGCTCTCTACAAGATAGCCAAGGGCGGCAGATACGAACCCGACAATGACAACCTGAGGTCTGTGTTCCCTGAACCGCATCGTCATTTCGATGAAACAGGGGCTTTCCCTCCTGCAGGTTTGAAGGGACAGTGGTTAGATAATAACAGGCAAACTACCAGACCAGAGGGGCACTACTCAGTCAAGGCAGAGTGGGTCTGCAAAGACCCCGGAACGGCTTTCGTTCAGATTGGAGACGTTTTCGATCGATCTGACCACAGCGAACTCGCATGCGAGATTCTTAGACAGTTGATTATACAGGCTCCACTGAGGGTTTTCGTCCTTGTCGGCAACCACGAGCAATTCTTCCTCGAGAATGACAAAAGGACCTGGCACCACAATGAGAAGCGCTACGAGTTCGGCAAGGAAAGGGGACTCGACTCGCATGGATTCCAGACCAGAACCTGCACAGAGGGCTTCGACAGAGTTTACTTTCTGTATTCCTGTTCTGCATCGCTACTGTACATGACTCAAGGCGCCATTATGGAATATGCGAAAAATGGAGGTGAAGTGGAAGACTGGATTCTAGATGGAGGATTCGAGGGTGCGACATCGGCGCACGAGATAATCACGAATAAAAAGAAGGGTGAAAAAATCCACGGGGCCATAGTGACCCTATTGCTAGGCCATACGATATTCGCCCACGCCGAGCCAAATGCGTTCATGAGTGACAGGACCGCGGACACCGTCCTCACTCGGCTAAAGGATGGCAGGCATTCGGCATCCAAGACTCGTATGGCACTCGACGAGTACGTAATCGGGAACTCCATACAGGACTCGCTGCACTCAGACCTACTGTGGTCAAGGGGTGCAGAAATCGGGATTACGGACTCCACTCCCAAGCCCTTCAAGGCAATCGAATCAATGAGGAGGGCAATAGCATCCTTCCCTGGACTCAGACACTACGTCCACGGCCATTCGGTAGTGCCGAATTCGCGTTTGCAGTCCAAACGTACCTCCAACCCCGTGTCATATCTCGCTAGAAGGTTGGAGGCGCCAAATCCCGAAGTCGGCTCAGTCCGAATCCACATGATTGACTCGGGAATATGCCCGGTCTACCATCAGGGGGATCAGGGTATCTTCGACCCCTCAAGAGTACCCGTCGGCCTTGGCCTCACAGCTGCACTTGTGAAATTTCAGGACCCCGAAGATGAGAAGGTTGAGTCCGCTGAGTCGAACTCGAAACTCTGGCTCGTGAACCACACTGCCGATGACTCGACAGAAGTGTTCACGATCCCTCCAAGTCTCACAGCATTAATCCCAACAAAAATTGGCTCTCTTGACAAGGGCGGAGTCCGTGTTTCTATGTCTGACGCATGGAACGAAGAGGGCGACAGATTCGAGATGGAAGGAAGGGGGTCAATACTGATTCCATCGGTCAAGGGGCTAGGTAAGGACAACCAAGTTGAGTTCGTAATCTGCAATGGTGATGTCAACTACGCTAGAGCCCTCAGAAGCACTAAGGGTGAACGGATCGAGATGGACAGGGCCGTGCTCGCAGCAGGTGATCTAGCAATTGATGAGAATATGACGGGAGGGCTAGATGCAATCGATCCCAGATTGAATCATGCCGACCCGGATCAGTGGTTCGAGGTCCTTCCAATGCTGAGAGTAAGGCTTAGCTTTCACAGAGGAGCTCTTCTGTTAGACGCCAGTTCTAGTATGGAAGACGCCATGTACTTGCATATCGCATCCCTTTCTCAGGATGGGTTCAACGGGATTGTAGAGATTCCTCCTAAAACACGCTTCAAAAAGAAGTTAGATGTTCCCAAATCGAACTCCTCCAAAGCAGCCTGGTTTGTAGGATTGGGGAAGTCACCCAGCGAAACACTGGGTGCCCATTCCTCGAACTGGTCCGGTGGGTATGTAGACGACGTGGTCGGTCTCAAACAGGTCCTGAACTCCGACATTGGCGACGTATTGAGAATCGTTCTCAAGACCAACCGACCGAAAAACCCCCCCAGCCCCAGAAAATGGAAGGAATCCGAGTCCACCATTGAGGAAGCCGAGGAAGGCACCGTTCTGGTCGCGACGGTTGAAGAGGAGGAATCTATTCGGACAGACGACAAGGATTCAGCACCCCCTCCATTCTCTCAGAAAATTCATACACAGGAGAAAGAATCTCCCTCAAAGCAAAGTGGAAAGAGAGGAACACCGTTCAGAGGAACTAAGACACTCTCACCCACTTCTACTTCGAAGGGGATTCCGATTAAAGAGACAAAAAAGAAATCAATACCCACGAAATCAAAGCTTCGGCAATCGAAGTGGAAGCAAAAATCCAAAGAAAAAACAAATCAAAGAGAGAGAGAGAAAGAAGGCAGAGGAAACCTTCCTACTAAGCAGCCAAATTCAAAGTCACCTCCAAATGAAGATCTTAACGCTTTGGAGAAAGTCATAGACAAAGCCAAAGGCGTGGTGGTTGAAGGACTTGACGTCCTGACCGGCAGCCCGTATTCTGATGAGAGTCCGAGCAGCCCCTCGTTCCTCCCCAATAAAACGTACATCAGAGTGAAGTTTCGCGGTCATGATAAAAAATGGCGGGAATTGTTTGATCGACGAAGTCGCGGCCCGGAACGGAATCTCTGTCGGCTCGATCAACCGCCCAAAAGAATCCCTGCTTGGAGCTTCTCTCGGTCCTACTTCAGAAATTGGCACAAGGACCTAACCTTAACATTCAACCAAGATTTCTACGATGACCCCTTCAAACACTGCATATTGAAAACCAAAGGCCTGTCGGATGGCGCATATTCGGTACAATTACAATACCGCATGAACGGGAACGAATTTGAACAGACTCTCACTATCAAAAGGAATCCCTCTTCAGACCAAATATCTTTTAAAATAAAATTCCTTAACATCAGTTAATTAATAGGGCGATAATAATGGCAAAGCA
>Ga0315328_10000996_pt1 | contig 12864 bp, 9 predicted proteins | sample M120032315metaG_FD_203462 | JGI IMG/M metagenome (GOLD analysis project Ga0315328, IMG submission 203462) | Ammonia-oxidizing marine archaeal communities from Monterey Bay, California, United States - M1 200m 32315 | ecosystem: Environmental > Aquatic > Marine > Intertidal zone | place: USA... | reverse complement strand
TAAATTTTTTTTCGATTCATCAAATGAATAAATTAAATATTTTGGTGTTAATACTTTATTTTTAATAAAAATTTTTTTGGATAATACTTTATCCATAGCAATAGCAGATGAAATTATACCTGAATGGGTATATGGTATATTCGTATTTTCTAAAATTGTTTGAATATAACCATCTTCACCAAATTGACCGTGTAAAGCATTAAAAATAATATTAGGTTTAAATGATTTTATAATATTATGTAATTTAAAGTCTGGTTCTGTAATTTTTACAGAATAATTGTTTTTTATAAGTTCTTTAGCTACTTGTTTTCCAGTATCAAGACTTATTGCCCTTTCCTTAGATATGCCACCAGAAATTATTAATATTTTTTTTTTCAAATTACTCCAATATCTTAATTTCTTTTTCTAAACTAATTCCAGTCTTTTCCAAAACTTTTTTAGACACAAATTCAATTAGTTTTGTCATATCATTGAACGTCGCATTACCTTTATTCACAAAAAAGTTACAATGTTTGTCTGATATACATGCATCTCCAAAACTTTTGTCCAATGGAACAGATTCCTTGATAAGTTCCCAAACCTTTTTATTTGTTTGTGAAATTGGATTCTTAAAAGTACTACCACTTGTTTTTATTCTAGTTGGTTGTGCTTTTTCTTTCTTGGCTTTCAGTTTTTCTGTTTCGTCTTTAATTTTAGATGTCTCTGCTTTTATTCCTTTAAAAGAAGCGCTCAAAAAGATTAATTCATCAGATAAATTGTTTTTTCTATATTCAAATTTAATATCCTTTTGAGTAATAGTTATAACGTTACCTAATTTATCAATTGCTTGAATGGATAGTAATATATCTTTAAACTCTTTACCAAAACAGCCAGCATTCATTTTTATCCCACCACCAATAGTACCTGGTATACAGGATAAAAATTCAAATCCACTTAGATTATTATTAATTGCAAAATCTGATAAAGTTTTATCTGAAACTGCACTTCCAGCTATTATGATGTCTTCACCAAGTAAAGAAATATTATTAAAATTATTACTCAATTTTATAACTATACCATCAAATAAATTATCCGTTATTAATGTATTTGAACCTGCACCAAGAATAAATATTTTTTCATTATTATTTATTTTTTTTAAAAAATTTACTAATTCTTTTAGATTTTCAGCCTTATAAAAAACTTTTGTTTTTCCGCCAATATTAAACCAATTTTTTTTTCTTAGATCATGTTCAAAACTTACGTTACTACCAAATTCACTCAATAATTTTTTTAATTGATTAGTTTTCATTTCATTAATTTTGGAAGTTCTCTCATCCAATTTGAAATAGAACCGGCTCCCATTCCAATAACAATTTTTTTTCCATACATATTTTTCTTAAGAAATTTTGCTAATTGGTTATTATCATTAACTAGAAACAGTTTTACTTTTGAATTTTTTATTATTTCTTTTGCAAAATTAAGATAATTAAATCCTAATTTAATCTTCTCTCCAGCTGCATATAATGGACACAAAACAACAGTATCAGCATTTTTAAAAGCGAGAGAAAATTCTTTTCTTAAATCTTTTAACCTTGAAATTCTATGTGGCTGAAATACACAAACTTTATCATAGCCTCTATAAACTTTATTAACTCCATCTAACACAACTTTTATTTCTGTAGGATGGTGGGCATAATCATCATAAAAATCTATATTGTTATATGTAAAAATTTTATTAAATCTTCTTTGAACTCCTTTAAAATTAAACAATCCTTTTTTAATACTTGAAGTGGAAATACCGACTGTAAGAGCAACAGCAGCAGCTGCTACTGAATTTCTTACATTATGAATACCCAATAAGGGTATTTTTATTTTTTTTAGGACAAATCCTTTTTTATTTGGAAGATTTACCAACAAATCAAACTCAGTAAATTTTTTGTTTTGACGAATATTCTTTATTAAAAAATTTGATTTAGGATTTAATCCATATGTATAAAAATTTTGATTTTTCAATTTTTTAACAAATTCATTATTAATTTTATCATCTATACAAATAAATGATTTTCCAAATGAAGGAACTTTTTCAATAAATTGAATAAAATAATTTTTAAGATCTTCTATAGATTTATAAAAGTCCATATGTTCTCTATCTATATTTGTAATTATTGAGTAAGTAGGTGGGATATGTATAAAACTTCCATCAGATTCATCTGCCTCTAAAATTGACCAATCACTTTTTCCAAGTTTAGCGGTATTTTTTATTGAATTTATTACACCACCATTAATTATTGTAGGGTCTAATTTAGTTTTTTGAAAAATTGAAGTCACTAAAGAAGTTGTGGTAGTTTTTCCATGTGAACCAACTACAACAATATTTTTCATTAAAGAAACAATATGTGCTAACATTTTGCCTCTTGTGATTATGGGAAGATTTTTTCTTTTTGCCTCAATTATTTCTGGATTATTTTTTTTTATAGCTGAAGAAATAACAACTATTGTTGCATTTTTAAGATTTTGTTTTTTCTGTCCTATAAAAACTTTTATCTTTTCTTTTTTTAATCTTTCAATATTTTTGTTCAAGAATAAATCACTGCCTTGAACTTTAAATCCCTTACCTTTCATTATTAATGAAAGCCCACTCATCCCAATACCACCTATTCCAACAAAATGGATGATTTCAGTTTTTGCTAATTCAATTTTCATTTACAACTTTTAATATTTTTTGATTAACATTAATCCAAGTATTTTGGTAATTTAATTTTTTTAAATTCTCCTTTTTTTTTATAAAATCAGTTTTATTTTCAAAAATATCTTTTAAAAGCTCCTCTATTTTCTCATCAAAAAATTTTTGATCCAGTATCCAGCAACAATCTTTATCTTTATAAAAATTTGCATTCTCAAATTGATGATTATCTTTCGATGTTGGTAAAGGGACTGCTATAAATGGTATATTTAAAACTGACAATTCAGCCAAAGTTGAAGCTCCTGCTCTAGTTATACAAAAGTCTGACTGATGGATAATGTTTGCAAAATTTTTATTAAAACTAAAAATTGAATTTTCAATATTATTTTTTGAATAAAAATCTTTTAAATTAGAAACATTTTTTTCACTCGTCTGTTGTGTAATTTTAATTGGAAATTTTTTTGAAATATTAATAATTGATTTTTTCAAATTATCATCAAAAATACTTGCACCCTGACTACCTCCTACAATTAATAAATTAAACTTTTCATTCTTTGAAGAAGATTGGTTTAGTTTATAAATTTTTTCTCTAACTAAAGGATAAATAATTACCATTTTATTTTTATGTTGTATGGGAAAGTTTTTAATTTCCTCTGTATGACAAAAAATCTTTTCACAAGAATTCAAAAAATACTTATTCGCTCTACCTAAAACTTGATTAGGTTCTAATAAATAAATTTTTAATTTAAGTAATTTAGCTGCTAAAATTAAAGGTAAAGACATATAACCTCCAGTAGAGAATAGTTTTTCAATTTTTTTACTTTTCAACAAAAAAAATGATTTGATAGTTAAAAATAAAATTATAATTAAATTAAATGGTAATAAAAAAATATTATTTAACTTTGGAGTATTAATAATTTTGAATTTATAATAGTCCTTATTTAAATAACTCAAGCCCCTTTTATCAATTGAAATAACTACATTTGCTTCTTTAGCTAAGTGCTCATAAAGTATTGTAGCAGGTATTACATGCCCTCCTGAACCACCCGTGGTAATTAAAAAACTTTTCTTCATCTCAATCAACTTTTCTTTTTGTTAAATTCAAAATTATTCCTGATAAAATCGAAATACTTATTATTGAAGATCCTCCATAACTGATAAAAGGAAGTGTCATTCCTGTTGTTGGAAACAATCTTATATTAACTCCTATATGTATCATCGCTTGCATTAAAATAAGACTTATAGATCCCACCAATATTAATTTTGTTCTTTCATCATTTTCTAAATAAACCTTTTTAAATACTGAATAGATAAATATTAAAAACAACAATAAGATTAAAATTATGGCAATAACACCAAACTCCTCAGAAATAACAGAAATAATGTAATCAGTATGAGCTTCTGGCACTCTATTTTTTAGAGTTCCTTCTCCAATTCCCTTTCCAAAATAACCTCCACTTATAATTGACTCTATTGCTTTATCTGATTGAAAATTATGTGTGCCAGTTTCTGTATCAAAAAAAGATAACAATCTATTTTTAATATAAACAAACTTAGGAACAAAAAAGACTAAATAAAAAAATATTAAAATTAAAACTAAAAATAGAATTATTAGAAAAATCATACTCATTCCTGAAGTAAAAATTAAAATTAACCAAATAAAAAAGATTAATAGTGTTTGTCCTATGTCAGGTTGCATAGCCAATAATAAAGCTATAAACAAAGTTATTAAAAATGAAAATGCATACTTTAAATAAATATTATTATATTTTTGGCTACTCAAAATTAAACTAATTGAAATGATTAAAAAAGGTTTAACTAATTCGATTGGCTGGAATCTGGGTAATAAATATAAGTCAATCCATCTTTTTGAACCTTTAACTTCTATTCCTATAATAGGAACTAGAAATAAAAAAATTAATGAAAATAAAAAAATAATAATCGAAAACTTTAAAAGTTTTTCTTGACTCACTGAGGAAAGAAAAAAAATTATAATTATTCCTAAAAAAATAAAAAATAAATGTTTAAAAAAAAATGAATAATCATTAGTATCTAATTTATCTGAGACTATTAAAGAAGTTGATACTAATGAAAAAAATAGTCCTGTAACAAATAATAAAATAATTAATAAAAATATGAATTTATCAATATTTTTCCACCATTCATAATATAAGCTATATATTGATCTTTTTTCCATTCAAATATTTTTTTATCAACTTGTTAAAATAAAAACCTCTATCTTCAAAATTTTTAAAACTGTCAAATGATGCAGCGCAAGGACTAAACAATATAGTTTGTTGGCTTAATTTTTTCTTTTTAATTTGTATAAAAATATTTTTTAAAGCATCATTTAAATTATAAAAGTTTTTATATTTTATTTTACCATTTAGTTTTTTGTTAAAAAATTTTTTATTTTTACCATAAATAAAAGCTTTAATTTTTTTAAAATGTTTTTTTGATAAATTAAATTTATCTCCCTTTTTATGAATGCCTCCTAATAACCAATAAATATTAGAATTTTTTTTTAAAATACCGACAGAAGAAGAAAAGCTTGTAGATTTTGAATCATTAATAATCGTTAAATTATTTTTCTTATAAATAATTTGTTGACGGTATTTTAATCCTTTAAAGTCTTGGACTGCTTTGAACAATAAATCATTTTTAAAATTTAATTTTTTTGATAATTCTATAACAAATGATAAATTTTCTTTATTTGTTTCAGTTAAAAAATAATTGTTATCAATATTTTTTAAAAATTTTTCAATTTTTTTAGTATTAACTTTAATTATTCTGCTATTAAATTTGTTTGATCTTAGTTCCTTGTTAATTAATAAATCATTTTTTTTTACAAACGCTAAATGACCTTTTGATTGACTTTTTAATAATTTAAATTTTGCCTTAACATATCTATTAATAGTCTTATGTCTTTCAATATGATCGGGCGATAAGTTTAATATTGCCGCATATTTAGATCTAAAAATCTTACTATATTCCAGTTGATAAGAAGAAGCTTCAATTATAAAAATTGTTTTTTTTTTTACATTTTTTACAGATAAAATAGGATTTCCAATATTTCCAACTAATTTAACATCAAGTTTTTGATTTAATAAAACTTCATACAAAAGTTGGCATGTTGTAGATTTTCCATTTGTGCCAGTGATTGTAATGCAATCATTTTTATAAAATGAATAAAACACATCTAAATCAGAATAAATTTTATTATGATTTTTTTTTAAAAATTTAGATAACTTGCATTTATTAATATCAATACCTGGGCTTAAAATTATTTGATCAAATTTTGACTTTAAAATATTTTTGTAACTAATTAAGTTTTTTTTTATATTTTTGGCTTTGTCATTTGATTGAAAGTCGTCATATAAAAAAACATCACTTTTATCTTTTAAAAATTTAAAAGCTGATAAACCACTTTTTCCCAAACCATAAATCAATATTTTTTTATTTAAAAAAATATTTAAGTCAGCGCCCATTATCTTAATTTAAGCGTAGCCAAACCAATCATTGCTAAAATGATTGAAATAATCCAAAACCTAATTACAACAGTTGATTCTGGCCAACCTTTCTTTTCAAAATGGTGGTGTATCGGGGCCATTTTAAATATTCTTTTTCCTGTAAGTTTATAAGAAATTACTTGAACCATTACTGAAACTGCCTCTAAAACAAAAAGACCTCCTGTAATTGCTAAAACAATCTCATGTTTAGTTATTATACCTACAGCGCCTAAAGATCCTCCTAGGGATAATGAACCTGTATCTCCCATAAAAATTTTTGCTGGTGGAGCATTAAACCATAAAAAACCTAAACATGAACCTATGATTGCCCCACAAAAAATTGAAATTTCTCCTGTTCCTTCAATGTAAGGTATTTGTAGATAGTCTGAAAATACTATATTCCCAGTTACGTAACTTATAAAAGCAAAACAAGTTGCAACCAATATTACTGGCACTGTGGCCAAACCATCTAGGCCATCTGTAAGATTAACAGCATTAGAAGAACCAACAATTACTAATATTGCAAAAGGAATAAAAAACCAGCCAAGATTAATTATTAAATTTTTAAAAAACGGAAAATATAAGTTAGTCATATCTTGATAATCTACAAAATAAACAAAAAAACTAATTCCTATAATTGCCAATATAATTTGTAAAAATATTTTTAACTTAAATGAAATTCCTGAAGAGTTACTTTGCTTAATTTTTTTATAATCATCAAAAGCTCCGAGTAATCCAAAAGAAATTAAAATGTATAAACAAAATAAAATATTAATGTTTGTTAAATCTCCCCAACATAATACTGATACTAATAGACCTAATAAAATAATCACTCCACCCATTGTTGGAGTGCCAATTTTTTTTACAATATGATCCTTCGGCCCATCATCACGGATAGGATTAAAAATTTTTTGATTTGAAAAAAATTTTATAAATGGATCTCCTATGATTAGAACTATTACCAAAGATGTAAAAACTGATAAACCAGTTCTAAATGTTAAATATTTAAAAACATTTAAAAATCCAAAAGTATCTACAAAATTTAATAAAAATTGATAAAGCATTAATTTAACCCTCTTAAATCTTTTACTATCTTATTGAAACCTGTCGCATTTGAGGCTTTGATCATTAAATAATCATTATTATTTAAATCATTTTTAATCAATTCAATAATTTGGGATTTACTGTACAAAACTCTTCCCTTTTTAATTTTTGATAGTCTCTTAAATATTGAGATTGCATTTTTTCCCTTAACAAAAACTTTATCAACTTTAGTTTGATTTATTATAGGTACAATAGATTGATGTAGTTTTTTAGAGTGACTTCCGAGTTCTAGCATGTCTCCAAGTAAGAGATATTTTTTTGATTTATTTGTATCAATCTTATCATAATTAAGTATTGCAGATTTAAGAGATAAAGGATTTGAATTATAACTTTCATCAATTAAGTTAATATACTTATTATTTATTTTAACCTTAGAAAAATCTCCTCTACCTACAGGTATTTCAAAATTTAGAAAAATATTTTTATTTAATTTAAAAATATCTATATAAATACTCATTACAGCCAACGCAGCTAAAACATTATAAATATTGTTTTGAAAATTATTAGAAATTAAAAAAAATTTTTTTAGATTGTTTGTTTTGATATTAATTTTATAATTCTTACCTTCTCTTTTTATATTTACAAATTTAACATCTGATTTTTGACTTTTAACACCAAAAGAAATCACTTTTAAATTATTCTTTAAAGCTAATTTTTTATGTAATTTAAAAAAATTATCATCTGCATTTAATACAACATAACCTTTTGATTTAGTATTATGAATAATTTCCGCTTTGGCTAAAGCAATTTGATTTATATTTCTAAAATTTTTTGCATGAGCATAATTAATATTTGTTATGACACTAACATCTGGTCGTATAATTTTAGATAAATAATCTATCTCACCTTTTTTATCCATACCTACTTCTAAGACTCCATAATCATCATTTTGACTTAAATTAAAAAGACTTAAAGGTACTCCATATTTGTTATTATATGATTTTGGAGAAATACTAACTTTAGAAATTTTCTTTAAAGAGTTTCCTAATAATTCTTTTAAAGTAGTTTTTCCACAACTACCAGTTATAGCAATTATTTTAGTATTGATATTTTTTCTTAAAATTTTTGAAGTATCTGTCAAAAATTTTAGTGTATCTTTAACTTTAATCTGACGCCTTTTATTCAAATTATTTTGAATTCTATTAACAATAGCTACTGATGCTCTTCTTTTGAATGATTGTTTTACAAATCTATTTCCATCATTTTTTTTACCCTTTATTGCAAAAAAAATATCATCTTTTTTAACTTCTTTAGAATTAATTCTTGCCTGTTTTAAAAATAAAGAAGATAGCAATTTTTTATGACCAGATACTTCTTTAATTACATTTAATTTAAAATTATTTGATAAATTTGAATTCTTAATCTTAATTGCACCTAAAATTATTCTTTTATCTGAAAAATAAATTTTTCTTTTACCAATGTCTTGAATTTTTTCATGTCCCTTGCCCGCTACTAGCAAAATTTCACCTGTATTTAAATTTTTGATTGCTTCTGAAATAGCTTTTGCTCTATTAGAAATCTCTATAACTTTTTTTCTTTTTATCCCTTTTTTTATATCTCTTCTAATTTTATTTGGGTTTTCATATCTTGGATTGTCATCAGTAAGATATATTTCATCAGAGTGATCATCAGCAATTTTTCCCATTTTAGATCTTTTATTTTGATCTCTGTTTCCACCACATCCAAATAATAAAGTAATCTTTTTATCTGGAAATTGTTCTCTTAAATTTAAAAGACATGTTTTCAGAGCTTCTGGAGTATGTGCATAATCAAGAATTACTTTTGATTGATTTTTAATCTTACCAATTTTTTCAAATCTTCCATCAACAGAGTTAAGTTTTGGAACAATTGTTAAAATTTTCTTTAAATCTATATTGCTTTTTACTGCAGCAATAATTGCCATCAGGATATTTTTTATTTGGATTTTTCCTATTAACTTAAGATTTATATTTTTTATAGAATTTTTATATCTTATTCTTATTACTTGAGACTCCCCATCAAAAGAATGTGATAAAATTTTGAAGTTATTTCTTTCACTATTTAGCGTATGCAGTCTTAAACCTTTATTTATTGCAACTTTTTTGATTTTTTTAAACTCAGGTATTTCATTATCTGTTATTACATTGCCTCTTTTTTTTAAAAGATTCTCAAATAGATAAAGTTTTGCTTTTAAATAATTTTTTAAATTTTTATGATAATCTAAATGATCTTGAGATAAATTTGTAAATATTCCTGAACTAAATTGTAAACCATCTAGCCTATTCTGTTTAAGACCATGACTTGATGCTTCCATAATAACATTATCTATTCTTTGGTCTTTAAGTTTTTTTAATATTTGTCCTAATTGTAATGGATCAATTGTTGTATTTGATAAATTTAAATTAATCTTATTTGATTTAACTCCTAAAGTTCCAATTGAGGCAACTTTTTTATTATTCAATTTAAGTATTTGATAATAAAAATTTGCGATAGATGATTTTCCATTTGTTCCAGTGACTGCAATGAGATTACTAGGAACTTTTTTATAAATCTTAAATGAAACTTCAGCAAGTAATTTTCTTATATTTTTAGTGTAAATAAATAAAATTCTATTTTGAAATTTTTTTATTTTTTTTTCACTGACAATAATTTTTGAGCCTTTTTTTATTGCAGCTGGTATAAAATTATTACCATCAATGTTGTTACCTTTTATTGCAAAAAAAATATCGTTTTTTTTTACTTTTGAACTTTCAAAAGAAATACCTGAAAAGGAAACTTTTCTAAATTTTTTATCAATATTTGGAATATAGTCTTTGAGCAGCATGTTTTAATTAACTTCACTATATTTTGTGGCTAAAATAGGCCCAATTTTTTCAACAATTTGCCCGGTTACTTCAACACTGGTCCAACCAGCGGTATTAAATGGAGTACCTTTGTATTTAATATTTGATCCGTCTCTGTAATGATAGATGTAATCTTTATTAATTTTTGGTTCATCAAGCATAACAGCAAAAACAAATTTTGGTTTTGATGTTGGAAAAATAGATACAAAAGTATTTACTTTTTTCTTTGAATAACCACCCATAATACTTTTCTGAGCTGTTCCTGTTTTTCCTCCAATCTCATAACCATCAACATTGGCTAAGGATGCTGTTCCTTCTTTGGTTGTCACGATTTTTCTTAAAATAGGCAAAATCTTTTTAGATACCTCTTCATTTAAAATTTTTTTTTTTTGTGAGTTTATATTCTTTTTAATTAAACTAGGTTTAATATCATAGCCTCCGTTAACTATAATTGAATATGCTTTAGCCAGTTGAAGTAATGTGGTTGTAATACCATGACCGAAAGCAGCTGTCGCCAATGGACATTTGCCCCAATTAAATTTAATGGGTTTTCCAACTTCCTCAATATCAAAATTAATCTCTTCCAGAACACCAAGTTTTGATAAAAATAATCTAAATTTTTCTTCTCCAATTTTTTGAGCAATTCTAACTGAACCAATATTTCCAGATCGAATTAAAATTTGTTCAGCTGTCAAATTTGAGGGTATTTTATTGTCATATTCTCTAATAGAAAATCCAGCACAAGTTAATGATTTTGGTAAATCAATAAATTCTGTTTTTGGTTCAATAATATTTTCATCAAAAGCTGCTGCCAATGTAAAAGTTTTAAAAACAGAACCAAATTCATAAACTCCTTTAGTTGCTCTATTTATAAAATTTACATCAGAAATTTTTTTTCTTTTATTTGGATCAAAATCAGGTAATGAAACTAACGATAAAATTTCACCATTGTTAACATCCATTAAAATAGCTCCGCTACCTTTAGTATTAAAAATTTCATTAAATTTAATCAACTCATCCCTAATTAAAAATTGAATATCTTTATCAACAGTTAATTTAACTGGTTCTTTAATATTTCTTAAATCTTCATCTAATGATTTTTCTAAACCTGATATACCGTTATTATTATCATCAATTTGACCAATAATATGACTAAATAAATTTTTCTCTGGATATATCCTTGTTAACTTTTCTTCTGGTTGAATAGATTTATCACCTAATTTCATTATTTTTTCATAATTTTCATCTGATATTTTTTTTTCAAAATAGAAAAAATTTTTATTTTTTAGTTTTGATTCAATTTTTTTATAATCTTTATTTGGAAAAATATATTTTAAATTAAGTACTAATTTTTTTTTATCTATGACTTTTTGAGTACTAATACCAATATCTATAGAGCTTACAGTCTTTCCTAAATATTTTCCATTTCTATCAACAATATCTGCTCTATAAAGATTATTTATTGGTTGGCTAATATTATTATTAAATTCAATTTTTGTTTTCCTAGATCCTAGATGAATTAAATGAATAGAATAAATCAAAAAAAAAATAAAAAAAATAAAAAAAATAAATGAAATTCTATTAAATGATATGTTTAAATTCGATTTACTTTTTTGATATAAAAAATCATTTTGCAGATCTTCTAAAATAATTTTTGAATTTCTATTATTCATTAATCAAATTAAGCTGTCCTATTTCTAATTTTTCTGAACTTTGATTTATTGTTTTAATTTCTTGAATATCTTTTTTAACTAATTCATCATCAAAATATAGATTTTGAAATTCTAGTAATTTTTCTGCAGAACTTAGATAATCATGTTCTAGTTTTATGTTTTCAAAATCTTTTTTTAAACTTCTAATATTTTCCTTTATTGCAAAAATTTCATCATCAATTCTTTTTGTTGAATTTTTGATTAATGCTGTAAACAAAATTAAAAATAAAATTAGAAAAATAACTGAAAATTTTTTCATAGTTTATTTCCAAAATTTTCTATTTCTATTAAATGTTCAAACTTATTAAAAATATCTGTATCAAAATTATAGAAATTATCTTTTTTAATTACATATCTAAGTTTTGCCGATCTAGAAGGTATATTTTCTTTTAATTCTTTTGGTGATGGTGTTCTAGGTTTTTTTTCTTCCATTCTAAATAAGGTATCTGGTTGATCTATTTTAGGTAAATAACGAGAAATACTTTTTTTTTCTGACAAACTTTTAAAAAAATATTTAACTATTTTATCTTCTAATGAATGAAAAGTAACCACTGCTAAAACTCCATCTTTTTCTAATACTCTTGTAGCAGCTATCAATCCATGAATTAATTCACTTATCTCTTTATTAACAAAAATTCTTAATGCTTGGAAAACTTTTGTTGCACTATGAATTTTAAAATTTTTTTTTCTTTTTGTTTTTTCAATTAATTCTACTAAAATTTTAGTATCTATTTTTTTTATTTTTCTTTCTTTAACAATATTAACTGCAATTTTTTTTGCTTCTTTTTCTTCACCAAAAAATTTAAAAATTTTTTCTAGTTCAATAACGTCCAGTTTATTTATTACATCTTTTGCTGAAAAATCATTTAAACCCATTTGCATATTTAATTCCCCAATAGAATTAAATGATAAACCTTTTGTTGGATCTTTGATTTGTGTATACGAATACCCCAAATCAAAAATTACACCTCTTATATTTTCGTTTTTAAGTTTAAGATTATCTAATTGACTGAATTTTTTATTTTTAAATATAAATCTGTCTTGAAATTCTTCTA